>Ga0075424_100000935_pt1 | contig 24544 bp, 18 predicted proteins | sample SoiMethybrSBSTD3_FD_75301 | JGI IMG/M metagenome (GOLD analysis project Ga0075424, IMG submission 75301) | Bulk soil microbial communities from a Populus tree surrounding site in Tennessee, USA - Soil MetaG P. TD hybrid SBSTD3 | ecosystem: Environmental > Terrestrial > Soil > Tree plantation... | reverse complement strand
ACTCTACCGCACAGCACGACTATTCGACGATCAGGAAAAAAGAAATGAACAACAAAGTCGTGGCGCTAATTACGCTGGCCCTATTTAGCAGTTACGGAAAACTCCTTTGCACAGAATCACCACCGCTACAAATTGTTCGATCTCGGGACCTGGGTGGGCCGAGCAGCGAGGTCGGCTCTCAGGTCGTTTCCTTAAATGGCCTAGGAAAGGTCGTGGGAGGATCCGAGACCCCCATTCCAAACCCCGATCTTGCCAATCCTCATCCGCTTTTCGGTCCTGCGGAATTCATACCGCATGCTTTCCAATTTCGTAATGGGTTTCTCAAAGCCTTGGGCACCCTTCCGGGTGGGCATAACAGAGGAGGTCTAAATTGAAGGTCCTAATGTTGAGATCATGAAAGGACGAACGGACAACATTCGATCTGTACTCTAAAGGAGCAATTATGAAAATCCGAATATGGGCCTGCCTCACGACGATGACCCTATGTGCTGCGCTGTTTACCTCCGGTTGGTTGAGCGCCGAGGAACACAGGCATCAAAGCCGTCACCCTCGCTACAAGCTCGTTGATTTGGGCACGCTTGGGGGGCCGATTAGTTATGGCTCGGCCAACGGCGACGGAGGGCGACTCCTGAACAATGCGGGCGTTGTCTCGTCATATGCTGACACGACCGCGCCCGATCCGTTTGCGCCGGACTTTTGCTTCGACGTGGACTGCCTTCTTGCTCACGCCTATCGCTGGCGGAACGGCGTTATACATGACTTGGGCTCACTTGCAGACGGTTATAACAGCTTGGCTGCGGCGATCAATGACCGCGGATGGAGCCTAGGCGCGTCGCAAACTGGAATCGTTGATCCTCTCTTTGGATTCCCGCAAAACCGCGCGACGTTGTGGATAGGGCGACGGATCGTCAACCTCGGCGTAGTTCCCGGCGGCAGCGAGAGCATCGGGATTTCTCTCAACAACGCTGGGCAGGCTGTGGGGATCTCGGACAATGGCGTTCCCGATCCCTTCTCCATGTTCGGCCTTGGGGTTCAGATGCGAACATTCGTCTGGGAACGAGGCGAACTTAGGGACATTGGTACCCTTGGCGGCCCGGATGCTGTCCCGGGACCTGGTTGCAACAATCAACGCCCGGGAGTTGTGGTGGGAGTTTCTTATACAAGTTTCACGCCCAATGATAGTACAGGTATTCCCACACAAGATCCTTTTCTCTGGGATAACGGCAAGATAACTGATCTTGGAAACTTGGGCGGTACTTTCGCCTTTGGACAATGCGCCAACAATCGGGGAGTCGTTATCGGACAGGCAAGCCTACCGGGTGATCTCGTGACGCATGCTTTCGTTTGGCACAACGGCAAAATGAAAGACCTTGGAACCCTTGGAGGCGATAACTCCGAAGCGATTTGGATCAACGATGCCGGGGACATTGCCGGTTCCGCGGATCTGTCGGCGCCAGACATTCACGACGCCGTGCGCTGGAGACATGGCCGGATTTTGGATCTGGGGACTGTCGACGGCGATGCCTGCAGCCGAGGTCGGGCCATCAACGCAAGAGGCCAAATCGTTGGGGGCTCGTCGGATTGTCACAACTTCTTGCATGCGTTTGTCTGGGAAGAAGGCGGTCCGATACTCGATTTGAATACCCTGATTGCACCCGGCTCCGGACTCCAGCTTACAAACGCATTTAACATCAACGACCGGGGCGAAATCCTCGCCAAGTCTATTCCTCTTGGTGTTACGCCCATCGACGATGAAGATCTTGGTCACGTGGTTCTGCTGATTCCGTGTGAGGAAGACGACGACTGCGAATCGGATACTTCAATCAGCGCTCTTCCCATAGTCCCACGTCATATTGCACATAACTCCTCAGCAAAGACTGACGCGCCACGTTTCTCCACTGCCAAAGAAGCGACAGAGGAATGGCGCGCGAAGTTGGCTCGGCGGTATCACTTTGCCGGAGTCGTACCAAGACATTAGGGGGGAGGAGAGGATGCAACGGCCCTCAATTCGGGTCGCACTGGATACGGGGTGCCGGCCAGAAGCAGTAAGGAGTAGGCTTTGTGGCGGGATAACTTTGGCTCGGATAATTGTTGTTCGTCCAGAGAATATTGAACGGCGGAAATTTAAAAGCAGGATCATCAGCGTTCATTGCCTTCCTCTCGGACACCGTGAGAATAGCTTCATCCGGAACATCTAGCCATACTCCACCGTTGAGCAGATCATGTCCTTGCTGATCTTTGGTCAGCTTCACGTGCCAATGAGTGCGATTTGGAGCAGCATGCAGCTGACCGTTCTGATCGGTCAGCTCCGCATCGTTCGTGTACCTTTCGATGACCCTACGCGGTCGTCTAATCCTTGTCGTCAGAACTCCCCCACCACGATGGGCCACCGAGTGTAAGGGCTATCTAATCGGTAAATCCGGAACGCGTTCAAATCGATGTGATTCGTCTGATTAGGGCAACTGATTAATCCCGTGTCTCAGCGAATTTCAGACCTCTTGCTATCCAAATAGATAGTCGTACTACCTCGCAGGTTAGTGCTTCCGAGTGCTGGCTTGCGACACTTGTTCTCTTGAGTAGATTGATCTCAACGACTTACATCTTTGGTGGTAGATGGAGACACACGTGCTATCGAACGGTGCGGATGGCTTCTGCGGTCATCGCTGACTTGCGGGGTCAGTAGGAGTGGAGTAAAGTCCGCTTTAACAGACTGAGAAGATCTGAATTCGTTTCGTATTGAGCCGCCCAAACCTTAGGCTTGTCTACTCTTTCGCAGAGCACTTGCCAGCCTTTAGCGATTACGGTTCTGTGAAACACACGACGAATTCTTCGGACCCAGCTGCTGGGAGACTTACGTGAACACACTCGAACAGGCTGTCCGCGCAAAAGAGAGCATCGAAGCTGACGTGTTAGGCAAACCGGGAGTAACGGGAATCGACGCTGGATATCGATCGACGGGGGGTAAGGCAAGCAGTGAGCCCGTGATCCGGATCTATGTGGCCGATAAACAGCGAATTCCGTCATTGCCCAGTGAAGTGGATGGTATCCCCGTGGTTGTGGTTGAGCGCCGCTTTCAGCCCCACTAGCTTCCTGCTTGGCTCGCAGAAGTCCATAACACCAAGGGCACATTCTGCCCGCAAGGAGAACTTATGGACGCTACGCGTGCCTTGATTCAAGCAAAAGAGTCTGTCGAACACGACTTCCTGAAACAACCTAATGTCACCGGTGTTGCGGTCGGTTACAAGTACGTTCGCGGAAAGCGAACCGATCAGGTCTCGGTGCAAGTGTTTGTGAAGGAAAAGAAAAAAGTCGTTCCAAAAGCCGAGATGGTTCCACCAGAAATCAATGGCGTTCCCACCGATGTGATCGAGAGAACTTTCAAGCTGCATCCTGCCATGAAAAAGGTGCTGGAACTTGAAATTATGGCAGACACGGGGACTTATAGCCCGGTGAAAGGCGGCATCAGTATCGGCCCGTGCCGTGCTATTGGTGGCTTCGTCTTCGCGGGAACTCTGGGAGTCCCGGTGCGCGATCGTGCCACGGGGAATCCGCTTCTGCTTAGCAACTTCCACGTCATGGCGGTGGATACGGGCTGGTCCGTGGGCGACCAGATGACCCAGCCTAGCCGGGTCGATACCGGATCCTGTCCAGGGGGCGTGGTGGGAACCTTGTTGCGTGCAGTATTGACTTCGTCCGTTGACGGAGCCGTTTGCACCTTGAGCGGCCGCGGATCGGCTTGCGAGATCGTCGATATTGGTGCCGTAAACGGCACTAACACTGCCGCCCTAAACATGGCTGTGCGCAAGCGTGGCCGAACCACGGGCTTAACATTTGGGACAGTAGACAGCATAAGCCTGAGTGTAAATGTTGATTACGGCGATGGTATCGGTGCTAAGACCTTAACCAACCAGATCGGCTTGCAGCCCGACACGTCGAAGAATCCGAAATTCGGTGATCACGGCGACTCCGGGTCTGTAGTCGTGGATAGCAGCGGAAGGGTTGTCGGACTTTACTTCGCCGGTTCCGACGATGGTTCCGGTGTTGCCAACCCTATTGCCGCGGTCCTGGACGCACTAAACATTGATCTGTGCACGGGCAAGTCCATCCTGAAGGATTTGAAAGACCGAAAGATCGAGATCAAGGAGCACAAGCGCGAAAAGCCGGAGCTGAAGGAAGCCAAACACGAAAAGCCCGAAATTAAGGAAAAACGAGAGAAGATCGAAAAGCCCGAGATCAAGGAATCGAAGGAAATAAAGTTCGAAAAGCTTGAAAAACCGGAGATCAAGGAAAAGGTGGAGATTTTCGAAGGTGGCCCGAAAATCCCCGACACTGACCCAAAGGGACCTAGGGAGGGCCCGCAAATACCGGGTATACCAACTCAACCAGGTGGTCCGCTGATGGGTAGCGGCTCTCTCGAGGAACGCGTGGCTCAGCTGGAAGCAACCCTCGGCACGTTGACAGCTTTCATTGGTCCTGAACTGCGACCCGAACTGTCGAGTGGAGCTCTGATAGGCGAACCCGACTTTCAGAAAACAAGCCAGGAGCTGCACAAGCAGGCTGCTGACGCCGCTCAGGCGAAGGTGACCTTCGACAACAAGGCTGGTGGGTAAGAAACCACGTAACCGTTGTAGAGAGTTCGGGCATACGAGTTATGGAACTCCCAAGCTTGTGTGCCCGCTTCCCCTCGCGCAGGGGCTCAAGGATGGTGGCAACATGTGGCTGGTTTTGTGTCATACCAATGACCTTAATGCCTTATGGGCGTACCAAGGCTTACAGGCGCGAGGCCTCGTCCCTCTCGAACTTGTAAGCGCCGAAAGTCTGTCCTTCAGCTTGCACTGGGAACATCGGATAGACACGGAAAGTGTGTCCTTTCGCATCACCCTGGCGGATGGTCGACAGGTCTCGAGTGAGCGAATATTTGGTGCGCTCAATCGTATCCAGTTTGTGCCACTACCTCATTGGCGTCGAGCTAGCGTCCCAGATCAGGAATATGTGCAGCAAGAAATGGCAGCTTTCTATACCAGTTGGTTATTTGCCTTGCCCGGACCGGTCCTAAATCCAGCCACTTCCTCTTCACTGAGCGGGGCGTGGCGCACGCCTACGGAGTGGATGAAGCTCGCATCACAAGCCGGACTTGGGGTTCCCGTCTGTCACAATGGACAGGTTTTGGCGCCGGGTTTGACTCGTCGGGAGACTGTCCTGGTCGTGCACGAGCAGGTGATCGGCGATGGGATTCCTGTGGCCCATGGGTGTCAGCGACTGGGCGAGATTTCCCGTACACCTTTGCTCGGAATCGATTTCGAGGTTACACCCGACGGTAGCTGGTACTTTGCAGGCGCCTCTCCCACGCCCGACCTAACGCGGGGCGGAGCGCAATTCCTTGATGCTCTGAAATCCTGCCTCGAGAAAGGTCTGTCATGATCTTGCTATGTGGCATCCCGACCGAGTCTCCCCTCGACATGGTCGCCCAGGCACTGCGGCAGATGGGCGCGCATTTTTTCGTTTTGAATCAGCGTCGAGTAGGCCAGACACAGATGGAATTTACACTACGAGATGGCCACGTAACCGGCTGGCTTGAATGCGGGAACGAGCTATATCAGCTTGAGGGTTTCGGCGGTATCTATGTGCGTCTCATGGACGACCGTGCTTTACCAGAACTCGCGGAAGAGCCGGAATCATCCTCGCTACGGGCTCATTCGCGCGTTTTTCACGAGACATTGCTCTCCTGGATCGCGCTGAGTGATGCCCGCGTCGTGAACCGGCCCGCGGCTATGGCATCGAATAACTCCAAGCCCTTTCAATCGCAGTTGATTCGCAATTGCGGATTCCGTGTTCCAGAGACGCTGGTTACCAATCAACCCGCCCTCGTGCGGGAGTTTCTTCGGCGCCACGGGCGGGTCATCTACAAATCCATAAGTGGAGTGCGCTCGATCGTGCAGATGCTTCAGCCAGAGGATCTTAGTCGGCTCGAAAAAATTCGATGGTGCCCAACTCAGTTTCAGCAATTCATTGACGGAGAGAATATTCGGGTGCATGTCGTCGATAGTGAGATATTCGCTACCCGCATCGAATCACAGGCCGTCGACTACCGCTACGCGCAGAGCCAGGTGGGGCAATCCGCCGATCTTTGGGCCTGCGACCTTCCGCATGACACAGCGCAGCGCTGTATTGCTCTGGCTCGGGCCCTCGAACTTCCTTTCGCGGGAATCGACTTGAAAATCACCCCACAGAGGGAAGTGTATTGTTTCGAAGTCAACCCATGCCCGGGATTCAGCTACTACGAAGCCAGCACGGGCCAGCCCATAGCCGCCGCTGTAGCACAATACCTAATCGGTGGTACGTCACTAGGACTTACTTCAACCACCGTGAAAGACTTGGTTTCGGGTTGAAAGCAAGAAGAGGGCGGTTCGCCCTTACGGAGTTCCGGGGAGTAACGGTACTATGAAGCGGATAGCTATCGGCGCGGTTGCTATCTTTTTGTTGCTGGTTGGGGGCGTTTATCTCTACTTGCATCAGCCTCAGTTTCGAGTCGATGTGCCGGAGTATCAGAACCCACCGGAAAAATTAATCCATGCCGAACAAGGATGGACGGAGGATCAAAGGCTACGCTTCCATCACACTCCACAAGGAACTCGACTTGTACCTTACAACTGGTTCGTGGCGCTCGAACAGCCCGGCTTGTCTCTGTTCGGATGGGACCTGTTTACCGACAAGACGTACTTGTCTCGGTTTGGCTTTCTGAGCAGCCAAGCAGATTCGAAGCTCAATCCCGGTGGACTACCTATTGGCTTCGCTAGGCTTGAGAAGGCATTATTTCTTGTTGACCATTTTGTCTTCTTGATATTGATCGGTCTCCTGACCGTGGGCCGAGCGGATTCAGGGCCTTTGCTGGGGAGTCGAGTCGCGACCCGCGTCGACGGACCTCAATCGTGCTAGGCGGCTTGGCCACCGTTGTCATGCCCGAAACGAATGTTGTCCCAGGCTCACAATATTTTAGGATACATATCGTTCTGGTTGACGGGGCGTCCCTCGAAGTCGCTTGGCGGTACGCACTCAGCCGAGCAAGTGGCAGTCCGGAGTATATCGTTGTCATTTCGAGTTGTTCGAATATTGCGCATTTCTCGCGGGTCGTACCCAATGTCCCGCAAACGAGAGGTGTCAAATGCCAGAAGGAAAGGCACAAATCAGTCTAAAGATATACGATGGATCGAGACAACTCTTTACTGAGCGGCAGGGCGTCTTGTTGCGAGTCCATAACGGACAAACTACCCAGTCGTTCACCAAGACTCTGAATACCAAGTCGCTGAACGAAGGAGAAGTCCTTCTGAACGTCGACTTCTTCGACAATTTCGCCGACAACTACACCGTTCTCGTCTCTGCAGATGACTATCGTGACGCCGGGTTCTTTCCTGTAAAGGTTTCACCGAGTTCTGTGCAACAGCTCAGCTTGATGCTTGTCCCTCAGGATCCTTCCTTTGCTTTCGATCCTTGGGACGGTGTCACGACAAATCACCCAAAAATATCCCAATTCCTAGCGCTGACACCCGAGACGGGGGAGGCACCCGACAATTATGCCGAAAGCATCGAAGACCACCCCAAGGAAACAGCCTGCCTACTCAATCTGGCCGCGGCAATGTCACAGGTCTTCTTACAGAACGGCACACCACTGGATTATTTCCGAAGCATCGAGTGGGATACATTGGCCCAGGATCGATTCTTTGGCTACGCCGTTCCCGAGCTGGTGGACGAAGTCAAAGCGGCTGCTGCGAAAAAGGTGTTTGCCCCTGAAGTTGATCCTGAGTTTTTCCACGGTGACGCCACCTCGAGCTTCAAGGAGATTCGCTTCGGAGAAGCAAACGTCCAGCTGACATTTCATGAGAAAGACAGGAAGACGATCGCTGGCGACCAATGCATACGAGTGGAGCCCGACATTGACTACTTTAAAGATCTGGGTGCGCACGCGCTTCTGGAAGTGATCTTCAACCACATCACGAACTCTCTCACCGATCCAGTACAGGTCTACGTGCTTCGATGGATTGCAGGCAAGCGAGCAGGCCTGCCAGAATTCGACCCTCCTTACAGGCTGGTCGAATAAGCAAGTGAGGCGAAGTTGTCGATGCGAAACCGTCAAATAAGACATCTGGCAACGGAGACCGGTACCGTTCTTCTGTTGTTATTGGGTGTGGGGTGCATATCGCCGGCCGTTCATAGGGGAGTGCCAGCTTTTGCAAACGCGGTTGTACTTGCCACAGAAAACTCGAAGTCGGCGTTTACGGTTGTCGAACAGCGTTATGAGGACGTCCAAGCAGCAAAGATAGTTGTGAACTATGAGAAAAGTGGCTTCAATCCGAACACTGTCACCAGATTCTTGGAGCCAGAGGAACTGGAGACACGGTTGGCTTTGCTGGATGCTCTGCAGCGTTACGCATCCACCTTGGCAGAAGTCTCCAGCGACCAAAAACTCGATGAATTCGATGACAAAACTCGGGCGTTCGGAAGCGCGGTGCAATCCTTAACCACCACGACTGCCTTTCAGAAACTTGCGAATTCCTCCGGTACGAATCCCAATATTGCGGTAACGGCAGTGACTGCACTTGGGCATTGGTTCATCGAACGAAAGCGACAGCAGCACTTGCCCGAACTGATCGAGCAAATGCAAGGTCCAGTACGTACGACAGCCGAACTGCTTCGTGCTGATATTGGCAGCCCTCCCGATAGTCAGGGCCACGGGGGACACGGGTTGCGTGATCAGCTTTGGAACGAATACACCCAGGCATTGGTGGAGCAAGTTGCTTTCATCGACCAGAACAAGGAGCACATGGACCCAATTTCCAGAGCAGCGGAGATTAGGAAGTTGCCTGCACTTGTACGGCAAAGATCAGTGGCTGATAACACCCTCAGACAGACGCAGTCCACGCTAAATGAACTGGTCGATGCCCACGCAGACTTGCTTGTGGCAGCCAGGTCGAAGGCAAACCTGCACTCAGCGTTCGACGGATTGATAGTTGAGGCACAGCGGCTAAAGGGGTTTTATGACTCGCTCCAAACTCAGGAATAGATCCATGAGCTCAGTCAGTCAAAGCGACTTGCACGATGCGTTTGGAGAACTGTATCAATCCCTCACGAATGCCTATTGGGTAGCATCCACCATCGTGGACAAAGATCGGATCCGCGGAGCAGCGGACCAAGTGTTCGACATTCTCACCGACCTGAATCGTGCAGACCTGAAGTCTCGAACGGAAGACTTCGCAGAACTAAAAGGACAGGTCACGATTGCGACCAACAAGCTGACTGCATTGCAAGGCGACATCGATTCCATCATTCACAACGTGGGTGTCGCCACTCAGGTGGTAGCGGCTATAACTAAGGCCCTGACAGCATCAACAACATTTTTCGGGTAGCGCTCAGTCCAGACCGACGACTTGGAGGGTTGAAATGGATACGATCCTCGCCAACCATTGGGGCGACAGGCGACCTCAAGGATACGACGTAGTAGTCGTGGGCTCCGGCTATGGCGGAGCCATCACCGCTGCCCGAATTGCAAATGCCGCCTTAACCCCCAAGCTCTCCGTTTGCTTGCTGGAACGAGGACAAGAATGGCCGGTTGGCAACTTCCCGGATAGCCTACCGGCACTTCTCGCGAATACCTACAACCCGGCACTGAACAGGCTAGGGCTCTACGAATTCGATGCTTTCCAGGACATCGCTGTCATCAAGGGAAGCGGTCTGGGGGGCACTTCGCTGGTAAATGCCAACGTGGCGATTCGGCCCGAGCCCGATGTGTTTGACGCATGGCCTTCTGCCTTGCGCCAAGCGGCAAAAATCGGTGAAACTCTGCCCGGTTCCCTGTGGGACTACTACAAAAAGGCCGAGGTTACGCTCGATATTTCTTCCCACCCCACGGGCAGTAGTCTGAAAAAGTTTCAGGCGCTCAAGGTACGCGCGTCTCAGCTAGGACAATTCGTGGAAACGCTTCCTCTCGCTGTCAACTTCCAGAAGGAAGGCGTGGAGGTCTACAGCGGTAATGGCAAGAGCATCGTCAAACACAAATGTATCGATTGCGGAGACTGCGTAACCGGCTGCAATGTAGGGGCCAAGAATACGCTGTACATGAACTACCTTCCGCTTGCAAAAACCGGCGGAGCCCATATCTTCACACAAGCAGAAGTCAACCGCGTCGAAAAGGCGCCCGACGGCAGCTGGATTGTTCATGTCACCCATCGAGACGACTTTCTGACCTCAGAAGATGTGACGATCCGGGCGAGAATCGTGATTTCGGCGGCCGGTGCGCTGGGCTCCCCTCGAATTCTAATGCGGTCCCGACAACAAGGCCTTTCCACCAGCGACGCGTTGGGTACTCGGTTTGGCGGGAACGGCGATTTTTTCGCCCTAGCATACAATTCTGCTCAAACCACGGACACCGTCGGCTGGGGCAATCACAAGAACGATGACCCGATAGCCCAAGTGGTGCGGGCTGGACCAAGTATCGTCGGGCTGGTTCGTTATCACGAAAAAGCACCCCTCGGAGAGCGCTTCGTAATTGAAGACCTCTCTTTTCCTCGTGCCTATCGGGATGCTGCAGCGGCAGCGTTTCCGTTACTGCTCGGTATCCCTGCTGGAACTCAAAATCCGACTGAGGCCCGCCAGCGGATTGACAATGATTTCGGTGGCGCGGATCCGAAGGGCGCACTAAACAATACGATGCTCTACTTGTGTATGTGCCACGACAAATCGGAAGGCACCTTGTCGCTCGATCACTTCGGAGAGATCCAGGTGAAGTGGCCGGGAGCCGGAGCCGACGCTGTATTCAAGAATGTTAATCAGGAATGCTTTGCACATGCCACGGCATTGGGTTCAACCTTTATTGAAAATCCGATCTGGAAGGTATCTCCATGGAAGACGCTGATGACTGCACATCCTCTGGGTGGGTGTCCAATAGGTGAAGATGGATCCGATGGCGCGGTGGATCACTTGGGGCGTGTGTTCCAAGGTGCAGGGGGGGACGTTCACACCGGGCTTTACGTAGCAGATGGTTCGCTTGTTCGTACTGCCCTGGGGGTAAACCCGTTTCTCACCATCTCGGCGCTTTCCGAGCGGATTGCGGAACACATCACTGCGAGTATTTGAGTGTTCAACTCGTGGCCGAGTTCATATCCATGGGAAAAGGCTGAACGACCCAACATGTCCGAAACTGACTACACCGCAGCAACCAGAAAATGCGACATTGTCATGAAGGGTGGCATTACCTCTGGCATCGTCTATCCTCGCGCGGTTACCCGATTGGCAAGAGACTATCGATTCCAATCTATCGGTGGAACATCGGCAGGTGCAATCGCAGCAGCCGTTACGGCGGCTGCTGAATATAGCCGAAGTCGTGGGACGATTGTCTTCGACAAACTTAATGATATCCCCCAATGGCTGGGCGATTCATCATTTGGAGGGAAGTCGAATCTTTTAAATCTCTTTCGGCCACAGCCTCAAGCAAAAGGGCTATTTCGAATTGCCCTGGCGTTCCTCGTTAAGCCATGGTGGCGTAGAAGCATCAAGCTCATTCAGACAATTTGGTTTGATTGTCTCATCGGCATGCTGCCTGGTGTCCTGGTAGCGATATTAGCGGTTAGTTATCCGAAGGCGGGCATTGCTCTCGCTTTGCTAATTGCCATTGCAGGAGCAGGAGTCTGCAGTTTCATCGGCATCCTTATCAGAGTACTCCGCCTCCGCAGGCAGCGTTTTGGATTATGCACCGGTTACGAGCAGCCACAAGCAGGGAAACCCCCGGCGCTAACGAATTGGTTGAATGACGTGATCAATTCCTTAGCTCAACACGAACGAGACAAACCGCTCACATTCGGAGATCTCCGTCGACACGGGGTGACCCTTAAGGTGATTGCCACCTGTTTGACTCTCGGACGACCCTATACGCTGCCATTCGAGTCGAATGAGTTTTACTTCTCCCCGGAAGAGATGCGGCTCTACTTTCCTTCGGAAGTCGTTACTTGGATGGAGAATCATGGATCCACCGAATCGACGCACGGTGAACCTCTCGATACGTCCGGTCTTAAGCGCCTACCACCGGCAGACGCCCTGCCGGTGATCGTTGCAGTTCGGATGAGTCTCAGCTTTCCAGTCTTGTTCTGCCCGGTGCCGCTGTACGCGGTGGACTGGACACGACGCCGGCAATCAGCTGAAGAACCGGTGCCGAAGCAACGTGTAGCGGGAGACGCGTTGACTTCAAAGGAACTACGACGCCCAGAGCGAATATGGTTTTCAGACGGCGGAATTTGCAGCAACTTCCCTTTACACCTTTTCGACTCCCCACTACCTCGTTGGCCGACATTTGCACTTGATCTCGCCGATGTCCGCCCTGATCGGGGAGTTGAATCCGGGCGTGTCTGGATGCCGAGTACAAATCGTGGTGGGATAGCCTTTCATTGGACGAGGCTCGACCCCAACAGCAGTTGGGTCATCATGAGGTTTCTGTTTTCAATAGTTGATTCCGCGAGGAATTGGGTAGACAGCTTGCAGGCCATGGTACCGGGGTATCGGGACCGTATAGCTCATATATATCTCGATAGTGCGGAGGGCGGGCTCAATCTCACAATGCCGGCAACAACTGTAACTAAACTCGCTGACTACGGAAATCAAGCTGGAGAAAAACTCGTCGATCGGTTTGCTAAGGGAGTCGACGGCGGAGAGCCCACAAGAATGAACTGGGAGAATCATCGTTGGATTCGTTACCGCTCAACACTTGCCACCTTGGCAGCTTTCCTATCTCGCTTTCGCCACGCATACGAGCAGAGTGAAGAATCGGATCCCAGCTACTTTGAATTGATCAATCGCGGCGTCGAAGCACCTAGCTATCCTTTGACACCTTCCCAAGTGGAATGTGCTGCAAACATCGTTAGGGACCTGAATCGTCTAGCTGAACAAATTGACCTGTGCCGTCTTGATCTGCATTCACCGCGGCCAGAACCAGCCCTGAGAGTGCGCCCACAATTCTAGGAAGGATAAAGACGATCGCTTACGTCTTATCGCAGTCGATTTTCGTGGAGAGCAGAACCGATATCGTTAGAAAAGGTTAGTTTTCTAATCTCGCCCCTACCAACAATCGCCACTCGGTCTGCTCGCAATCATGTCCCTCGCTTCTCGGGAATCCGCCTCCAGCAGAAGCTGAGTACAGAGCAACTGCTAGGATCCCATCCCTTCGGGTAACAAGTACCGCTTCGGGTGAACAGGTTCTAGTGTGCAACCCCTTGCAGCCCCAGTAAAACACCTGTGCAAATGCAACCTTAGGGAAGTCGAGGAAGGCACGTGAAATGCTGCTTAAGATAAAGGAATGGGTGTGGCCGCCCTCCGACCAAGCCGTTCTAGGCTGGGGGAACAGGTTCCCGACCTGAAGGGCATTACCCAGGAGGACCTTAAGCCATGCGTCACTTCATCCTTGTTCTTGCCTCCCTTCTCTCAGGTGCTCTGGTAATGCTTTTGGTGAGCTGTAGTAGCGGTAGCAACAACTCCATGCAGACTGCCACCGTGCGAGTGAGCCTCAGCGATCCGGCGACGTGCTCCGCGCCACAGGGGGTGTTCAGCCACATTTACGTCACCGTCACAGATGTGCGCATCCACCAGAGCGCCAGCGCGTCGGATACCGACTCAGGATGGGTCGACCTGGCGCCGGGTCTGGCAGGCAGTCCGGTGCAGGTAGACTTGCTCGGAGCCGCCACTCAGTGCTTCCTCAAGATGCTGGGCTCCAGCGAGCTTCAGCCCGGTACGTACCAGCAGATTCGCATTTTCCTGGCCGACAATGGTGCAACTGTGAGCGGCAACCAGTGTGGGAGCGTCGCCAACTGCGTGGCGCTAGCCAGCGATCCACTGAATCCACGTACGCTACAACTCTCCTCCGAGTCGAAAACCGGCATCAAGATTCCTTCCGGACAGATCGCCGGGGGCAAGTTTGTAGTTACAGCGGGAGAGAGTAAGGATCTCAACCTCGATTTCAACGCCTGCCGCTCCATCGTGATCGAAGGAAACGGGACCTTCCGCTTGAAGCCCGTACTGCATGCAGGTGAGGTCGCACAGCAGGCCGCGATCAGCGGAACGGTCGTTGACGCGGGGACGCAAGCCGCGATCGTGGGAGGAAACACTGTGATCGCCTTGGAGCAGAACGATGGTACCGGCGTGGATCGCATCGTCATGGAAACGGTCGCTGACTCGAATGGCGCATTTTCGTTCTGTCCGGTAGCTACCGGAACATACGACATCGTGATCGCAGCCATCAACGGCGCGGGTGTGGCCTATGCGGCGACCGTGATTACAGGTGTGCAATCCAGCGCTGCGCTGGGACAGGTGCCCTTGACTGCCGCTCTCGCCCCGGCGTCGATCATGGGAACGATCACAACCAGCACGGGCAGCGCCGGAACTTCCGCCGATCTCACCCTATCCGCGTTGCAGAGCGTCATGGTCAACGGTAACAACGTGCTGGTCACGATTCCTCTGGCTGCGCAATCGGCGTCGACCGCCACCGTGATGACCGCGCCCGGTATAAGTTGTCCCGCGAACACGGATTGTGTGAGCTATACCCTCTCTGTACCCGCGGCGAATCCCAGCGTCGGCGCGTTCAGCAGTTCGGGAAATCAATCACCGACTCCTCCGCCCACCGGCACGGTGAACTATTCGCTCGATGCAACAGCATTCGTGCCGGGCTCCGCGGGCCAAAGCGACTGCAGTCCATCGGATCTTCAAACCAGCCAGACTAGCAGCAGCACGCCTCTGACGGCGACCCCGGGCGGGAGCGTGACCGCGGCAACCCTGACATTCACAGGTTGCATGCTGAATGTGCCCTAACACAATTCAAGACACTCAGAGGTAGCCGGAAGTCAAACATCATTGACAAGCCGGACCGACTCTATGCCGTCGCTGAGTGCATGTCCGTTGTGACAAAACGATCCGATTGGGCCGTCCCGAGTCGGGTTTGCACTCCATGCAACTTGGCATGTTGCTCTGAAATTCACGCTTGAGAACATCTTTTCCTCTAACCTCACTTCCACCCAGCAGGTCACGAACCCAGGCGGGCTTGCAGGAAAGCAGTCGCGTTAACGTTGCAATCGTTTGCAACTGATTGACAATTTAAGCTCACAAGGCGACAATCCTCTCGCCGATACGTTAGCGGCATCCCCCTGGCCTTCGTCGTTGGCCAATCCGCCTAAAAAATATCGGAGGCTCCCAGGTCCTCCCTCTAAAAAGGATACCCATGTTCTCTCGCCGTCGCACGTGCGCTTGCCGTGTCATCAGGATGGTTATCGTTGTGGTGTTTGCATTGGGGTTGGTGTTTCTGACTGGGTTGGTACAGTCAGGGTTTGCGCAAACCGGCACGAACCCACTCATTCTATTCAAGAACTATTTCGTTACTGGTGACTACGTAGTAGGCGGCTGGGTCGAGGGACCACCTGACGGAAGTGGTTACGCGCCGGGCTCGATCAGCTTTCCTGATCTTAAGCAGCCCTCCCAGAATGGCGTGCCAACAACGGTGCCAAAAGGAGCCGATATCGTTGCTGCCTATCTCTACTGGGCAACGGTCGAAAGCAGCCAGAGTTCCTTTGCTGGACAGCATGCATACTTCAATGGGTATTCCATTACTGGGACTGTCTTGGGGAACCCCAACGCGCCCGTGTCATGGAGCGCCGGGGGTTGTTCGGGCTCGGCGCAGGGGTCAAAGACGATGCGGACGTATAGGGCGGACGTCCACCCCTACCTGCCGCTGGATACGAATCCCGCTTCCCCAACATTTGGAGCTCTGATTGCCAACGGCAGCATTCCGGTGCGTCTGGCGGACAGTGGAAGTAATGGCAACACAGCTCCTAACGCCCTGGGCGCAACGCTTGTGATTATCTACCGAGTTCTGGCGCCGGTGGCTCCGCTGAACGCGATTGTGATCTACGACGGAGCGTATGCCCCGAGCAACACTGCGCAAGGCATGAGCCAGACACTGACTGGTTTCTACCAGCCTTCTACCAGCCCAGCTGCGAAGCTCACGCACATCGTGGCCAACGGTCAGCTCAACAAGTCGGAACAAGTGTTCCTGAACAACCAGTTGCAGCCCCTTCCTTCGCGCTATGGCGCGCTGCCTCCGTTCCCAGGCGTTTATGGCGCTTGGGACAATCCGACCTGGCCCTTGGGAGATTTCGGATATGTGAGTAGCACCGATACCTCGGAAACAACTTTGGTGATACCGTCAGCCACCAACAGCGGTTGCGTCTCTTGGGGAGCGATCATCATGAGCACCACCGTTCAGGACACCGATGGCGACGGACTGCTCGATATATGGGAACAAAATGGAGGCTATACGGATGCTGTCAGCGGTCAGTGGGTAGCATTACCGGGCGCTAACCCGAGCATCAAGGACCTGTTCGTCGAGGTCGATTATCTCAGCAATCTCGACGGCTCGGCTGGCGGTTACTTGCATTCGCACCTGCCCAAACAGGCAGCTTTGGATGCAGTTGGGCAAGCTTTTTCAGCGCAAAACATCAATGTTCATTTCGATCTCGGGCAAAACATCTATCCGGGCGACCCGTACGTTATCAGCTATCCCGTGACCATTCCTAACCCGTTGCCGTTGGGGACGTCACCCCCGCAGGCCGGCACGGGTGGGAACGTCATTTCTGAAGGCCTGTTGTTGTGCACGGATGGGACGACGCTGTGTGCGTTTCCGGGGCAGCCAGCAGTTGCCTGGAAGGGAGGCGTCGAAATCGTCAAGAATCAAGCGACGCTGGGCAACTTCCAATCGGGCCGGGGACAAAGCTACCACTACGTGCTTCTCGGCCACTCCTTGGGAGCCTCGAGGTCGTACTGGAGCACGGTGGGGAACGCGCTGTCGGATCCGACGATTCCGCAACTGGTCTCGATCGTGAATTCCGGGACCACCGCAACGGTGACCCTTCGATCTCCCCAAGGGGTCATTAAACCCGGTGATTGTCCCAACGCGATGGTTCCCGCGTGCAGTGACGCCACGAATAGCCGGATTAGTATCACTGGTGCGCTCGGACAAACCGCTCTGAACGGAACCTATCTCTTCAAGAATGTCAGTTCCACCGCAAGCGATGGCATCACTACGACTACTTTCACTATTACGACTGTCAACGCCGCAAATGGCACCTACAATTTCAGCAACGAACCGCAACTTGCCGTTACTTATCTGGGGCCGACGACTACGTCTGGACATTCCGACTTTGGAGGCGGTGGGGACTCAGCGCTGACGCTTGGATTGTGGGAAGCGGACGATCCCTCCAACTGTCAGCCGGATCCATCGCAGCCATTAGCATCGGGTCAGGGGTATTGCAACAATCAGATGGGCAGCGTAGAAGTGCAAACCGGTACCCTGATGCATGAGATTGGTCACACGCTGACGCTAACCCACGGTGGCGTGTACTATTTGGACGCAAGTAACCCGAGCTTGCCAACGTTCGAGCCGAACTGTAAACCCAACTTCCTGAGCGTGATGAATTATCTGTTCCAAATTCGTGGATTTGTCGAGGGGGGATTTGATTATTCTGCGCAGACCCTAGCTCCGCTGAGCGAGCCATTTTCCCTCCTCAGCGAATCGTCAGGATTGGGGTTGGATCTCTTTACTGGGCAGCCTGCGATGCATCTCACGCGGTGGTATTCGACACCGAACGCGCTGGATGCCCAATTGCAAAACACCACGGGAGGGCGCTACGCAACCGCGCACTGTGATGGCACACCACTCGGGCCGAATGATGTGCCGGGGGTCCGCGTTGATGGCTCGCTGGTGCCAGGCGGTACTTATTCCGGGCCTCTTGATTGGAATAATGACCTCGTGGCGCCGGATGTGGTCGCTTCTCCAGGAAAGGATCTTAACTACAACGGCATGACTGGAGACGCGCCGTTCTCCGGCTTCAATGAGTGGCAAGTGCTTGACCTGCAGCAGACGGGTGCTCGAGGGAATGCTTTCGGACTCTCCGGCGGTGGCGTCAAGTTTGCCGGTGGAGGCATCAAATTTGCCGGCGGAGGAATTGACAACGACGGCGGCGGAGTCAAATTCGCGGGTGGCGGAGTCAAATTCGGTGGAGGTGGTGTCAAATTTGGTGGAGGCGGCATCGAGCAAGATGCGGAGACCGCCAACTCTACGGTTGGTTCACCGACAGGGTTGACCTGTTCAATCTCGCAAAACAATGTACCCGGATGTGTCAGTTCGTCCGGAGCATTGTTGGAGAGAGGTAAGGGAGTTCCACTCACGTGGACGCCGGCGGGCTTTGGTCAGATTCGCAAGTATTATGTCTGGCGCGCAACAGGCTCGTTCCCGACGGCGCAATTGGTCCTCTTGAATTTCAGCAAATTTTCCAACCTTAAGACTCTAACAGGCGCTCCCCCGTCTCCGTCGTACATCGATTCGAACGTGAAGAACAATACGACCTACACGTACTTTGTAACGGAAGCGAACAAACAGGGCGTCCAGAGCGAGCCATCAAGCCCGGTTGTGGTCACCGTGAAGTTCTAAGAGAACATTTCTTAGGCGGGCCGGCGTGACAGGGGCCCGCTTTGGGCTGGCTTTTTGTGGCGATCGGAGCTGAAACGCTACGGAGAAGAAAGCTGGCTATTCTTCCCTGTTCGGAAGTTCCACTCTTACTGTCCGAGGCGCCGGCGGATTTCGGGGAGCAAAGGATCTTCTGTGCTCTTGCCGCGGATGCTCAGATAGGTTCGGTAGGAATCGGCGAAACCCGCGCTCTTCAGGCCTTCGCGGTCACGCCCCTGATAATAATAGACGACCGGAAAGTAGCCGTAAGTGGGCCCGTCATCCATAAAGAGTTCCATGGCCTCGCCACGTCGCTTGATGCAAAGGTCGAATTCGGAGTCGGCTTCCGCAAAAGCTCCTGCTTCTAGATAGGCGCGTCCCAAGTCGAGGCGGCCGATCCACGTATCGGTCAGCTTCTTGGCTTCGGTGAACAATTGGATGGCCTGCTTGGGATTGCGCTCCTTCAATGCGACTTCTCCCAAAACTAACTTGGCGTAAGCCTGTGGTGGGACCTGGATCTCGGACGCCAGACTCTCAGCCAGTTTTCGTGCCTTGGAGGACCCGCCTATCTCAACAAAGGTTCTCGCAGCCAGGAACCGGATTTTTGCAGATTGGCTGTTGGCGAGCGCGCTGTGTGCAGCGGCTTGAGCCGACTGTTTATCTCCTTGCAAGCCCCTTGCGTAGGCAAGCATCGCGAACTTATCTGCGGCTGCATCAGGTTTCTTCGCTGCCAGCTCTGCGGCTGCGCCCTTATCAAGAATCCGGACCGCTTCGTGCACCCTGCCCTGATACAGCGCCAGATCAGCAAGGCCGGAAGCCGCGAGGGATGCTCCCCACGGGCTGACGTTCTCAAGTTTCTGATAAGTCTCGGTGGCTTGCTGCAACTGGTTATGCCCTAGCTGGGAGTACGCAAGGACGAGAAATGCTTCTTCATAGGCGGGGTTAAGTTGAAGCACTTCGTGTGCACCCTGCTGACAGCTCTGGAAGTCAGACGCATAACACGCATAGAGCGAAAAATTCATGCGTGCCATCACGTCCTTCGGAGCAAGCAGCAGCCCTCGCTGCGCCTCCTCCATGGCTTTTGGCATATTCAGCAAGCGGGCGTAACAAGCCGCGAGATTGCTTTGTCCGATATTGTCAGCGGGATATTGCTTCACCAACTCGCCGTATTCCTCTACGCACTTCTGCCAATTCTCGGTCCTGATGTAGTACTGGCCGCGGACGCGGTATCGCTCGCGTTCGGTCATGCGATCGACGTGTTCCATGGCCAGCTTGGCGTACTTCTCCGCGTTTTGTAACTGGTCAAGATTTCCAGCTGCTGCAGCCATTCCGGCATAGGCCCGCGCGAAGTTCGGGTCCAATTCTGCCGCCTTCGAAAATGACTGTAACGCGTCTTCCCACTTTCCTGCGAATTGCTGTTCCATCGCAATGCCGTACTGGTGCACCGCCTCGAGATTGCTGGCCGCAAAACTTCCATGGGTAGCGGCGAGCTGGACGGACTCCGGCGTCGTGTCACCGAGCGCCTTACGGATGGGGGCGGCGAGTTTAGGAACGTCGAGGAGCACTTCGTCTTTGGTCGTGGGACTGGAATCGGCCTTGGCGAGGGTCTTGCCGGTGACAGCGTCGATCGCTTGCACTGACAAGGTGTATCCGCCCCTGCGGCTGCTCAGGGACCCGGTCACAATCGCATTCACACCTTGGCTGACGGCCACCAACCGGGCCGACTGCTCATCGAGCTTGTTGGTCGGATTAGGAAGCTTACTGGCTAACTGGTGCGCTTTGCCACGGCTGTAGGCATTGATGAAGCTGGCTCCCTCGAGAGCCACATTGAACATCGGTTCCAAGGTCCCATCGAATAGTGGGTCAGAAGTGCCGTTTTGAAAATCAGATATCAGCACCGACACTGGAGCGGAAGGCACATTCGCGGTTCTTGGCCCAAATAACTTGTTTCGCAGAAAGAAGCCAGCCACTCCAAGAAGCAGCACAGCTGCCACGACGCCGATCAGAGGCCATGGAATATCTCTAGCCCACGGCCCTACATCTGGAAAACGCAAGGTAGCGGCCGCCCCCTTGCCCCGCCAGTTGTCCAGGTCAACGAGAACCTCGGCTGTGTTTTGATACCGCAACTTGGAGTCAGGTTCCAGGCACTTGGCGACGATAGAGCTGAGGGAGCGAGGAATCGCAGCATCATGATTCGAAACTGGCACCGCCCGTTCGTGAGTGCGCTTAAGAAGGCTCGCCACGGCGCTGTCGGCTTGGTACGGCATCTTACCGGTAAGCAACTCGTAAAAAATCAGGCCAACCGTGAAAATGTCCGAGCGCTCGTCCAAGTCCTTGGCTTGAGCTTGCTCCGGCGACATGTATTCCATCGTGCCAACCATCAAGCCGGTTTGTGTCATTCCCTCACTGGCGATGGAACGAGCGAGACCGAAGTCCATGACCACGACGCGCCCAGTGGAATCCTGCATGATGTTGCCGGGTTTCAGATCACGATGGATAATGCCCTCGCGGTGAGCAACTCCAAGACCACTGAACACCTGCTCGATGATGGCGACTGCTTCGGTGACCCCCAGTTTGCCGTGCTGCCTCAGCACGTATCGCAGGTCTTTTCCCTCCACGTACTCCATGGTGATGAACTTGAGACCATCCGCGTCGCCCAAGTCGAAAATCCGCACGACATTGCGATGCGTAACCTTGCTCGACAAGAGAATCTCTTGCTTGAAGCGTTGCAAAATATCGGGGTTGGCCGCCAGTTCTGGTCGGATGACCTTTAAGGCGACAAGACGATCCAGTTCGCGGTCTTTGGCCTTGTAGACCGCTCCCATGCCACCTTCTCCTAACACCTCCAGAATTTCGTACCGCGTCGCCACCAACATGCCAGGTATCAGTCGAAATTGAGGGGAATAGGGATGCGATGTGCGCACAGCGGCTGATTCAGCGCCGGTGGCCGAACTACCCAAATCCACAAAAGTCGGAGAGTCAGCCTCGGAAACAGGTGCATGCACCGGCGGTATTTTCGAAGTCGAGTCGGCGTCCACGAGTGTGGGGGACTCCGAGCTGTCAGGAGGAGGTTGTATTCCCGAAGATCCACCGCCTACGGCAATTTTTTCGCTCGATGTGGAGAAGTCCTTGTCGTCCGGACGAAGAGGATTCTTAAGAACCATAGAGTGCTGCGGGCCGTGTCACCGAACCCCGGCAAAATGCCGTCTGGAACTGGAGTCCTGTGGGGGGAGGTCTCTCTGATCGACAACGTCAAAAAGTATACAACATCGTCCTTGCAGAACTGGCCAATTGATCCGCAACACTCATGCTGAGGTGGCTGAGGCCGGGCTGTTTTGGCTGACGCAAAATCCTGTTACGCTCATTTGACCAGGTAGTTTTGAAATGGCTTTACGTCACCGTTGGGTTCGCTCCGACACGTCAGTCGGGTCCGGTCAACGTCTTGTTCCCGTTGCTCTGGATGCTGATAGGGGTACCGTGATAAAAACGTGATAGTTCCATGGTCAGAACGCGTCAACATCAATCAGAACGCATCAGAACCCGTTCCTGGGAAAGCGGTTGAAGAATTCCGGCACTAGAAAACATCCCAAAACGACCTAGTTTTGATGGCGAATTGATGGCAGGTTTCTCCCGGCGCCACGCGCTGATGCAGCGGCACCGCAAATATCCACAAACCGATGGCGTACCAAGCTCGGTGGGCGCCTTCGCTCAGTCAGTGTCGAACGTGTGCCAACAGCTGGGATGCTCGTGGTTTACGTTCAAGACGAAGTTCTCGACCTGAAACGGAAGTTGGTTGGCGTAGCGATACGGACGCCGGCTTCGGTCCGTGAGTCCCTGAATCCCGCATTCCTGATAACGATCGAAGATCTTGTAGCCGGTCTTGCGGGAGATCCCAAACTCTCTGCACAGTTCCGCCATCGCCTCGCCAGCTAGCCGGCGAGCCACAAACTGCAGTCTCTCATCCATCAGCGAACACTCCTTCCAAGGCATCACTCCTCCCCATTACGGGGAGAAAGTGTCACCCATGTGTGCGGTACAAAGTGTCACCTATGTCTCAGGCCGCTGAGGGAATCAGACGTCGTGTCTTCAAGAGGAGACGAGCACGTCATAGAGCTCGGGATCTTCCGGAGATCAAAAAAAAACGAGCTGGCACGAACGCGGAACTTACCTCGTCCATTTCATCGGGAGTGAAAGTCTTGCGCATGCCAACTTCTACAATTTCGATGCTGCGTTTGTGAGCCCCGTCGAGTTGGTCCTTGGGCTAGTTGCACCGCGCAGTTGCCGACTCAACGCCAAACAGTTGAAAACAATAAACAAGGTGATGCGCGCTCGCAAAATCAACCGCGCGCCATCCTTGCGGTTCGTCGAACTCCTTGATCGGCGCGCCATTTGGCTCACTCTTTACAAGTCGATGACAACTTTGACGAACAACTGCCCTAGACTGTCGCGAAACTTGAACGGCGATTGCCGCCGGAGCAGTCACAAGACGGCAAGGACGCGCGCTTCGTTTTGGGAGGGCCTCCCAGCCGGGCGCTCCGTTTCGAGTTTGGTCTCTCTCACAAAACTTAAGGGGCACGCCCTTGGGGGAGCGTGCCCTGTTTTTTAGAATCTTCCGAGCCGTGCGCCGTTAGCCCACCGTTGCCGAAACCAATTCTTCCACGCTGGCCTCGCGCAAGAAACGCGCTGCTTCCTCCGGGGGCGTGGGATTGATGTAAAAGCCCGTTCCCCATTCAAAGCCTGCTGTCTTCGTCAGCTTGGGCATGAACTCAATGTGCCAGTGATAGTGATCATTAGTCGGGTCCTGCACGGGCGAGCTGTGAATGACGAGATTGTAGGGCGGGTTGTCGAGTACACGATCGGCTTTGATCAACAGTGTCTTTAACGCCTTCGCCAGATTTTCGAACATGTGCGACGACGAATTTTCAAAAGCCGATTCGTGTTCCTTGGGCAGGATCCAGGTTTCAAATGGAAAACGCGGTGCGTACGGCGCGAGGGTTATGAAGTCGTCATTCTCTGCGACGACGCGAGTTCCGTTCTCGCTTTCCTGGCGGATCACATCACAAAACACGCAGCGCTCTTTGAAGATGAAATACTGCTTGGCACCTTCGATCTCCTCGGCGACGTAAATCGGAAGGATGGGCAACGCGATAAGCTGACAGTGTCCATGCTCGAGTGAGGCTCCCGCGGGCTCGCCGTGATTCTTGAAGATAAGAATGTATTTGAAGCGCCGGTCTTTCTTCAGATCGAGGATTCGATCCCGAAAGGTCCAGAGCATGTCTTCGATGCGCTTGGGAGGCATGGTCGCCAACGTTGAAGTATGGTCGGGAGTCTCGATGATCACCTCGTGGGCCCCGATTCCGTTCATTTTGTCGAACATGCCTTCGGCTTGCCGATTGAGGTTGCCTTCGATGCCAAGGGCTGGAAACTTGTTCGGGACCACGCGCACGGTCCAACCTGGAGAGTCCCGCTGCGACGGCGGACCACCATTAGGATTTGGGCGATAAGCCTGGATCTCGGGAGGCGTCTTGCTTTCGTTGCCTGGACAAAAAGGGCAGAAACCACCCTTAATCTTTACTCCTTCACGCACAAAATCAGTGGGGCGCTTGGCGCGATCGGTAGAAATAATCACCCAGCGTCCAACAATGGGATCCTTCCTGAGTTCGGGCAATTACTAAATCCTTTCAATGAGCGGTCAGATGCGTCATTTTACGACACTGGGAAGGCATTTTTGAACAATTCCATGGCAGCCTTGCCGGACGGCTGATCACAGTACACGCTGACCACGTCAAATCTCCACGTTGGAGTCACGCGCAAATGGCGTAGATATTCGCGTGCCACGCCGCGGAGTTCGTACCTTTTGTCGTGATTTATCGCAGCCTCAGCCGGCTTGAAGTCGCGGGTACTGCGAGTCTTCACTTCGATGAAGCACAACACGTCGCCCTCCCAGCCGATCAGGTCAATTTCCCCCCGCCGCCTCGCGGAACGATAGTTTCGGGCGACGATCACGTAGCCGTTTTT
>Ga0075424_100000934_pt1 | contig 24557 bp, 24 predicted proteins | sample SoiMethybrSBSTD3_FD_75301 | JGI IMG/M metagenome (GOLD analysis project Ga0075424, IMG submission 75301) | Bulk soil microbial communities from a Populus tree surrounding site in Tennessee, USA - Soil MetaG P. TD hybrid SBSTD3 | ecosystem: Environmental > Terrestrial > Soil > Tree plantation... | reverse complement strand
GGGTCAGCTTCGATCTGCGTTGTCGGATGGCGATGATGAGGCGTCGGCGTTGCCGAAGAGGAGCACCGAGACGGCCTGCAGGAGCTGATCGGGCGTGCACGGCTTGTCGAGGAATGCCTCGTCCGCCCACAGCGATCCTTTGTCCTTGAACAGCTGCTCGCGATAGCCGGACAGATACAGGACCTTGAGATCCACATACCGCTCGCGCATGTAGCGCGCGAGCTGATGGCCGCGCATGCGCGGCATCATCTCGTCGGTGACGAGCAGATCGAATGCCGCTGTGTTCGCGGCAATCGCGAGCGCATCATCGCCGTCACATGCCAGCGTCGTGTCGTATCCCCCCGAGCGCAGGATCGTGTCGACGAACTGGCGCATCCCCTCTTCGTCGTCGACGATGAGGATGCGCATCGAGCGGCGCCGGCCGCCGTTCGCGACGGCGCTGGGCTTGAACGGCAGAATCCGCGACGGCATTCGGTCGCTCCTATGCTACCCGACCCAGCCCGTTGTCGCATAGAAGCGAAGGTCGGCCACGAGCGGCAGATCGCCGCCGCTCGTCCGGGACGCCTCGGCGATCCGCTGCGCCCCGCGGCTGAATTCGTCGTCGCTCAGGACGACGAGCTGCGACGTGATCGCGCGGTCGATCCCCTGTGGAAACACTTCGGTGAGGAGACGCTGCGATTCGATGTGGTGCGCCTCCGCCGATTCCGCCCAGCTGAACCCTGCCTTCGCCAGCTCGCCGCGGATGATCCGGACCGGAGCAAAGCGCGCGCGATCGATGGCGATCGTTTCAGGAAAGTAGTCGTAGACCCACCACGAGTCGCGGCCGGCGTGCGGATCGAGGCCGACGGTCAGCAGGCCGCCTCCCTGCCGAAGCATGCGGCGCGCCTCGGCGAAGAACTGCTCGCGGCTGGTGAAATGATGGAGCGCGTTGATGCAGACGATCCTGTCGAACGCGCCGTCGATCCACGGCGCCGCTTCGGCGCGCCCGCGCACGAGCCATGCGCGCGGCGCCGTGGCGGCCGCGCGCGTCAGCATGTTCGCCGAGACATCCATGCCGGCCACGCGGGTGACGCGTCCGTCGAGCAGTTGCAGCCAGTGGCCGGTGCCGCATCCGACTTCGAGCACGGCGGCGCACCCGGAGCCGACGAACTCCAGCACCGTCTCGACGATCCCTTCGTATCGTTGAAAGGCGTAGCGACGGTCGTAGCTGTCGGCAATCGCGTCGTAGTTGGTGGCGCGTACCTCGCTCACACGTTCAGTATCTCGTGAGCGGCCTCGACGTCGTCGGACCGAACGATGACCTGAAACCCGTCGCCGCCCCAGGCCATCGCCGGCCGCATGTCTCCGCCGCTGTCGGCGCGTACCATCGCGTCGATGCCGGCCGCTTCGAGCGCGCTCTTCGCGAGATCCGCTTCGGGTCGGCTGCCGAACGATCGAACGACGACGAGCTGCACGTCGCTCATGATTCCCTCGCGGTCGTCAGACCTTGATTACTTCGACGAGCTCTTTCACCGCCGCAGCCGATTTCTTGAACGCGGCGTCTTCGTCCGGCGTGAGCTTGATCTCGATGATCTTCTCGAGCCCGCGCGCGCCGAGCTTGCAGGGTACGCCGACGAAGAGATCGCGCACGCCGTACTCGCCCTGCAGAAACACCGAACACGGTACGATCTTGTGCTTGTCGAGGAGGATTGCCTCGACCATATCGACCACCGACGCGCCGGGCGCGTACCATGCGCTCGTTCCGACGAGCTGCGTGATCTCGGCGCCGCCGCCAGCCGTCCGCGCGACGATGCGATCGATCGTCGTCTTGTCCATGAGATCGGTGATCGGAATGCCCGCCACCGTCGAATACCGCGGCAGCGGCACCATCGTATCACCGTGGCCGCCGAGCACGAACGCGTGCACGTTCTCGACCGACACGTTCAATTCCTTCGCGATGAACGCGCGCATCCGCGCCGAATCGAGTACGCCGGCCATGCCGACGACGCGCTCGCGCGGAAACTTCGAGAGCCTGTATACCGACTGCGCCATCGCGTCGAGCGGATTCGACACCGGGATGATGATGCAGTTCGGCGAATGTTTGACGATCTGCTCGGTCACCTGCTGCATGATCTTGTAGTTCACGTTCAGCAGGTCGTCGCGGCTCATCCCCGGCTTGCGCGGCAACCCCGATGTGATCACCACGATGTCGGAGTTCGCGCTTTCGGCGTAGTCGCCGGTGCCGATCACGCGCGCGTCGGATCCCCAGATCGGACACGCCTCGAGCATGTCGAGCGCGACGCCCGCCGCCTTTTGATCGGCGATATCGATCACCACCACGTCGGCCAGCTGCTTATCGGCCACGCCACGCGCCACGGTCGCGCCGACGTTGCCGGCGCCGCCAACGACAGTCACTTTACGATTCATACACGCTCCCGTTGTTCGCTCGCCTGAAAGGCTCGCGCTACAGGTGAGGACGACAGAGCTCGGCTGAAAGCCTCACGCCACCCTCGCGTGTAGCGCGAGCCTTTCAGGCGGGTGACATGTATTTGATGATCGCGTCGCCGAATTCTGATGTCTTCAGCTCGGTGGCGCCGTCCATCAGCCGGGCGAAGTCGTAGGTGACGCGTTTGGCGCCGATTGCGCCGTCCATCCCCTTCACGACGAGATCCGCCGCCTCGTTCCATCCGAGATGACGGAACATCATCTCGCCCGACAGGATCACCGATCCGGGATTCACCTTGTCCTGATTCGCATACCGCGGCGCGGTGCCGTGCGTCGCCTCGAAGACGGCGTGACCGGTCACATAATTGATGTTGCCGCCCGGCGCGATGCCGATGCCGCCGACCTGCGCCGCAAGGGCATCCGACAGATAATCACCGTTGAGATTGGGCGTCGCGATGACGTCGAACTCGTCCGGCCGCGTCAACACCTGCTGCAGCGTGATGTCGGCAATCGCGTCCTTGATCACGAGACCGGCGCCGGGTTTGCCATCGGGGATGCGACACCACGGTCCGCCGTCAATCTCCTTCGCGCTGTAGAAATCTTTCGCCACCTGATAGCCCCAGTCGCGGAACGCGCCCTCGGTGAACTTCATGATGTTGCCCTTGTGCACGAGCGTGACGCTCTTGCGCTCGTACTTCACCGCATAGCCGATCGCGCTATGGACGAGACGCTCGGTGCCGAGCCGGCTGATCGGTTTGAGTCCGACGCCGACTTCAATCGGCACCTCGCGCTTCGGCGCGCCGATCGATTCGAGCTGCTGCTGCCACGCTCGGACCGCCGCGTCGCTGCCGAAGCGGATTTTCTTGAACTCCGTCGGAAACTCTCTCGCGAAAAAGTCGAGCACCTTCTGCGCCTCGGGCGAGCCCGCGGTGTACTCGATCCCGGCGTAGATGTCTTCCGTGTTCTCGCGGAAGATCACCATGTCGACTTTTTCCGGATGCCGCACGGGCGAGGGCACGCCGCGATACCACCGTACCGGACGTAAGCAGACATACAAGTCGAGAAGCTGACGTAATGCGACGTTCAGCGATCGAATGCCGCCGCCGACCGGCGTCGTGAGCGGCCCCTTGATCCCGACGTAGTACTCGCGGAACGCGTCGACGGTCTCATCCGGCAGCCAGCTGTTGAACTGCTTGAAGCTTTTTTCTCCCGCGTACACTTCCTTCCATGCGATGCGTCGGCGGCCGGCGTACGATTTCTCGACGGCCGCGTCGAGTACGCGAACGCTCGCGCGCCAGATATCGGGACCTGTGCCGTCGCCTTCGATGAATGGAATGATCGGATCATCGGGAACGACGAGTCGTCCGTTCTTCAGCGTGATTGCTGTCGCCATATTTTTTTAGGTCAGCTTACCTGTCACTCGAAAAAGATTTCCGCGACGAATGTGGAAAACTCTGTGGAAAAGATCGTCGCGCGGTCAATTTGATGCGCTGCATTCGGAATGTTTTAGCGGTTTGCACCACGGCAGGGCGAGTCCACAGCCGCACCGATCGCCTCGACCAAAACCTCGGGATTATACTGTAGCGTCCGCATTGAAGGAGAGCCGAACGATGCGATTGTCAGCGATCATTCTTCCCGCACTCTTCACTTGCGCGCTCACCGCGTCGCTCGTCGCCCAGGATCCGAATCAGCACGAACACGGTGGAGCGCAGCATCCCGCCGGCGGCGCGCATCATCATCCGGAAGCGGCGAAAAACAAGAACCCGGTCGCACCCGATGCGCAGTCGATCGCCGCGGGGAAAGAAATCTACGACAAGCAGTGCGCCGGCTGTCACGGCGACACCGGCAAGGGCGACGGCTCGATGGGATCCGATCTCAATCCGAAGCCGCCGGACCTGACCGACGCCGAGTGGAAGCACGGATCGTCCGACGGCGAAATCTACCTCGTCATTCACGACGGCGCGAAGAATACCGGCATGAAGGCATTCGGCAAAAAGCTGACGCAGCATCAAATCTGGGACGTGATCAACTACATCCGAAGCATCGGACCCGCCAAGAGCCACTGAACGCGTCTGACGTGGGAGCTATCAGCTCTCGGCTCTCAGCTGTCATGATGGCTGAGCTCGGCAGACAGCGGAGAGCTGATCGCTGACAGCTGCAAAATGAAAATCGTCGTTGCCGATGATCTGCCCGCCTCTGCGCTCGAGCTGCTGCGCGGTGAAAGCGGATGGACGGTCGATGCACGCCCGGGGCGGAAAGCCGACGCGCTCGCGTCGGATCTCGCCGACGCGGATGCGCTGCTCGTCCGCAGCGCCACCAAAGTCGATCGATCGCTGCTCGAGGCGGCGCCGCGGCTGCGCATCGTCGCGCGCGCCGGAACGGGTGTCGACAACGTCGACGTCGATGCCGCCAGCTCACGCGGCGTGCTCGTCGTCAACGCACCGGGCGCGAACAGCATCAGCGTCGCCGAACACACGTGCGCGTTGATGCTGGCGCTCGCGCGATCGGTGCCGGCCGCTGACCGCGCGATGAAGGACGGACGCTGGGAGAAGAAGAAGTTTCTCGGCAACGAATTGCGCGGCAAGACGCTCGGCGTCGCGGGACTCGGACGGATCGGTCAGGAGGTCGCGCAGCGCGCCCGCGCCTTCGGCATGCGCGTCGTGGCGCACGACCCGTTCATCGCGCGCGAAGTTGCAACGAGCGTTGGCGCCGAGCTGATGTCACTCGATGCGCTCTGCGCGGCTGCCGACTACCTCACGCTTCATCTGCCGTCGACGGCCGAGACGAGGCACCTCTTCAATGACGAGCGGTTCGCGCGCTGCAAACCGGGCATTCGCATCGTGAACACAGCGCGTGGCGATCTGATCGACGAAGCCGCACTGCGCCGCGCGATCGAACGCGGCCTCGTCGCCGCGGCGGCGCTCGACGTATTCGAAAACGAACCGCCGTCCGATTGGTCGCTCGCCCAACTGCCGCAGGTGATCGCGACGCCGCACATCGCCGCATCGACCGAAGAAGCACAGGAGCTCGTCGGCATCGAAACGGCCGCGACGGTTCGCGATTTCCTGCGCGACGGCATCGTCCGCAACGCCGTCAACTTTCCGTCGGTGCATCCCGATGAGATGCATCGTCTGCAGCCGTGGATACGTCTCGCCGATCGACTCGGCGCGCTCGTGTCGCAGATGGGTGCGGCGCGCATCGAGGCGCTCGGGGTTCGCTACTACGGCGCGCTCGTCGAGAGCCGCGGCCTCAACGTACTCGCCGCGAGCGCCGCGGCCGGGGTGCTGCGGCCGATCCTGTCGAGCGGCGTGTCGATCGTGAACGCGTGCGCGGCTGCCCGCGATCGCGGCATCGACATCGTGGAGTCGCGCAGCTCGCGCGGCCGCCACTTCACGAGCCTCTTGTCGATCAAACTCCACACCGATACGGGCGAGCGCTGGGTCGAAGGGACGGTGTTCGAGCCGGGCTCGCCACGGCTCGTGTCCGTGCAGGGCGTCGATGTCGAAGCGCCGCTGGGCGGCACGATGCTGATCATCGCCAACGACGATCAGCCTGGCGTCATCGGCGAAGTCGGAACGATTCTCGGCCGTCATCATGTGAACATCGCGAACTTCGCGCTCGGACGGAGCGAATCCGGAGCGGTGGGCGTCGTCAACGTGGACGAGGACGGCGAGAGCCGTCGACCGCTCGAACAGGCGGTCGACGAGATCCGGCGAGTCGCGGCGATCCGGCAGGCATGGGTCGTAAGAATTCGGAATTAGGAATTTGGAATTTGGAATGCGTACGCGGCGCCTCGCGCCGCACGATCTCAATTCTGATTATCAATGCGACCGGACGATCGAGCTTCGCGTCGCGCGCGCGATACACCTCGCTCATACCGCCCGCGCCAATCCGATATGTCAAGGTTCTCGACTTCGGCCTCGCCAGGAGCCTTGGTGTCCTGCTCTACGAGATGATTGCCGGCCGCCCGCCGTTCGCCGGTCGCACGTTCCACAATTGTCCATTTTCGAGGCCGGAAATCACGCAATGACCCGCAGCGCGCCGGGATGAACCGTGGCGCGTAACGTGGTTCCACCCATCACGGGCTCTCCGTCGACGTGAAACGGCATTGGCGCGTCGCTTTCAATCGTCACGTTCTGTGCGCGGCGCGACGACCACACCCGAACCCGTTGAACCCGGCGCGCGATGAGCCACGGCATCGAGCAGATCGTCGCCGCGCGCGATCCCTCCCTCACCACGACGACGTCCAGCGCCCCGTCGTCGACGCGCGCGTCAGGCGCGATGAGCATGCGATTCCCGAATTCGGTGCCGTTCGCGATGACGACGAGCAGCGCATCCACCGCGAGGCGTTCGCCGTTCACGATGATCACGTATCGCCGCCGCTTGTAGGTGAACAGCGATCGCGCCGTCAGCATGACGTAGCCGCGCGCGCCGCGCCTGCGATTGTGTGGCGCGTTGAACTGCGCAGCCACGTGCGCGTCGAAGCCGATGCCTGCCAGGTTGACGAAGAGACGGTCGTCGATCGTCCCGACGTCAATCGATCGCGCCGATCCCCGGATGGCGGCGCGCAACGCCTGCTCGCTGCGGATCGGCAGCTTCAGCTCGCGCGCGAGTCCGTTCCCGGAGCCGCCGGCGACGATGCCGAGCGGGATGTCGCCGAAGGCAAGCGCGGTCGCGACCTCGTTGACGGTGCCATCGCCGCCCCACGCGATGACGCGGCTCGCGCCGCTGGCGCGCGCCGCGCGCGCAAGCTCGCGCGCGTGGCCGCGCGCATCGGTCACCAAGACGTCGGCGTTTTCCGAGTATTCGGCGGCGATGCGGCGCGCAAGATCGACGCGCGCGCCGGCCGCGCCGGCGCGACCGCCGGCAATGGGGTTGATGATGATTGAGATCGACAAGCGATCTATTTCATCGCGAGTCGACGGCTGATCCCCGACGTCAGATCGGTCAGCTCCACGACGTCGGTCGAGATCTTCGCGACGCGATAGCGCGCCGTGACGTTCTCGCCTTCCTTCACCATGAACAGCTGTCCGTCGCCGGCGATGATCGCGGTGCGGACCGGCGCGCCGTCACCGTCGGCGTCTTCGGCGATGCCCGACAGCTTCAGCGGCGGCTCCAGGGCCGGCGGAGGCGCTTCGACGATCGCCGGCGGCGCCACCGGCGCCGGAGGCGGCAGCGCACGCGACAACCCGGCGCGAAACGCAAACAGATTGCGTCCGGGCTGCCGCGGCGTCGACGTCGGTCGCAGACGCTCGTGCAGCCGCGCGATTTCCTTCGCGAGCTCGGCGCCTTTCGCGTCGATCGGCTGCGGAACGTCGACGATCGGCGGCGGGCCGGCGTGGTTCGACGTCGCTGCGCCCGCAAGCCAGGCCGCGAGCGCGCCGCCGACGCACGTGATGCTCGCCGTTCGCTTCAAATTCATTGCAGTCGGTCGTGATGGTAGCACGACCATTTTGCGTGTGTGCTATTATTCGTCGTGCACCCTGCATCGACTGGTTCAAGAGTCGATACGGTTCCTCCACTCACCATCGTCGCTGTCATCCCCGCTCGATACGATTCGAAACGGCTGCCCGGCAAGGCGCTGGCCGACATCGAGGGCCGTCCGATGATCGAGCACGTGTATCGCCGCACCGCGCTGTCGAAATCTCTGTCGCAGGTCATCGTCGCAACCGACGATCTGCGCATCGCGACGCGCGTCAACGAGTTCGGCGGCAAGGTGCGGCTGACCAAACCGACGCATCAATCCGGCACCGACCGCCTCGCCGAGGTCGCGGCGACGCTCGACTGTGACATCGTCGTCAACGTGCAGGGCGACGAACCGCTCATCGATCCGCGATCGATCGACGAAGTGGTGGCGCCGTTCCGCAGCGATCGCGGGCTGCAGATGGCGACGCTGTTCCGGCGCATCCACGAGTCGTCCGAGCTGACGAATCCGAATATCACGAAGGTCGTCGTCGATCGCGGCGGCTTCGCGATGTACTTCTCGCGCGCGCCGATTCCGCACATCCGGGATCCCCGGGGCGGCTGGCCGCCCATGTACAGACATATCGGTTTGTACGCGTACCGCCGCAGCGCGCTGCTCGTGCTCGCGTCGCTCGAACCGACGCCGCTCGAGCGCGCCGAGTCGCTCGAGCAGCTGCGCGCGCTCGAACACGGCATCCGCATCAAGGCCGTCGAGAGCGCGTACGAAGCGTTCGGCGTCGACACGCCGGAGGATTTGCAACAGGTCAGGCGGCTGATGGCCGCGCCAACGAGCTAACCAAGAGAGGATCATGGACCGACGAACTCCCAAATACATCTTCATCACCGGCGGCGTCGTCTCATCGCTCGGCAAGGGGCTCGCCGCGGCCTCCATCGGGTCGCTGCTCGAAGGCCACGGCTACACCGTCACGATGCAGAAGTTCGATCCGTACATCAACGTCGATCCGGGCACGATGAGCCCGTATCAGCACGGCGAGGTGTACGTCACCGACGACGGCGCGGAGACCGATCTGGATTTGGGGCACTACGAGCGGTTCACGAACACCGTCACGACGAAGAACTCGAACTGGACGACCGGCAAGATTTATCAGAGCGTCATCCAGAAGGAGCGGCGCGGCGATTATCTCGGCCGCACCGTCCAGGTCATCCCGCACATCACGAACGAAATCAAGGATGCGATCCGCGCGGTGTCGAAGGACGTCGACATCGTGCTCGTCGAAATCGGCGGCACCGTCGGCGACATCGAGAGCCTTCCGTTCCTCGAAGCCATCCGCCAGTTCCGTCAGGAGGTCGGGCGCGACAACTCGCTCTACGTGCACCTCACGCTCGTGCCGTTCATCGGCACCGCGGGCGAGCTGAAGACGAAGCCGACGCAGCACAGCGTGCGGGATCTGCGATCGATCGGGATCCAGCCCGACATCCTGCTCTGCCGCACCGATCGGTTCCTCGACTCCGACATCAAGCGGAAGATTGCGCTCTTCTGCGACGTCGACGAAGAAGCGGTCATCACCGCGAAAGACGTGTCGACGATCTACGAAGTGCCGCTCGTGCTCGCCGCCGAAGGACTCGATCGCATCGTCCTCAAGTACCTGCACCTGCCGCAGACCGAACGGCGCATGCAGCAGTGGGAAGATCTCGTCGGCCGCATCAAGAATCCGCTCGACGAGATCACGATCCACATCGTCGGCAAGTACGTCGGCTACGAGGACTCGTACAAGAGCCTCAACGAAGCGCTGTACCACGGCGGGTTCCCGCACCGGCTGAAGGTGAACATCAAGTGGATCGAGGCCGAGGCGCTCGAGGAACCCAACGGCCGGCAGCTGCTCGACGGCGCCGACGGCATCCTCGTGCCGGGAGGCTTCGGCAATCGCGGGACGCGCGGCATGATGATGGCGGCGCAGGTCGCGCGCGAACGGCAGATTCCGTACTTCGGGATCTGCTACGGATTCCAGTGGGCGACGGTCGAGTACGCGCGGAACGTCGCCGGGCTCGCTGACGCCGATTCAACCGAATGCAACCCGGATGCGCCGGCCAAAGTCATTTACAAGCTGCGCGATCTGCTCGGCATCGACGATCTCGGCGGCACGATGCGGCTCGGCGCGTACGCCTGCGAGCTCGCGCCCGGCTCGCTCGCACAGCATGTGTACGGAGAGACGCTCATTCACGAGCGCCATCGCCATCGCTACGAGTTCAACTGTTTGTACGAGCGGACGCTCACCGAGCACGGCCTGCGGATCTCCGGCCGCTCGCCCGACGGCAAGTTCGTCGAGATCGCGGAGCTGCCGGGTCATCCGTGGTATCTCGCGGTCCAGTTCCATCCGGAGTTCAAGTCGAAGCCGACGCGGCCGCATCCGTTGTTCGCCGCGTTCGTCGCGGCGGCGTATCAACACAAGACCGAACACATCGAGCGCGATGCCGGCGCACGGCGCGGCATTGCTGTTCGCGCGTAGCGTGGGCGGGAGGGGCAGGAGCGGCGGGACGGGCAGGATGTGCCCTCCCTGCCCTTCCTGCCTCTCCAGCCCGTCCCGCCGCTCCTGCCTATAATGAGCCAGTGACTCCCGTTACTCTGGGCGACATTTCCATCGGCGGCGGATGCCCGTTCGTCCTCATCGCGGGTCCGTGTGTCATCGAGAGCGAGCAGCACGCGACGGATCTCGCGGGGCGTCTCGCCGAGATCGCGCGCCGAACGCGCGTGCCGTTCATCTTCAAAGCCTCGTACGACAAGGCGAACCGGACGTCGGGCCGATCGTTTCGCGGTCCGGGTCTCGACGAAGGGTTGCGCGTGCTCGCCGGAATCAAGTCACGGCTGCACGTGCCGATCCTCACCGACATTCACGAGCCCGCGCACGCCGCCGCCGCGGCCGACGTCGTCGACGTGCTGCAGATCCCCGCGTTCCTGTCGCGGCAGACGGATCTGCTCGTCGCGGCCGCGAAAACCGGACGTGTCGTGAACATCAAGAAGGGACAGTTCCTCGCGCCGGACGACGTGAAGCATGCAATCGCGAAGGTGAAGGACGCCGGCAACGATCGGGTCATCATCACCGAGCGCGGCGTCAGCTTCGGCTATCACAATCTCGTCGTCGACATGCGCGCGTTTCCGATGATGCGCGCGCTCGGCCAGCCGGTGGTGTTCGACGTGACGCACAGCCTGCAGCTGCCCGGCGGCGGCGACGGCGTCACCGCGGGGCAGGCGGAATACATCGAGCCGCTCGCGTCCGCCGGCGTCGCGGCCGGCGTCGACGGTGTGTTCGTCGAAGTCCACGAGGAGCCGTCGCGCGCGAAGAGCGACGCGCAGAACGCGCTGCGCCTCGACAAGGTGGAATCGCTGCTGCGGCGCCTCACCGCGATCGACAGCATCGTGAAGCAGGCGGAGAGCGCCAGGGTCGATGGCTGATCGGAAGCTCGCGCGGAAGGTGCTCGAAACCGAAGCCGCAGCCATCCTGGCGCTCGTCGATCGACTCGACCACCGCTTCGATTGCGCCGTCGAGCTGCTCCGCAACTGCAAAGGGCGCGTCATCCTCACCGGCATGGGCAAGTCGGGCATCATCTGCCGGAAGATTGCCGCAACGCTGACGAGCACCGGCACGCCTGCCTTCTTCCTGCATCCTGCCGAAGCGCGGCACGGAGACCTGGGCGTGATTCAGAGCGACGATGTCGTCGTCGCGTTGTCCTACAGCGGGGAGACCGAGGAGTTGGTACGCCTGCTCGAAACGATCCGGCGTCTCGGCGCCAAGTTGATCGCCATTACGGGCGGGAAGCAATCGACGCTCGCGCAGGCCGCCGATGTCTCGCTCGATTGCAGCGTCGCCGAGGAAGCGTGCCCGATGAACCTGGTGCCCACCGCGAGCACGACGGCGGCGCTCGCCATCGGCGACGCGCTCGCGATGACCTTGCTCGTCGAGAAGGGCTTCCGCGAAGAGGATTTCGCGAACCTGCATCCCGGCGGGAAGCTCGGAAAGCGTCTGATGCGCGTCGAATCGCTGATGCACTCGGGCGACAAATGTCCAATCGTGCATGCGACGACGCGGATGCGCGACGTCATCTACGAGATGTCGCGTAAAGGACTCGGAATGACGTGCGTCGTCGACGGATCAGGTGAACCGGCGGCGCTTCTCGGTATCATCACAGACGGCGACCTGCGCCGCCACATGGAGGGCACGGCCGACGTGCTCGACCTGACGGCGGCCGACGTGATGACGCGGCATCCGGTGTCGGTGACGCGCAATACACTCGCGGCGGAAGCGCTGAACCTGATGGAGCAGCGCAAGATCACCTCGATCGTCGTGGCGGACAAGATCGACGGCGATGCGACGAAGCGCGTCGCCGGCGTCGTGCACCTGCACGACCTCTGGCGGATGGAGCTCTTCTGAACTTAGAACTTTGAACTTAGAACTGAGAACTTAAAACTCGGACCCAAAGAACTCCGAACGAACGCGCAAACCTTGAACGCTGAACCCGGAACTGTCTCGGACTCCGCCGCTCGTGTGAGGCTGATTCTGTTCGACGTCGACGGCGTGCTCACCGACGGCAAGATCATGCTTCACGCAGACGGCAGCGAGAGCAAGCTGTTCGACATCAAGGACGGCACGGCGATCGTCTGGGCGCAGCGCGCCGGGATCACCGTCGGTTTTCTCTCCGCGCGAACGTCAGCGTCCACGGCGCAGCGCGCCGCTCAGCTCGGCGTCACACTCGTGCATCAAGGCGTGGCGAGCAAGTTCGAAACCTACACGCAGGTCGTCGACGAGCTCCTCCTCGAGGACGAGCAGGTCGCTTACATGGGCGACGACGTGCTCGACCTGCCTGTGCTGTCGCGCGTCGGCCTGTCGGCGGCGCCCGCCGACGCGGCACCTGACGTGCGCGCGCGCGTGCACTACGTGAGCGCCGCGCGGGGCGGCGACGGCGCCGCGCGCGAGCTGATTGAAACGATCCTGCGCGCGCAGGACAAATGGGACGGCATCGTCGGCGCGTACGTCGCCGAAGCGGAGGGTCAGAAGGCGTGAACGACTACGCGCCGCTGCTCGCCGCGCTGTTCGCGCTGCTCGCCGGCCTGACGATCGGCAAGGCATGGGAGCGCTACAAGCTGCGGGACGGCAAGTGGATCGACCGGCGCCGCGCGCGCGAATCGCCGCACTACATCCTCGGACTGAACTTCCTCGTCGGCAACCAGATCGATCTCGCGATCGAAGAGTTGAGCAAGGCCGCCAGCCTCGACGTGGACGCGCTCGAGGTTCACATGATCCTCGGCAATCTGTACCGCGAGAAGGGGCAGGTCGGTAAAGCCATCACCGTGCACCAGGGACTGCTGCAGCGGCCCAGGCTCGGACGGCTCGAGCACGCGTACGTGCTGCTCTGTCTCGGCCTCGATTACAAGCGCGGCGGATTCGTCGAGCGCGCGCTCGACGCGTTCACCGAAGTGCTGCGCCTCGATCCGGACAACCAGTACGCGCTCGTCAACCTGCAGAAGCTGCACGAGGAACAGCATCAGTGGACGGAGGCGTACGACACGCGGCAGCGGCTGTCGAAGCTCGCGAACTCGGAGACGCGGCCGCAGAACCAGGCGATTCTCGCGTTTCTCGAGAACGAGATCGGCCTCGAGGCCACGCGGCGGCAGGACTTCGGCGAGGCGGCCAAGCGGTTCGACGCGGCGATCGAGCTCGACGCTCGCGCGGTCCCCGCGTATCTCAATCTGGGCGACGTGCGTCTCGCCGAAGGAAACGAGCGCGAAGCGGCCGCGATCTGGGAACGCCTCGTCGACGTCGCGCCCGACCGCGCGTATCTCGCGTTCGATCGCCTCGAGGCGCTCGCGGTCCGAACCGGCGTGCCCGATCGGTTCACGCGACTCTGCCGCCGGTTGATCGAAGAGAACCCGCAGGACTGGCGCGCGCGCCTCGCGCTGTCGCGCCATCTTGCCAGCAGCGGCCGGTCAGCCGAGGCGCTCGATCTGCTCTTTGCGGCTCTGGTGCAGAACCCGCATGCGCTGAGCATCCATCAGGCGATCTGGCGCGCGCTCGGCGAGCTGCACTATCCGGCATCGCTGGTGAATCGCTACAGCGAGCTGACGCGCCACGCCGTCTTCTACCTCGATCCGCACGTCTGCGTCCGATGCCGCTATCGCAGCACGGAGCTCCTGTGGCAGTGCCCGCACTGTCACGACTGGAACACCTTCGTCGAAGAACGGATCGCGCCGGCGCAGGACGCCAGCGAAGTCGAGGTGTAGCCGCCTTCGCGCCTTCGGCGCTTCGGCGGCCAAGGCGCGTGCAGCGCGAAGGCTTCAGCCAAGCGGCCGTCGCCGTCGCTCGCCTGAAAGGCTTGCGCTACACGGATCGCTGCGCGCGCGCTATCTCCTCTTCCGAATAGCGATACGCCCGGAACACGCCGTTCTGCTGCATCTTTGGCGCGGCGGTCGGCGGGCCGAAATAGGGGTTCACGTACTCCCATACGACGTCGCCGTCGCTCGTCACCTCGAAGAAGCGGCCGAAGTTCCCTTCGTTGATGAGCGTGTTGCCGTTCGGCAGCCGCTGCGCGCTCGAGATGCGCGGGCTGAAGAAATTGAACACGCGCGGCTCCTGGTACTTCCACACGATCTCGTTGGTCGCCGGATTGACCTCGATGACGCGCGAGAACGGGAAGCTCTCGTCGAGACGATGCGGTCCGTTGTCGAAAATGAGAATGTTGCCGTTCGCCAGACGATGCGGCGCGTGTTGACCGGACAGCGGCGGCGCTCCGAGCTTCCAGACGATCTTTCCGGTCGCGCGCTCGATCCGGATCACGGTCGAGATGTTGCGAAAGCTCACGAGCAGGTTGCCGTCGGGCTCTTCGAAGACGCTGTTGGCATGCGTCCACTCGGTCCGCTCGTCCTGCAGCGCCGTCAGCGCATCGCTGGCGGGATCGAGATGCTCCCATGCCCGCCATTCCCAGACGACCTCGCCGCTCTTCGTCACCTCGACGATGAAGTCGGACCAGATCTTGCCGCCCGTCTCGGTGCCGCGGCGGCCACCCTGCACGCGGCGCGCGATGTCGTCGGGCAACTCACGCGCGCACAGCAGCACGACGTTACCGTTCTTCAGCAAACGGCCGTCGTGATGATGATCGGGACGGCGAACTTCCCAGAGAATTTTTCCGTTCCAGTCCATCTCGAGCGCCGCGCCGCCCATGAACGGTGACTTGCCGAGAAACGTGTCGTTTGGAATCTGACCGTTGAACACGAGCGTGCCGCGCTCGGTGAGATAACCGTAGAGACCCGGCCGGTACGGCATGTGCCACGAGTGCACCACCGTCCCGTGAAGATCGATGAGATGCACGTCGGTCGTCCCCGCGGGCGCGAACAGAGTCAGGCCGGGAAACGCGCGCGTGTGATCGAGCGCGCGCAGTCCGACACCCCGGCGCCTGATCGGATTCTGATCGACGCTCCCGGTGGTTTCGTGCGGCGGTTGGCCGGCAGGCGCCGGGAGTCCCGCGCCGACTGCGACGCCGAGCGTCGATCCGAAGAATCGCCGCCGTGACATCGACGCGCGCCAATCACCCATCACGTCCTCCGATCAAAGCGTTGAACACGATCTCCACCTGCCTGTCGGTATCGGCGAACGGACCATCGGTCTTGATCACGAAGTCGGCCCGTGCGGCTTTCTCCGACGTGGGCCACTGCGCGGCGAGCCGCCGGCGCGCCTCCTCGTCGCTCAGGCCTCGCGCGATCAACCGCGCGAGCTGCACCGACGGCGGACACATCGTGACGATGACCTTATCGAACTGGTCTTGTGTGCCGGTCTCGAACAACAGCGGGATGTCGATGACCGCGAATGGATAGCTGCCGACGAGCTCGAAGCCGCGGACGCCGGCGGCAATCGCGCGATACACCGCCGGATGAACGATCGCCTCGAGATCCTTTCGCGCCGCGGGATCGGCGAACACGACCGGACCCAGCTTCGCGCGATCGACCGACCCGTCCACGTCGAGGACCTCACGCCCGAATCGTTGTGCGATCGCCGCCGTCGCTTCGGTGCCCGACGAAGTGACGCCGTGCGCGAGCTCGTCGGCGTCGAGACACGGAATCCCGCGTTTGCGAAATTGATCGAGCACGTAGCTCTTGCCCGTCGCGATCCCGCCCGTGAGCGCAACTCGAAGCACTGATGTTGTCCCGATCGTCCTGCCCTTCGCGATCGTCCTGCCCTTCGCGATCGTCCTGCCCTTCCCGCCCTTCCTGCCCCTCCCGCCCGTCCTGCCTACGCAACTCCTCCCGCCCTGCCCACCGCCGCGCGCAGCGTGTTCTTCAAGAGCATCGCAATCGTCAGCGGACCGACGCCGCCGGGCACGGGCGACAGTGCGCCGGCGACTTCCGCAACCTCCGGATGGACGTCGCCAATGACGAGCGCACCGCGCCGCTCGAAGGCCTCTCTGCGCTTCGAGCCGGCCGCGAACAGCTTCTCGACGAGCGCGCGATCGGTCACCTGCGTCGTGCCGACGTCGACGACGGCGGCGCCCGGCTTGACGAAGTCCCGCGTCACGAAGGCGGGACGCCCGATTGCCGACACCAGGATGTCGGCCTCGGACGTCACGCGCGGCAGGTTCGGCGTGCGCGAGTGACAGATCGTCACTGTGGCGTTGCGATGCATGAGAAGCATTGCCATCGGCTTGCCGACGATGTCGCTGCGTCCGATGACGGCGGCACGCGTTCCGGCGATCTTCACCCCCGACCGCTCGAGCAGCTCGATGATGCCCGATGGCGTGCACGCGACGAGCGCCGCTCGATTCTGCACCAGACGCCCGACGTTCATCGGGTGAAACCCGTCGACGTCCTTGTCCGGCCGCACCACGTCGAACACCCGACGTTCCGCCTCGTCTCCCATCGCGGCGGGGAGCGGCGACTGCACGAGGATACCGTCGTGAGCATCGCTGCGATTGAGCCGCTCGACGACGTCGAGCAGCTCGTGAAGTGCCGCGGTCGCAGGGAGGCGTTCGAGATCGGCACGCAGACCTTCGTCCGTGGCCGACTTCAATTTCGATCGGACGTAGATTTCGGACGCCGGATCGTTGCCGACGAGGACGATGCCGAGTCCCGGCGGCCGTCCCGCGCGCGCGGTGAATGCCGCCACCTCCGGCGCGAGCTCGGCGCGAATCTGGTTGGCGACGGCCGTGCCGTCAAGGACTTTCGCAGACATGGAGAGTGTGGGTAATCAGCATCGTTGCGTCGACCTTGGTGTCCTTGGTCTCCTTCGTGTCCTTTGTGTTGAATGACCTTCGGACTATCCAGCTGCCTCGACTTCAAGCTGCTTCAGTGAATCGGGACGCCCCAGCACCACCAACCTGTCGCCGCTACGAATCGAGGTGTCCGGCTCGGGATTGAACTCCATCCGCCGATCCTCGCGCTGGATGCCGACGACGATGACCCCGAACCGCTGGCGCAGGTTGGCCTCGATGATCGAGTGGTTCGCGAGCGGCGACTTCGGCGCGATCGTCACCTGTTCGATCGCGAGCTCCAGGTTGGATGTGCTCGTCGCAAGCTCCACGAACTCGACGACCGCCGGCCGCAGCGCGGTCTGCGCGATCTGCACGGCGCCGATCTGATAGGGCGAGATCACCCGGTCGGCGCCGGCGCGCTTCAGCTTCTCGGTCGCATCTTCTGTTTCCGCGCGGCCGACGATGAAGAGGTCGGGGCGAAGCACGCGCGCCGTCAGCACGGCATACACGTTCTCGGCATCTGTGCCGACCGCCGCGATGAGCCCGCGCGCCCGGTCGATGCCGACGCGCTTCAGCGCCTCCTCACGGCTCGCATCGGCCTCGACTGCGAGCGCGCCGGCGTCGATCGCGGCCTGCAGACGCTCCGGATCGCGCTCGACGACGACGTAGGCGACGCCCTGCTGACGGAACCGCTCCGCGACGATGCTGCCGATGCGGCCGTAGCCGCAGACGATGAAGTGATCCTTGATCGTACTGAGCATACGAGCGACGCGCCGCCGCTGCAGCCGCTTCGGCAATCCTCCCTCGACGACGACCGTCGCGAGCAGCGTAAAGGTGTAGAGCGCCGTGCTGACGCCGGCGAGCAGCAGCACCACGGTGAACGCCTGCCCCGCCACGGACAGCGGCGGAAGGTCGACGGTGGTGATGCCGAGCACCGTGACGTAGAACGCGTGCCACAGCGGCCAGCCCTCGGTGAGATGAAATCCTATCGTGCCGCCGACGACGATTGAAACAAGAAGGGCGACCGCCAGTACCGGGCCCTGCGCCCGGAACAGGCGGTCGCCCACCTTCGTGGCATGAAAATCGGTCAGCGCACTACTGCCTGAGCGGCGGCTTCGAGCCGGCTATGGCTTCTGCCGTAGCTGAAATAGAACACCAGGCCGATGACGAGCCAGACCGCGAGCCGGAGCCAGTTGGTCCAGCCGAGACCGTAGATCATCGCGCCGCACACGATGATGCCGGCGGACGCGACGAGCGGGACCGCCGGCACCCGGAACGCGCGCGGCAGGTCGGGACGCTTCCGGCGCATGATCCACACGCCGGCGCACACGAGGATGAACGCGAACAGCGTCCCGATGCTCGTCATCTCGCCGACGATGTCCTCAGGGATGAATGCCGCGAACAGCGACGTGAACACGAAGAACAGCATGTTCGACTTGTACGGCGTCCGATATCGCGGATGGACGTCGGAGAAGATCTTCGGCACGAGGCCGTCGTGGCTCATCGAGTAGAACACGCGCGACTGCCCGAGGAGCATCACGAGGATGACCGAGGAGAAGCCCGCGAGAATCGCGACCGTCACCGACTTCGACAGCCATTCGTATCCCGGCATGTACTTGGTGATCGCGTAGGCCACCGACGCTTCCCGACCGGTCGACCGGAAGTCCTCGACCGTCGCGACGCCGCTCAGCACGTATGCGAACAACACGTACAACACGGTGCAGACGACGAGCGATCCGAGAATGCCGATCGGCATGTCGCGTTTCGGGTCCACCGCTTCCTGCGCCGCAGTCGACACGGCGTCGAATCCGATGTACGCGAAGAACACGACGCCGGCGGCGCCGAGGATGCCCATGATGCCGCCGTAGCTGTGCGTAATCCCCTGCGGTGTGGTGAACGTCGTCGGAGCCGGAACGAACGGCGTGTGGTTCGCGGGATTGATGAAGCCCCAGCCGATCGTGATGACCATGAGCACGATGGTCACCTTCACGACCACGATCAGCGCATTGACGAACGCCGATTCCTTCGTCCCGCGGATGAGCAGCGCGGTCAAGGCGAGAAGAATCACGACCGCCGGAATATTGATGATGCCGTGAACGTTCGTCCCGTGCATGGCTTCGAACGGCGAATGAGACCATTCGTACGGGATCCGCAGTCCGAACCACTCGAGGACGCGATTGAAGTACTCGCTCCACGCAATCGCCACCGTCGCCGCGCCGACGGCGTACTCGAGGACGAGGTCCCACCCGATAATCCACGCGACGAGCTCGCCCATCGTCGCGTAGGAATAGGTATAGGCGCTTCCGGCGACCGGAATCATCGATGCGAACTCGGCGTAGCAGAGTCCGGCGAACGCGCATCCGATGCCTGCGACGATGAACGCGAGCGTCACCGACGGGCCCGCGCGATCCGCGATCGCCGCCGCGGTTCGAACGAACAAGCCCGCGCCGATGATGGCGCCGATGCCGAGCGCGACCAGCGACATCGGGCCGAGCGTGCGCTTGAGCGTCCCCTCGCCGCTCGACTCGGCGTCCGCGCGCAGTAGATCGACCGATTTGGTCCGGAATAATGAGTCTTCCACTATGTGCCCTCTCAGTTCCTCGGTTCCCCTGTACTCGATGTCCTCGATGTCTTCGATGTCCTCGATGATTCGATCCTAACAGGCCGATTCGTACTCCGCGCGGGCAACCGACCTCGGCAAAAACCCCGCGAGATTATACGCGGCTGTGCCGCGGCCGCGATCATCGCGCTCATTATCGTGATCGTGGGGCCAGGCGCTCCAGATAAGCTCGCGTCCTCGCCTCGGGATCGCCGGTCGACAGGAGATCGCGGATGACCGCGACCGATGTCGCGCCCGCTTCAATCACCGACGGTGCCGTTTCCAGCGTGATTCCGCCGATCGCGACGAGTGGAAGCCCGGCGCCGCTCGCCGCAGCCGACGCCGTGACAACGGCGCCCAGGCCGATCGCGTCGTACCCCGTCACTTTCGTGGCCGTTCCAAACACGGGGCCAATGGCGACGTAGCTCACGGGCTCGCGCACGGCTGCTGCGATCTGCGCTGAAGTATGCGTCGACAGTCCGACCACCGCGCCGTCGCCAAGCACCCGCCGGACTGCTGCAGGTGACAGGTCATCCTGACCGATGTGCACGCCGTCGGCTCCAGCCAGCCGCGCGATGTCGGCGCGATCGTTGACGATGAGCCTCGCGCCCGCCTCGTGCGCGACCCACGCGATCGCGAATGCAATCTCGAGAAATGCCGCGCCGGCGAGCGTTTTCGCCCGGAGTTGGAGAAACGTCGCGCCGCCTGCGAGAAACGCTCGAGCGAGATCGAAGGGCCGCCATCCCGCGCGCTCGGCGGCTTCGACATCCACAATCGCGTAAAGAGGCGTCATTGGATTGAGGATTGAGGATTGCGGATTGCGGATTGATTGCGGATTGATTGTTGAGTACGGATTGATTGTTGATTGCGGATTGATTGTGGATTTGCCGCTCAATCGCCAATAAATCCTTCAATCGAAAATAAATCCGCACTCCGCAATCCGCAATCCGCAATCACACGGCTTCAGCTAACCTTCCGCCGGTGTTCGGCCGCGCGAGGAAGCGCTCCATGAACGACGTACTGAGTTTCCCGGCAATGAAATCGGGATCGTTCATGATCCGCAGATGCAGCGGGATGCTCGTCTTGATGCCCTCGATGACGGTCATCTCGAGCGTCCGTTTCATGCGCGCGATCGCTTCCTGACGATCGCGGCCGTGGACGATGATCTTCGCGATCATCGAGTCGTAGTACGGCGAGATCGTGCATTCGGAGTGCGCGAACGTCTCGACGCGGACGCCCGGTCCGCCCGGCACGCTGAACACGTGAATGACGCCCGGCGACGGCACGAACGTCTCGGGATCCTCGGCGTTGACGCGGCATTCGATCGAATGGCCGGTGAAGGTCACCTCGCTCTGCTTGAACGCGAGGCGCTCGCCGGCCGCGATGCGAATCTGCTCCTTGACGATGTCGATGCCGGTCACCATCTCGGTGACCGGATGCTCCACCTGCAGGCGCGTGTTCACTTCCATGAAGTAGAAGCGGCCGTCGGGATCCATCAGGAATTCGAACGTGCCGGCGTTCGTGTACTGCACCGCCTTCGCGGCGTCGATGACGATGCCGCCCATCTTCCGCCGCATCTTCTCGCTGAGCGCGGGCGACGGCGATTCCTCGACGAGCTTCTGGTGCCGCCGCTGAATCGAGCACTCGCGTTCGCCGAGGTGCACGACCGATCCGTGGTGATCGCCGAGGATCTGGAACTCGATATGGCGCGGCGACTCGACGTACTTCTCGATATAGACGTCGGGCACGCCGAAGGCCGCTTCGGCCTCGCGCTGCGCGGTTTTGACGGCGTGCGACAGCTCTCCCGGCGCGCGCACGACGCGCATGCCGCGGCCGCCGCCGCCGGCGGTCGCCTTGACGATGACCGGGTAGCCGATATCCTTCGCGAGCTTCAGCGCCTTCTCTTCGTTCTCGATCGGACCGTCGCTGCCCGGCAGCACCGGCACACCGGCTTTCTTCATGACGCGCCGCGCCCGCGCCTTGTCGCCCATCAGGCGAATGACCTGAGGATCGGGTCCGATGAACCGGATGTGACACGCCTCGCATACTTCCGCGAGGTACGCGCTCTCCGAGAGAAAGCCGTAGCCCGGATGAATGGCGTCGGCGCCGGTGATCTCGGCGGCGCTGATCACCGCCGGCACGTTCAGATAGCTGTCGGCGCTTCGCGCCGGACCAATGCACACGTCTTCGTCGGCGAACCGTACGTGCAGCGAGTTCTCGTCCGCCTCGGAATAAACGGCAACCGTCTTGATGCCCAGTTCGCGGCACGCGAAGATGATTCGCAGCGCGACCTCGCCGCGATTGGCTATCAGGATTTTCTTGAACATGTTCCCCTGGGCTCAGCGGCCTGGCGCGCCGAAGCGCCGAAAGCGCGAAGGCGGGCGCTACCTGGTGCGGATGGCGTAGAGGCGCTCACCGTACTGGACCGGCTGTCCGTTCTCGACGTAGACGTTCACGATCTCGCCGTCGTACTCCGAGTCGATCTCGTTCATCAGCTTCATCGCTTCGATGATGCAGAGCACCTGCCCCTTTTTCACGATCGATCCGATTTCGACGAACGGCGGCGCGGCCGGCTCGGGCGATCGGTAGAAGGTCCCGACGATCGGCGACTTGACGACGGCAAGCTCGATTTCCGAATCGGCAGCGGCGCCGTTCGCGGAGGCGGCCGGCTGCGCGGCAGTCGCGGCGGATACCTGCGGCGTGGATGCCGCGGCCATTGTGGCGGCCGGGACGACGACGGCGGGGACGGTGGGCGCGGCCGGCAGCGCGACGACCGCACCGTCGGGCGCAGTCTTGCGAACCTTGATCCGCAGCCCCTCGTGCTCGATCTCGAACTCCGTCAGCTCGTGCTCGCGAACGAGATCGAGAAGCTGCTTCAGCTGGTCAATGTCCATCAGAGCTCGAGTAAGTCGCTGCGCACATTGGTGAGCACGTCGACGCCGTCCTTCGTCACGAGCACATCGTCTTCGATTCGGACACCGCCCCAGCCTGGAAGGTACGCACCGGGCTCGATGGTAAACACCATCCCCGGATCGATGGCTTCGTCGCTCACGTGATCGTCGATCCCCGCGCGGCGCCGCGAGATGCGAGGCTCCTCGTGCACTTCGATCCCGAGCCCGTGGCCCGTGCCGTGGCCGAACGCCTCTCCGAGCGCATGCGCCGCCAAAGTCTCGCGGGCGGCGGCGTCCACGCCGAACCGGGACGCGCCCGGTTTCACGGCCGCAATGGCGCGATCGTGCGCCTCCAGCACCGCCGCGTACACGTCGCGTGCCCGCGCGCTGGCGCTTCCGACCGTCACCGTCCTGGTGAGGTCGACGCAGTATGAGTCGTATACGCCGCCGAAGTCCAGCACCACGAGGTCCCCTTCGGCCAACCTTCGCTGGCACGGGCGTGCGTGCGGCAGGGCCGCATTAGGTCCGGCGGCCACAATCGTATCAAAGGCCGGTTTCGTGAAACCGCTTTCGCGAAGCCGCCGATCGATGGCGGCGGCGATCTCGAGCTCCGTTCGTCCCGCCCGCACCTCGTCAAAGACGCCGACCGCGACCTCCGACAGGCGGCGTGCGCCCTCTCGGAGCGTGGCAATCTCGAAGGCGTCCTTCCGCACGCGCGCGCGCTCCACTATGCCTTCGGTCGCGATCAGCTCGGACGCGGGGTTCGCGCGCGCGACCGCTGCGGCGATCCAGTTGTGGCGGCTGACCGTGAGGTGCGCGGCCTCGAACCCGACGCGCTCCATCGAAGAGGACGACAGCAGCTTCGCGAGCGTTGCGTCGTAGGCGCCGTCCACCGTCACCAGCTCGATATCCGGGCACTCATAGGGCGTGTCACGCGATTCGTTGATCGCGGTCACGTAACGGAAGTCGGTGAGAAAGAAGACGCGATCGGGCGTCAGCACCGCGATCGCGGCACTGCCGGTGAAGTTCGTCAGATAAAAAACGTTGGGGAGCGCAGTGACGACGAGCGCGTCGAGCGAACGTGACGCGATGTCGAGTCGAACGGTGTCGTGGCGGCGTTTAAGCGCGTCGGTCGGCGCGTGCGGCATGGACGGCGTCGAGCCACTGCTCGAGCGCGACAACGGTGCGCTGCGCGCGCTCGCGGACAGGGTCTGGTTCCGGAGGAACCACGTCCAATTGTACGGCACGTTCGGGAGTTTCCGCCGCGGCCGGAATCGGCGGGAGATCGGTCGAGGGGACGATCTCGAGCGCCGCGAATGGCGGCGGTATCTCAGGCGCGGACGGCGACGGTATCTCAGGCGCGGACGGCGCGGGAGCAGCAGCAACGATCGGCGCCGGCGGCTCCGGCGCAGCAGTAACGATCAGCGCCGGCGGCTCGGGCGCAGCCGCAACGGTCGGCACCGGCGGCTCCGGCGCGACGACCGCGGCCGCTGCTGCCGCGTTGCCCGACGCGCGCTTGAGCAGCTCGTTCTTCATCTGATCGAACGAGAGGCCATCCGAAGCGGACGAGGGCGCCGGCGGCTCGACCTGGCGCGCCAGATCGGCAACCATCTGCTGCAAATCGGGATCGTTCCTGGCGAGCGCCAGCGCCGCACGATACTGCGCGAGCGCCTCGGCCAGCTCGCCGCGGCGGTGATGGATTTCGCCGAGGCCGCGAATGGCCGCCAGATTCTCCGGGGCGCTCTTCAGGACGGTCTGGAGCTCGGCCTGCGCGTCGTCGAGCTTGTCGAGCTCGATGAGCGCGCGCCCCAGCGTGACGCGGGCGGACAGATATCCGGGATGAATCGCGAGGCCGGTGCGGCACGTGTCCACCGATTCCTGGAACTGCTGCGCGCGGCGGAGTTCCTCGGCGAGCTGCGCGAAAGCGATCGACGCCGGGTCGCGCTGGACCCGGCGCCGGAGATCGTCAATGCGCTGCGTGTCGGCCA
>Ga0075424_100000932_pt1 | contig 24586 bp, 22 predicted proteins | sample SoiMethybrSBSTD3_FD_75301 | JGI IMG/M metagenome (GOLD analysis project Ga0075424, IMG submission 75301) | Bulk soil microbial communities from a Populus tree surrounding site in Tennessee, USA - Soil MetaG P. TD hybrid SBSTD3 | ecosystem: Environmental > Terrestrial > Soil > Tree plantation... | reverse complement strand
CGCGAGATGGACATCCTGAAGTGGATCTACCTCGGCAAGTCGAACTTCGAGATCGGCGCGATCCTCAAGATCAGCCCGCTGACGGTGAAGAACCACGTGCAGAAAATCCTGCGCAAGCTGAACGTCGTCAACCGCACCCAGGCGATCGGCAAGTCGCTCGAGCTGCGCATTCTCAATCCGTAACACCTCCCTGTAGTTCAAAGAATGGCGGCTGGTGCCGCCATTTTTTTTGGACTAGTCCGGTCGGCACCCGCCCTGCCGACAGGTGGGACCGCTCCTCGTAACACGCTGCACCTAGCATCGCTCGGATGAAATTTCTCGTGCTTCTTCTCGCGCTCGTCACGGCCGATGCGCTCGCCGCCGGGCCGCTGCCCGCCCCCGAGCTGTACTCGTTCAACGACCTCTACCGCGTAGTCGTGGGCGCGCCGGTCGGCGCGCCTTACGGCGCGGCGCAGCTGCCGGCCCCGGCCGAGCAGCCGGTGCGCGTCGCCGTGGTCGAGGCTGCGCCGGCCGAGCCGCGCTTGAGCTTCTCCGTGCGGCAGCTGCCGGCGCCGGAGCGCTGGCTGCTCGCGCTCGCCGGCCTCGCGCTCGCCGGCTGGGTGGCGCACCGCAGGCTTTCCTACCTTTGAATCGGGCGATCGCGACCGTGCTCCTCTTTCTCGCCGCTGCGCTGTCCACCGGCTGCGATCGGGCCGCCCCGGTCGCCGCGCGCGTCAACGGCGCCGAGATCACGGCGCACGGCGTCGCCGACGGGAAAGCGCTGGACAAAGTCATCGACCGCGAGCTGCTGGTGCAGCAGGCGATCCGCACCGGGCTCGACCGCGACCCCGCGGTGCGCGAAGCGATCGACTCCGCGCGCCGCCGGGTCCTCGCCGAGGCCTGGCTCGACAAGGTCGCCGCCAGCAGCAAAGTGTCGCGCGAAGAGATCCACGCCTTCTATGCCGAGAACCCGTCGCTGTTCGCCGAGCGGCGCGTCTACCGCCTGCGCGAGCTCACCGTCGCCGCTCCCGCGGAGCTGCTCGAGGTGCTGCGCGCCGAGGCTTCGCGCGCCCGCGACCTCGAGGAGGTCGCCGCCTGGCTGCGCCAGCGCGACGCGCGCTTCAGCACCTCCGCCGCGAGCCTGCCCGCCGAGCAGGTTCCGCTCGGCCAGCTGCCGCGGCTTGCGCAGATGAAGGACGGCGAGATCGCCGTCTTCCCGGTGCCGGCCGCGGCCGGCGCGCCGGGCGGGGCTGCGGTCGTGCAGCTCGTCCACGCGCAGGAAGCGCCGCTCAGCGAGCGGGACGCCGCGACGATGATCGAAGCCTTTCTCGCCGGCCGCAAGCGCCTCGAGCTCGCCGCCGCCGAGATCAAGCACCTGCGCCAGGAGGCGCGGATCGAATATGCAGGCGACCTGAAGGATCAACCAGCGAGGTAAATGATGACACGCAAGCTACTGTTGGGGCTGGCCCTGGCCGCGACGGCGCTGACCGCGCCGGCGGCGGAGAAGGGCGAAACCCTGGGCGTGGGCGACACCGTCCACATCACCGTGTTCGGGCAACCGGACCTCACCACCGACACGCGCATCACCGAGCGTGGCACGGTGCAGATGCCGCTCGCCGGCGAGGTGAAGGTTACCGGCATGAGCCCGACGCAGGCCTCTGGCGAGGTCGCCAAGGCGCTGAAGGACGGCAAGTTCCTGAAGGAGCCGCGGGTGAGCATCGCGCTGACCACGGTGCGCAGCCGCCAGGTCTCGGTGCTCGGCATGGTCACCCGCCCCGGGCGCTATCCGCTCGACACCACCAGTCCCGCGGTCCAGGACGTGATCGCCGCCGCCGGCGGCATCGCGCCGGGCGGCGGCGACAGCGTCACCGTGATCCGCAACGGCGAGGCGCAGAAGATCGACCTGCTCTCCAAGCCCTTCACGCTGGAAGGCGGCGACACCGTCTACGTCGAGAAGGCGCCGGTGTTCTACGTCTACGGCGAGGTGGCGCGCGCCGGCGCCTATCCGGTGACGCCGGGATTGACGGTCCTGCAGGCGATCAGCGTCGGCGGCGGCATCACCCCGCGCGGCAGCGACCGCCGCATCAAGCTGCGTCGCCCGGGTCCCGACGGCAACATGATCGAGACCGACGCCAAGCCCCAGGACGTGGTCAAGGCCGACGACGTCATCTTCGTCAAAGAAGCGCTCTTCTAGGAGTCATCGATGAATTTCCACCAGTTCATTCTCGCGCTGCAGGCCCGCCGCAAGGCGTTCCTGATGGTGTTCGCGGCGACCGCGATCGGCGCGCTGCTGATCGGCCTGATCGTGCCGAAGAAATACGTCTCGACCGCCACCGTGCTGCTCGACAGCCCGAGCGAGCAGCAGATGAGCGACCGCGGCGGCTTCCGCGAGCGCGCCGGCTACGTGCAGACGCAGATCGGCCTGATCACCAGCGGCCGCGCCGGCATGCAGGTGGCGCGCGACCTCAAGCTCGCGCAGCGGCCCAAGATCCGCGAGGAGTGGGAGAAGGACACCGGCGGCGAAGGCCAGATCGACGCCTGGATCGCGCAGCGCCTGCTGAAGAAGCTGAAGACGGACACGGACGGCAGCAACGTCCTGAGCCTCAGCTTCTCCTCCGAGGACCCGCGCTATTCGGCCGAGATCGCCAACGGCTTCGCCAAGGCCTACACCAGCATGTCGCTCGACCTGCGCACCGAGCCGCAACGCGCGGCGGCGACCTGGTTCGAGCAGCAGCTGAAGGGCCTGCGCGCCGACGTCTCCAGCGCGCAGACCAAGCTCGCGTCCTACCAGAAGGAGAAGGGCATCGTCCTCGCCGACGAGCGCGCCGACGTCGAGGCCACCCGCCTCGCCGAGCTCTCCACCGCGCTCAGCGCCGCGCGCAACGCCACCTACGAGGCCGATTCGAAGTGGAAGCAGGCCGCCGACTTCGCCAAGAACGACGCCACCGCCGACAGCATCCCGGAGGTGCAGGCGAGCGCGGTCATCGGCGCGATCAAGGCCGACCTGCGCCGCGCCGAGGGCGCGCTCGACCAGATGGGCAACGACCTCGGGCCGAACCACCCGACCTACCAGCGGCAGCAGGCCGAGGCAGGGCGGCTGCGCGAGAAGCTGAACGGCGAGATGCAGCACATCATCGCCGCGCTCGGCAACGTCGCGCAGATGGCGAGGCGCCGCGAGGCGGAGCTGAAGGCCGCGGTCGCCGACCAGCAGAGCCGCATGATGAACATGAAGGACGCCCGCATCGAGCTGACCACCATGGTGCGCGACGTCGAGAATGCGCAGCGCACCTACGACACCGCGCTCGGCCGCTATCTCACCAACAAGATCGAGAGCCGCGCCAACGCCGCCAACGTGGCGATCCTCACGCCGGCGGTCGAGCCGCTCGAGCCTTCGGCGCCGCGCGTCGGCCTGATCGCGATGATGGGCCTGGTGATCGGCCTGCTGCTCGCCGGCGGCGTGGTGCTGCTGCTCGAGATGCTCGACCGCCGCATCCGCTCCCGCTACGACCTCGAGTCCTCGCTCGCCGTGCCGGTGCTCGGCGGGCTTTCCAAGTGGCAGCCCATTACCGGTGGCCGGCTGATGCTGGCCGCCCCGCAGCCCCGCGCCCTTCCTCATCCCTGGTGAGAACCGACATGCTAGCCAAACCGACTGACAACGTTCTGCCGATCGACACCGCGCGCCCGGGCCAATCCGGCCGCAGCATCGGCGCGATCCTCATGGACGAGGGCAAGATCACCCCGTCCGACGCCGAGCAGGTCCTGGCGCGCCAGCGAGAGCTGGGCTGGCGCTTCGGCGAGGCGGCGATCGAGCTGAACCTGATCACCGACGCCGATCTGCGCCAGGCGCTCGCGAAGCAATACGAGTTCCCGTACCTGGTGGCCGGCCCGGAGGGCGTGAGCAAGGAGCTGATCGCCGCGTGGGACCCGTTCCACCCGGTGGTCGAGGAGCTGCGCTCGCTGCGCACCCAGCTGCTGATCCGCTGGTACAACCCCGGCGCCGGGCTGCGCACGCTCGCGATCACCAGCCCTGGGGCGCGCGAGGGACGCAGCTTCGTCGCCGCCAACCTGGCGGTGGTGTTCTCGCAGCTCGGCCTGCGCACGCTGCTCGTCGACGCCGATTTCCGCGCGCCGCGCCAGCAGAGCATCTTCAACCTCTCCGACCGCTTCGGCCTGTCGTCGGTGCTGTCGGGCCGCTCGGACCTCGGCTCGTCGGTGCAGCCGGTCTCCGGCCTCGCCGGCCTGGCGATCCTGCCGGCCGGCCCGCTGCCGCCCAACCCGCTCGAGCTGCTTTCCCGCGGCGCGTTCGCGGGGCTGGTCGCCAAGGCGGCCGGGGAGTACGACGTGGTGCTGATCGACACGCCGCCGATCAATGAATACGCCGACGCGCAGTGCATCACGCACCGCACCGGCGACGCGCTGCTGCTCTCGCGCAAGGACTACACGCGCCTGGACCAGACCGAGCGCGCGTTGCGCGAGCTCTCGGACGCGAGCGCCCGCACGGTCGGCACGCTGATCAACGCGTTCTGAGCATGCGCAAGAAGCCCGATCGCAAGCTGCTCGTCGCGGCGATGGTGCTGTGCGTCGCCATGGCGGCAGCTTCCGCCGGCGCGGGCAAGCGCGTCCGCGACGACGCGCCCGCCTTCGCCGCCTCCGCAACCGCCAGCGCCGCCGTCGCCCGCTAACCCATGGCCATCGCCGCGTCCCATCCCGCCGGGTCCCCCTCTCCCTATTTGCGGCGCAGCGCGCCGTCGGCCGGGCTCGGCCTGGCGGTGATCGCCGGCATGCTGGCGGTCGGCGCCGGCAGCGCGGTGGCGCTCGCGTTCGGCGAGCTCGAGGCGTTCTACGTCGCGCTGTCCGCGATCGCGGGGATCGCCGTGCTGTTCGACTTCCGCATCGGCGCGGCGCTGCTGATCGTCATCCTGCCGCTCGAAACCAGCTCGGTGGCGCCGCACACGCTGTTCAACGTGCCGGGCCTGAACCCGCTGTCGATGCTCGGCCTGGCGACGCTGCTCTCGTACACGTTCCGCGGCAACATCGTCAAGCTGGCGCCGAAGCCGCTGGTCTGGCTGTACATCGTGCCGATCCTGGTGGCCGGCGTGCTGGGAATGCCGCACATCAGCGAGATTCCGTGGTCGTACTTCGAGCTCGACCCGACCAGCTTCACCGACGCCACCAGCTACTTCCGCGACGAGGCGATCCGGCCGATGGTGTACGTGGTGATCGCGCTGCTGGTCGGCAAGGCGGTGGCGCGCTCGAAGCGTCCCGAGGGCTTCATCTACGCCCTGATCGCCGCGGTCTGGGCGATCGCCATCGTCGAGATCGTGTTCATCGGCATGAGCGGCGTGCGCCTCTCGCTGCTCGCCAGCCCGTCGCAGCGGCAGTTCTTCAACCAGATCGGCCTGCACGCCAACTCGCTCGGGCGGATCTTCGCCGTCGCGTACGCGCTGCTGGTCTTCGTCTGGTGGGAGACCAAGCGGCCGGGCCTGAAGTCGCTGCTGTTCCTCACCGTCTGCGTCTCGGTGATCGCGATGCTGCTCACCTTCTCGCGCGGCGCCATCTTCGGCTTCTTCGTCGTCAACGCGGTATTCCTGCTGTGGAAGTTCAACTCGAAGAGCGTGGCGCTGGCGCTCGCCGCCGCCGCCGTCGCGGCGCTGATCGCCCCCGAGTACGTCTGGAACCGGATCACCTTCGGCTTCGACGCCGACGCCAATACCGTCAGCGCCGACCGCCTGAACGGCATCTGGCTGCCGCTGCTGCCCGAGCTGCTGAAGAGCCCGCTCTGGGGCAACGGCCTCGGCTCGACGCTGTGGTCGGCGCCGTTCAAGACCGGCCAGATGCTGCTGGTGAACCACCCGCACAACGCCTACCTCGAGGTGCTGCTCGACATGGGCCTCATCGGCGCCGCGCTGCTCGGCGCCTACTACCTGCACGTCTGGCGCGGCTTCCGCGCGCTCGGCAGCAACGCCAACCTCAGCGCCGAGCTGCGCGCCCTGTTCCAGGGCGCCACCGCCGCGCTGGTGTGCTTCTTCGTCACCGGCATGTCGGGCGGCAGCCTGCGCCCCGATCCCGAGTTCGCCTTCCTGTGGATCGCGATCGGCATGATGTACGGCATGCGGGAACGCCGCGCGGCGGGCTGAGATGAGCGTCATGCCGTTGCGTCGGGGCGTCGTCGTCAAGGGTCGCCCGGAGAGAGAGTTGCCCGGTCCGGCCAGCTATGTGGCCCGCACCCACCCGCACGTGTGCTTCGTCGCGCCGCACGCTTGGCCGGTACTCGCCGGCGACCGGACGATCGAGTTCGTCGGCGGCGCCGAGGTGCAGCAATCCGGGCTCGCGCGCCTGTTCGCCGCCAACGGCTATCGCGTCTCGATGATCTGCATGGATTTCGGCCAGCCGGAGCGCGTGGCGATCGACGGCGTGACCGTGCACCGGGCGTTCCGGCCCGACGCGGGGCTGCCGCTGCTGCGCTTCGCCCATCCGCGCCTCACCTCGATGTGGCGCGCGCTCGAGGCGGCCGGCGCCGACATCTACTATTGCCGCGCCGCCTCGATGTGGGTCGGGGTGGTGGCCGAGTACTGCCGGCTGCGCGGCAAGCGCGCCATCTACGCCGGCGCTTCCGACAAGGACTTCGTGCCGCAGGTGGGCGGGCAGATCCGGCACGGTCGCGACCGGTGGCTCTATCGCCGCGGCCTCGCGCGCGTGCACGCCATCGTCGCGCAAAACGAGCAGCAGCGCCTCGACTGCCTGCGCGTCCACGGCCGCGAAGCTCGCATCGTGCCGAGCTGCTACCGCCTGCCCGCGAGCGCGCAGGCGGGGCAGGGCGCGGACCGCGTGCTGTGGGTCGGCGTGATGCGCGCCGGCAAGCAGCCGGAGCTGTTCCTCGAGCTCGCGGCGCGCCTGCCGCACCGCCGCTGCGTCATGGTCGGCGGCGCGGCCGAAGGCGAGGCCGAGGTCTACGAGCGCGTGCGCGCCCGGGCCGCGGCGCTGCCCAACGTCGAGCTCACCGGCTTCCTGACGCTCGCCGAGGTCGAGGACTGGTTCGATCGCGCGCGCCTGCTGGTCAACACCTCGCGCTTCGAGGGCATGCCGAACACGTTCCTGCAGGCCTGGGCGCGCGGCGTGCCGACCGTGGCGACGGTCGACGTCGGCGCGCCGGTGCAGCGCGTCGCGAGCGGCGTCGACGCGCTCGCCGGCGAGGCCGAAGGGCTGCTCGCCGATGCCGGCCGCTGGACGAACGCGTCGCTGGCCTGCCGCGCCTATTTCGAGCGCACTTATTCCCCGGCCGAGGCGCTCGGGCGCTATGCGCGCCTGTTCGACGAATTGATGCCCGACTCCCCCACGGCATGAGCACCGCGGCCAAGACCATCGCCGCCCACGGCCTCGCGCGGCGCGCGCTGTCGCTCGGCGCGGTCAAGGCGTTCGACCAGGCGATGCAGTTCCTGCTGCCGATCGTGCTGGTGCGCTGCCTCGACGCGCACACCTTCGGCGAGTACCGGCTGCTGTGGCTGGCGGTCGGCACGGTGATGGCGCTCTCGACGCTGAACATGTGCGGCGTGCTGTTCTACTTCCTGCCGCGCGCGGACGCGAGGAAACGGCGCCTCTACGTGCACCAGACGCTCCTCTACCTGCTGGCCTCGGGCCTGGTGTGCGCCTGGGCGGTGAGCGGCTGGAACCCGCTGCTGCCGGCCGCGGCGCGGCCGCTCGCGGCCTATGGCGCGCTGGTGCCCGCGTTCGTCGGCCTGTGGGTCTTCGCCTGCCTGCTCGACTACCTGCCGACCATCGACGAGCGCGTCGGCTGGCAGGCCGCGGCGACGCTCTGCGTTTCCGGCCTGCGCGTGGCGCTGCTCGCCGCGGGCGCCTGGCTCACCTCGGACCTGCGCGTCATGCTCTGGCTGCTGCTCGCGGTCGTCGCCGCCAAGCTCGCGCTGCTCGCCTATTACGTGCACCGCCACCACGGCCTGGGCAGGCCCTGGTTCGAGCGCGCGAGCTTCGCCGAGCAGTTCCGGCACGCCGCTCCGCTCGGCGCCTCGGCGGCGCTCTATTCGCTGCGCGGCCAGTCCGACCAGTGGGTGGCGGCGAGCCTGTTCGCGCTGTCGAGCTTCGCCGCGTTCTCGGTGGCGGCGATCGTCGGCCAGGTGGTGCATCTCTTCCGCCATTCGGTGATGGAGGCGTTCCTGCCGAGCATGAGCCGCATGCACGCCGCGGGCGACACGCGCGGCACGCTGGAGATGAACAGCCGCGCCAATGTCATCGTCGGCACGCTGCTCTTCCCGCTGCTCGCCATCGCCTTCGTCTTCGCCGACGAGATCATCAGCCTCGTCTACACCCGCGCCTACGCCGCGGCGGCGCCGGTGATGCGCGTCTACGTGGTGGCGATGATCTGCATGGTGATCGAGATGGGCAGCATGGTGCTGCTGCTGCGCCAGGGCCCCTTTTCGCTCGGCGTGAGCGCCTTCATCCTGCCGCTGTCGATCGCGGTGAGCTGGGGCGGCGCGCACGCCTTCGGCCTGCCCGGCGCCGCCGTCGGCAGCGTCCTCGCCATCTACCTCGACCGGGCGCTGATGCTGCGCCAGGTCTCGCGCCACACCGGCATTTCCGTGGCCAGGCTGCAGGACTGGCGCTCGCTCGGCCGCGCGCTGCTCGCTGCCGCCGGCTGCGGCGGCTTCGCCTGGTGGGCGGTCGGCGCTTTCCTCACCGACGCCGGGCCGCTCGTGCGCCTGGTCGCCGGGACGGCCCTGGTGCTCGGCGCCTACCTGCTGGTGCATCCGATCAAGGCGCGCGCATGAAGCTCCTGTTCCTCACCGGTTCGCTAGTGCACGGCGGCGCCGAGCGCCACACCATCACCCTCGCCAACGGGCTCGCCGCGCGCGGCCACGAATGCCACGCCGCCTACATCAAGGACGACCCGAGCCAGCTCGAGCGCCTGCGCGGCGCGGCGAGCGTGCGTTGCCTGCACGCCGGCCGCTATCTCGACCTGGCGGCGCTGCGTCGCCTCGCCGAGCACATCCGCCGCCTGCGTCCCTCGACGGTCGTGGCGGTGAACGCCTACGCGCTGCTCTACGCGGCGCTCGCGCTGCGCATCTCCGGCACCGGCGCGCCGCTCGCCGTCACCTACCACACCACGCTGCTGCGCAACCTCAAGGAACGGCTGCAGATGCTGTACTACCGGCCGTTCTTCTGGCGCGCCGAGCGGCTGATCTTCGTCTGCGAGGCGCAGCGCCGCTTCTGGGCGCGCCGCCTGGTGCGCGGCCGCGTCACCGAGGTGATCCACAACGGCGTCGACCTGCAGCACTGGCGGCCGCAGCCGGCCGAGGACGGCGCGCGCCTGCGCCGGGTGCTCGGCATCGGCGACGGCGACTACGTGCTCGGCATGTCGGCGGTGCTGCGCGCCGAGAAGAATCCGCTGCAGCTGGTCGAGGCGCTGGCCGAGCTGCGCCGGCGCGGCGTGCCGGCGCGCGCGCTGTTCATCGGCGACGGGCCGATGCGCCCGGCGCTCGAGGCGCGCGCCCGCGCGCTCGGCGTCGCGCCGCACGTGACCGTCACCGGCCTGCAGCAGGACGTGCGGCCGCTGCTCGGCGTGTGCGACGTGCTCACCCTGTGCAGCACCGCGGTCGAGACCTTCTCGCTCGCGGCGCTCGAGGCGATGGCGCTGGCGCGGCCGGTGGTGCACTCGGACGTCGGCGGCGCGGCGGAGATGATCCGCGACGGCGAGCAGGGCTTCCTCTTCCCGGTGAACGACACCGCCGCGCTGGTCGAGCGCCTGCAGGCGCTCGCCGATCCGGCGCTGCGCTCGCGCCTGGGCGGGAAGGCCTGCGCCACCGTGGCGGCGCGCTTTTCCGAGCAGGCCATGCTCGACAAGTACGAGACCCTCTTCAAGGAACTTACCAAAGCGAGGACGCGAAATGACAACCTACCCCGACCTGCAGGCGCGCATTAAGGCGCGGCCGCGCCAGTGGCTGGTGACCGGCGCCGCCGGCTTCATCGGCTCGAACCTGGTGGAGACGCTGCTCAGGCTCGACCAGCCGGTGCTCGGACTGGACAACTTCTGGACCGGCAAGCCGGAGAACTTCGAGCGCGTGCGCCGCGCCGTCGGCGAGGAGCGCTGGCAGCGCTTCCGCTTCATCGAGGGCGACATCCGCTCGCCCGAGACCTGCAAGCAGGCCTGCGCCGGCGTGGACGTGGTGCTGCACCAGGCGGCGCTCGGCAGCGTGCCGCGCTCGATCGAGCGGCCGGCGCGCACCCACGACGCGAACGTCAACGGCTTCCTCAACATGCTTACCGCCGCGCGCGACGCGGAGGTGCCGCGCTTCGTCTACGCGAGCTCGAGCGCGGTGTACGGCGACCACCCCGGCATGCCCAAGGTCGAGCACACCATCGGCAAGGCGATGTCCCCCTACGGGCTCTCGAAGCGCATCGACGAGCTCTATGCCGGCGTGTTCGCGACCTGCTACGGCTACCGCTCGATCGGCCTGCGCTACTTCAACGTCTTCGGCCCGCGCCAGGACCCCGACGGCCCGTACGCCTCGGTGATCCCGGCCTGGATCGGCGCCCTGCTGCGCGGCCAGCCGGCCTACATCAACGGCGACGGCGAGGCCTCGCGCGATTTCTGCCACGTCGACAACGTGGTGCAGGCGAACCTGCTCTGCGCCACGGTCGAGGACCACCGGGCGCTCAACGAGGCGTACAACATCGCGCTCGGCGAGCAGACCTCGCTCAACGAGCTGTTCGAGACGATCCGCTCGCTGATGGCGGAGCAATTGCCGCACCTCGCCACGGTCCGGCCGGTGCACCGCGAGCCGCGGCGCGGCGACATGAAGATGTCGCGCGCCGACGTCGGCAAGGCGGCGCGCCTGCTGGGCTACCGGCCGCTCGCCAGCCTGCGCGAGGGGCTGCGCCGGACCATCGACTGGTACATCGAGAACGTGCCGGCCGAGACGCCGGCGGAGGTGGCCAATGCTTGACACCGCGGAAAGAACGGAAACCGCCGTTCCCGTCGCGCCGGCGCTCGCCACCGTCGCCGTGGTCGGCCTCGGCTACGTCGGCCTGCCGGTCGCGGTCGCCTTCGGCAGGCAGCGTCCGACCATCGGCTACGACCTGTCGCGCAAGCGCGTGCAGAACCTGCAGGCGAAGGTCGACCCGACCGGAGAGGTCTCGACCGCAGAGCTGATCGCCTCGCCGCACCTGCGCACCACCGCCGACCCCTCCGAGCTCGCCGCGGCGGACTTCATCATCGTCGCCGTGCCGACCCCGATCAACGCGGCGCGCCAGCCCGACCTCTCGCCCCTCGAGTCGGCGAGCGAGACGGTCGGCCGCTACATGAAGCCGGGCGCGACGGTGATCTACGAGTCGACCGTCTATCCCGGCGCGACCGAGGAGGTGTGCGTGCCGATCCTCGAAAGGAGCTCGGGCCTGCGCTGGCGGCAGGACTTCCACGTCGGCTATTCGCCCGAGCGGATCAATCCCGGGGACAAGGAACACTGCTTCGTGAAGATCCGCAAGGTCGTCTCCGGCGACGACGCGGCCACCCTGGAGAGCGTCGCCGAGCTTTACGCCTCGGTGGTGCAGGCCGGCGTGTTCCGCGCGTCCTCGCTCAAGGTCGCCGAGGCGGCGAAGGTGATCGAGAACACGCAGCGCGACCTCAACATCGCCTTCGTCAACGAGCTGGCGATCATCTTCGAGCGGCTCGGCCTCGACACGCTGGAAGTGCTGAAGGCGGCGGGCACGAAGTGGAACTTCCTGCCGTTCCGCCCCGGCCTGGTCGGCGGGCACTGCATCGGCGTCGATCCGTACTACCTCACCTACAAGGCGGAGCTGGTCGGCTACCACCCCGAGGTGATCCTCGCCGGGCGGCGCATCAACGACGGCATGGGCGCGCACATCGCGCGCAAGACCGTGCAGGAGATGATCCACGCCGGGCGCAACATCAAGGGCGCGCGGGTCAACGTGCTCGGCCTGACGTTCAAGGAGAACGTCGCCGACATCCGCAACTCCAAGGTGGTCGACATCCTGCGCGAGCTGCGCGAGTTCGGCGTCGAGACCTTCGTCCACGACCCGGAGGCGAGCGCCGACGAGGCGCTGCACGAGTATGGCCTGCGCCTGTGCAGCTGGGAGCAGCTGCCTGCCGCCGATGCGCTGATCTTCGCCGTGCCGCACGGCGCGTTCCTCAAGCTCTCGCCGGTAGCGCTGATGCACAAGATCGTGCGCAGCGGCTGCGTGATCGACGTCAAGGGGGCGCTCGACCCCGTGCCGTTCCGACGCGAAGGGCTGCGCGTTTGGCGGCTCTAGCAGCCCTCGGCGCGCCCACCCTGCGCAAGCTGCGCGTCGGCGTCTTCGCCGATGCGCGGCTGCAGCCGCGCTGGCTGGTGGAGGCGTTCGCCGCCGCGGCGCGCGACGGCGTGGCCGAGCTCGCCTGCTATGTGAAGGACGGAGTCGCCGCGCCGCCGCGCCGGCGCTCGCTCTACGAACGCGTCGACCGCTGGGCGTTCTCGGCGGCCGACCCGGACGCTCCCGCCGACCTCGCCGACGCCGCGCCCTGCCGCGCCTGGCATGAGGGCGACGAGCAGGCCGGCAAGCTCGACGTCGCCTTCGTCGTCGGCGACGTGGACGAAGGCTCGCTCGAGGGCCGGGCGCGCCTCGGCGTCTGGCGCTACGCGGTGGACGGGCGGCGCGAGGTGGCCGCGGGCGAGATGCTGACGCCGGCGCGCCTCGAGGTCAGCCTGCCGGCGGATGGCACGCGCCGCGTGGCCTGCGAATCCTGGTCGCGCACCTATCCGCTTTCGGTGGCACGCAACCGGGCGGCGCTCCTCGCCAAGGCCTCGATGTTCGTCAGCCGCGCGCTGCGCGAGGCGAGCCTCGGCGGACGCGCCTGGCTCGAGGCCTGTCCGGCTGCGCCGCAGCCCGAGGAGGGCGGCGTCGGCGCGCTCGACGTGGCGCGGATCGGCGCGCGCATCGCGGCGCGGGCGCTCGCCAAGGCGCTGTACGTCGACCAGTGGTCGCTCGCCTTCGCCTTCGGCCGCGAGCCCAATGCCGCGCTGGAAGGATTCACCCGCATCGCGCCGCCGCCCGACCGCGACTGGGCCGACCCCTTCGCGCTCGAGCGCAACGGCCGCTGGTACGTGTTCTTCGAGGAGCTGCCCTACGCCGCCGGCAAGGCGCATATCTCGATGATCGAGCTCGACGCCGCCGGCCGCTGGTCGGCCCCGGTGCGGGTGCTGGAGCGCGACTACCACCTGTCGTACCCGTTCCTCCTCGAGCACGAGGGCGAGCTCTACATGATCCCGGAGACCGGGCAGAACCGGACGGTGGAGCTGTACCGCTGCGTCGACTTCCCGCGCCGCTGGCGCCTGGAGCGCGTCCTGATCGACGGGGTGAGGTGCGTGGACGCGACGCTGTACCGCGGCACGCGGCGCTGGTGGATGTTCGCCAACGTCGCGCCGGGCGAGAGCCGGGTGTTCGACGACGAGCTGCACGTCTTCCACGCCCCGGGGCTCTTCGCCCCATGGCGGCCGCACGCCGCCAACCCGGTCAAGTCCGACGTGCGCTGCGCGCGCTCGGCGGGAGCGCTCTACACGCGCGACGGCGCGCTGTACCGTCCGGCGCAGATCTGCGCTCCGCGCTACGGCGCCGGGCTGTGCCTCAACCGCATCGTGCGGCTCACGGCCGAGGAGTTCGTCGAGCGCCCCGTCGAGCGGCTGCTGCCGCCGGCCGGCTCCGGGCTGCTCGGCCTGCACACCGTCAACCGCGCCGGCGCGCTGGTCGTGGTTGACGCTTTCAGCCGACGGCGCCGCCTTGCCTAGGGCGCGCTTCACGGCGCCATAACGCCTGCTTTCCATAATGGAGGTCACCATGGCGAACGGCAGCATCCCCCGCATCCTCATGCTCGGTGCCGCGCCGGAGACGCGCGGCGAAATCGCCGCCGTCGTCGACGCCTACCGCGCGAGCGGCCTGTTCGCCCGCTGGCCGCTGCACTACGTCGTGAGCGACAGCGAAGGCGGTGTTCTCGAGAGAGCGCGGCAGGGGCTGACAGCGGCGCGCGAGGTGCTCGGCACGATGGCCAGCATCGGGCGGATCGCGCTGCACGTGCACGCCGAGGCCTACGGCAGCTTCTGGCGCCACGCCGGCTTCGTCCTCGCCGGTGCCGCGGCGCGCTGCCCGGTGCTGCTGCAGCTGCACGGCGGCGACTTCGAGCGCTTCTACGACGACAGCAGCGCCGAGACGCGCCGGATCATCTGCTTCGTGCTCGAGCGCGCCGCCTGCGTGGTGGTGGCGTGCGAATCGCAGCGCTCATGGATCGCGAGCGTCGCCCGCAACGCGCGCGCCGTCTGCGTGCCGAATCCGGCGATCGCCCCGTCCGGGCCGCAGCAGGACCGGCGCGAGAACCTGGTGCTGTTCCTCGACCGCCTGACCGGCGCGAAGGGCGTGTTCGACGTGCTCGGCGCCGTCGCCGCGGTGCGCGATTCGGTGCCCGACCTCACCCTGGTCTGCGCCGGCGGCGGCGACCGCGCCGCGGTGGCGCGCGTCGCCGAGAAGCTCGGCATCGCCGACGCGGTCAAGTTCACCGGCGCGGTCGGCCCGTCGGGCAAGCGCGCGCTGCTCGAGAGCGCGGCCGTGTTCGTCCTGCCTTCCTACCGCGACGCTCTGCCGATCAGCCTGCTCGAGGCGATGGCGGCCGGCGTGCCGGTGATCGCCTCGCCGGTCGGCGCCATTTCCGACGCGATCGTCGACGGCGTGAGCGGCTTCCTGGTCGCGCCCGGCGACCTGGGCACGCTGTCGCGCACGCTGCACAAGGTGCTGTTCGACCCGGCGCTCGCGGCGCGCATCGGCGCCGCGGCGCGCGAGTCGGCGCGCCGGCGCTACGCGCCCGAGAAAGTGCTGCCGCGGATCGAGGAGCTCTACGCGTCGCTCGCGGTGCAGCCGGCGCGCGCCGCGGCGCCGCCGGTGCGCGGCATCGACCTGAAGAAAGCGGCCTGACATGGCCGGCATCGCCGGGGCGCTGGGCCGCGGGCCGCTGCTCGAGGCGATCGCGCCGCTGCTCGAGGCGCTGCGCCATCGCGGCGAGGACGCCGGCGTCGCGGCGCTGCGCCGCGGCGCGGTCGGCCAGCGCGGCGGCGCGCCGTTCTGCGACACGCGCGCCGGCCTGGCGCTCGCCTTCGACGGCGCGCTCTACAACGCTCCCGCGCTGCGCCGCGACCTCGCGCTGCGCGGCTTCCGCTTCGCCGGCGACTCCGACGCCGAGACGCTGGTGCGCGCCTACCAGCACTGGGACAAGGACGTGGCGAAGCACCTGCGCGGCGCGTTCGCTTTCGCGCTCTGGGACCAGCGCAAGGAGCGGCTGCTGCTTGCGCGCGATCGCTTCGGCGAGAAGCCGCTCTACCTGCTCGAGCGCGGCGAGAACATCTACTTCGCCTCCGAGGCGAGGGCGCTGCTGCGCGTGCCGGGCTTCTCCTCCGCGCTCGACGGCGAAGCGGTGCGCGCCTGCCTCGCGCATCGCTACGTGCCGGGGCCGGGGACGCTGATCGCCGGCGTGCGCAAGCTCCTGCCGGGATCGGCCGCGGTATGGCAGTTCGGCCGCCTGCACGAGCTGCGCTACTGGCTGCCGCCCGACCATGAGCCGGCGGGGCGGCCGCAGGCCGGCGATCCGGTCGCCGCGTTCACCGAGCGCCTCGAGGAGGCGGTGCGGCTGCAGGGCGCGGGCGCGCCCCGGCCCGGCCTGTTGCTCTCGGGCGGGATCGACTCAGCGGTGCTGCTCGCGCTCATGACCAAGCAGGCGGGAGGGGTGAAGACCTTCACCGCCGGCGTGCAGGAAGACCGTGACAGCGAGCTGCCGCGCGCCGCGGAGCTCGCGAAGCACTTCGGCGCGGAGCACCACGAGCTTTCGCTCTCGCGCGCCGACCTCGCGGCGCGGCTTCCGGCGGTGATCGCGTCACGCGATGCGCCGGTCGCCCGGCCGTGGGACATCATCCTGCACTTCCTGGTGCGCGAGGCTGCGCGCAGCGTCGGCGCCGTGCTCTCGGGCGTCGGCGCGGACGAGCTGCTCGGCGGCGCGCGGCGCCACGTCGCGCTGCACCTGGGCTTCGGCCGGTCGCCGGAGACGGCGCCGGAAATGAAGCCGGGCGCGAGTCGCCTGCGCCGCGCGCTGTACCTGGAGCAGACGCGGGCACTGCCCGACGGCTTGCTCGAGCCCGCCGAGCGCGTGGCCGCGGCGGCCTCGCTGCAGCTGCGCGCGCCGTACCTCGATCACCACCTCGCCGAGCTCGTCTCCTCGCTCGACGATGGCGCGCGGGTGCGCGGCCTCACCGGCAAATGGCTGCTGCGCCAGGCGGCGCAGCGCCTGGAGGCGGGGCGCGAGGCGCGCCGGCCCGGCCTCGGCATTCCGCTCGAGGGACTGCTGCGCGGCGAGCTGCGCGAGCTGCTCGTCGACCACCTGCGAGGCGCGCGCTCGGTAACGCGCGCCTATTACGACGAAAAGGCGCTCGACCGCGCGCTCGAAGGCCACCTGCGCGGCAAGCGCGACAACGATTCCCTGCTGTGGACGCTTCTGAACCTCGAAATCTGGCACCGGACCTACAGCGCGCCCTGACGCGGCGCGGCTGGCGCGGCCGCCTGGAGCGGCTGCGCGGCCTGACGCCGCTCGAGTACGCTCACCACGCGCTGCGCTTCGTGCAGGCGCACCTCGAGCGGCGCCGCGCGCCGCCCGAGCCGCCGCCGGCCGATCTCGGCGCCACGTTCCGTCCCTGGCTGCATCTGTCGCGCGCGGGCGCCCGTGCCTGCATCGCCGCCGCCGAGCGCGTGCGCGCCGGCTGGCTCGACGTGCACGCGCTGCGCGACCTCGACTTCGGCATGCCGCCGCGCTGGAACCGCGATCCCAAGACCGGCATCGAGGCGCCGCTCAGGTTCGGCAAGCTGCTCGACACGGGCGACGCCGACCTTGTCGGCGAGATCGGCTATCTCTGGCAGCCCAACCGCCACGGCCACCTGGTCACGCTCGCGCGCGCCTACGCGCTCACCCGCGACGCGAAGTACTTCGCCGCGCTCGCCGAGCAGCTCGACAGCTGGTTCATCGCCTGCCCGCCGGGGCGCGGCCCGAACTGGGCGAGCGCGCACGAGGCGGCGCTGCGCCTCATCAACTGGTCGGGGGCCTGGCAGCTTCTCGGCGGCGCGCATTCGCCCGCGTTCGCGAAGTCCGACGGCCTGCGCGAGCGCTGGCTCGATTCGGTGCTGCGGCACGCGGAGTTCGTGCGCGGCTGGCTCTCGCTGCACTCGCTCGCCGGCCACCGCCTGATCGGCGAGGCGGCGGGCCTGTACCTCGCCGCGCTCACCTGGCCGCACTGGAGCGCGGCGCGCGGCTGGCTCGCCACCGGGCGCGCGCTGCTCGAGCGGGAGGCGCTGGCGCAGACCGCGCCCGACGGCGTGCACCGCGAGCAATCGCTCGCCAGCCAGCAGGAGGCCCTCGAGCTGCTGCTGCTGTGCATGCTGGCGGCGAAGGCGAACGGCCAGGGCTTCTCTCCCGCCTACGAGTCGCGCGTCGAGACGATGCTCGACTTCCTCGCCTCGATCATGGACGCCGGCGGCAACGTGCCGCTCATCGGCGACGCGGACGGCGGGGCCGGCTGCCGCTCGCTGCTCGCCACCGGGGCGCTCGTCTACGGCCGCGGCGACTTCAAGCTCAAGGCGCGGCGCCTCGACGAGCGCAGCCGCTGGCTGTTCGGCGAGCAGGCCGACGCCCGCTTCGCCGCGCTCGACGCCGAGCGCACGCGCCTGCCCCTGCGCCAGGCTTTCCACGACGGCGGCTACTTCGTGCTGGGCTGCGCCGTCGACACGCCGGGGGAGGTCCGCATCGTCGCCGACGCCGGCCCGCTCGGCTACGGCTCGAACGCCGAGCGCGGCCACGCCGACGCGCTCGCCTTCACGCTCTCGGCGGGCGGCGAGGAGTTCCTCGTCGACCCCGGCAGCTGCGCGCTGCAGACGCAGCCGCGCTGGCGCGATTACTTCCGCGGCACTTCGGCGCACAACACGCTGCGCGTCGACGGCGCGGACCAGTCGCTCGCGCTCGGCGGCGGCTGGGCGACGAAGGCGCGCGCCCGCTGCAGCCTCTGGCTCTCGTCGGCGGAGAAGGACACTTTCGAAGGCTGGCACGACGGTTACCGCCGCCTCGAGGACCCGGTGACGCACCGGCGCCTGATCGAGCTCGACAAGCGCCGGCGCGTGGTGGTGGTCGAGGACACGCTGGAGATGGAGCTGGCGCATGCCGTGGAGCTCTTCTTCCATTGCGCCGAGGGCTGCACGGTCGAGCCCGCCGCGGACGGCTACACGATCGCCCGCGGCGCGCGCGTGATCGCGCTGCGCCTGCCCGCGGTCGAGGGCGCGACCAGCGCGGTCTACCGCGGCAGCATGCGGCCGATGCTCGGCTGGATCTCGCGCGAGCTCGACCGGCCGCAGCCGGCGCCGACCATCGTCTGGCGGGGGCAGCTAGTCGGCCGGGCGGTACTTCGCACCGAGATCGCGGTCCCGGCCGGCGGCTAGCAGCTCGGCGTAGAAGCGCGCGAGGCGGGCGGCGACCGCCGCGACGTCCAGCGCGGCGGCGTGCGCGCGCCCGTCGGAGCGCCGCGGCGCGCGCAGCACCTCGGCGAGCGCCGCGCCGAGATCGGACGCGTCGCGCGAGCGCACCACCGCGCAGGCGTCGACGCCGCGCAGCCGGTCGCGGACGTCGCCGACGTCGACCGAGACCACCGGCAGGTTGCAGGCCATCGCCTCCTGCACCACGGTCGGCGAGCCCTCGGTGCGGCTGGTGAGGATCAGGCAGTCGGCTGCGTTCATGTACGCGGGAACCTGCTCCGGCGGCGCGGTGCCGTCGAGCACCAGCAGTCGGACCGGTCCGATCAGCCGGCGCGCCTCGGCGACCGCGGCGGCGGCGAGCGCCGGATCCTTGACCTCGGGATTGCGCCCGGCGTTGAAGAGCACGATGCGCTCGCGCGGGTCGAGGCGCAGCTGCGCCCGCACCTCGGCGTGGTCCATCGGCACGAAGGCGCGCAGGTCGACGCCGGTCGGCATGACGATGCAGCGCCTGCCGCCCCGCGCCCAGACCTTGGAGAGGATCTCGCCGCTCACGCACACCACGCCGCGGGCGAAGAAGGCGGCGAGCTGCGAGGCGAACACGCCGAGCGCGGCGCGCACGCCCGAATACTTGAAGTTGCGGTTGATGTCGGTGCCGCGGAAGGTGATGACCAGCGGCGTGCGCCCGGCGGCCCACGCGGCGAGCAGGGCGTTGAACTTGCCGAACTGCGCGTGCACCACGTCCGGGCGGAAGCGCCGCACGGTGTCGCGCAGCGCCAACGCCTGGGCGACGAAGCGCCACGGCAGATAGCTGCGGTTGTCGAAGCCGTAGAGCTCGACCTTGTGGCCGGCGGCGGCGAGCGCCTGCGCCTCGCGGCGCACGAAAGGCAGGTGCGAGCCCGTGAGCGCGCCCGGGGCGACGAACAGGAGACGAAGCGGTCTTTCCAGCATCGCGACAGGATGCGGCATCGACGCCCTCCGAGGCAGCCATGGCCCCGGGACGGCAAGTGCGCCGTTCGGCGCAGACGCCGGCGCGGCCCGGCCAGCAAGGCGAAAACGAACTTCGGGCATCCTCCACGCATGACCCTGCTGGTGGCTGACCGAGACGCGGATACGCGGCCCGCCGCGCGGGCAGCGCGGCTGCGCGACCTGTGCCTGGTGGCCGGCACGCGGCCCAACTTCATGAAGATCGCGCCGCTGGTGCGCGCGCTGCAAAAAGCGCGCGCATGGCGATATCGCCTGATCCACACCGGGCAGCATTTCGACCGCGAGATGAACGACGTGTTCTTCGAGGACCTCGAGATCCCGCCCCCCGACCTGAAGCTCGAGTTCGACGGCCGCACGCACGCCGAGCAGACCGGCTGCATCATGGCCGCGTTCGAGCGCGCCTGCCGCGAGCGGCGGCCGGACCTGGTGGTGCTGGTCGGCGACGTCAACTCCACGCTCGCCTGCGCCATCGTCGCCAAGAAGGAAGGCATCGCGGTCGCGCATATCGAGGCCGGCCTGAGGAGCGGCGACATGTCGATGCCGGAGGAGGTGAACCGGCGCGTGGTCGACGCCATCGCGGACCTCTTCTACGTCACCGAGAAGTCGGGCGTCGAGAACCTGCGCCGCGAGGGCAAGCCGGAGGCCGCGATCCGCTTCGTCGGCCACGTGATGATCGACAACCTGATGCATCAGATCGAGAAGCTGAAAAGAATCGACCGGAAGAACCTCGTCTCGGAAAAACTGAAGACCGGTGCTTATGCCGCCCTGACCCTGCACCGTCCGGGCAACGTCGACGATCGCGAAACCCTGACGCGCCTCGTCGGCGCGATCGAGGCCGTGGCGCGCGAGCTGCCGGTGGTGTTCCCGGTGCACCCGCGCACGCGGGCGAACCTCGAGCGCTTCGGCCTCGGCTTCTCGCCGCGCATCGTCGTCACGCCGCCCCTCGGCTACCTCGATTTCCTCAACCTGTGGAAGGACGCGCGCCTGGTTCTTACCGACTCGGGCGGCATCCAGGAGGAGACCACCGCGCTCGGCGTGCCCTGCCTGACGCTGCGCGAGAACACCGAGCGGCCGATCACCGTCGAGCAGGGCACCAACGAGCTGGTCGGCAGCGACCCGCAGGCGATCCTTGCCGCGGCGCGGCGCGTGCTCTCCGGCGCCGGCAAGCGCGGGCGGCGCCCGGAGCTGTGGGACGGGCGCGCCGCCGAGCGCATCGTCGCCCACCTCGAGGAAGCGGCTCTGCCCTCGTGAGGATCTGGTTCGATCTTTCCAATTCCCCGCACATCAACATCTTCAAGTCGTTGATCCGGGAGCTGGAGCAGGACCACGAGGTGCTGATCACCACGCGGCCGCTCGCGAACACCATCGAGCTCCTCGAGCTGCACGGCTTCAAGTTCGAGGTCATCGGCCGGCACTACGGCGCGTCGAAGTGGCGCAAGGCGCTCGGCTATCCGGTGCGCATCGGCCAGCTCTACCGGTACCTTCGGCCGCTGCGCCCCGACGTCGCCATCTCGCACAGCTCGTTCCATTCGCCGGTGGTCGCCGCGCTGCTCGGCATCCCCTCGGTGTACATGAACGACAACGAGCACACCCTCGGCAACGTGCCGTCGTTCGTCTCGGCGACCAAGGTGCTGATCCCCGAATTCATGGACGCGGCCGCCGCGCGGCGGCAGGGCGCGCGCGCCGACAAGATCATCCGCTACCCGGGCGTTAAGGAGGGCTTCTACCTCTGGAGCTTCCGCCTGCGCGAGCGCGAGCTGCGGCCGGGCCGGCCGCGCATCTACGTGCGCCCCGAGCCGTGGACCGCGCTCTACTACGACGGCGCGGTCGGCTTCCTGGACGAGCTGCTGCTCGGCCTGACGCTCGAGGCGGACGTGATCCTGCTGCCGCGCTCGCCGGACCAGGCGAGCCGCTACCGGGCGCCGCGCTTCGCCGGCGTGACGGTGCTCGACAAGCCGCTCACGCTCGAGGAAATCGCGCCGGCGTGCGATCTGTTCATCGGCGCGGGCGGAACCATGACGCGCGAGATGGCGGTGCTCGGCGTGCCGACCATCTCGGTCTACCAGGCGGCGCTGCTCGACGTCGACCGCTACCTCATCGGCCGCGGCGCGATGAGCCACGAGCCGAAGCTCACCGCCGCGCAGGCGCTCGGCACCCTGCGCGCGGCGCGGCGGCGGCCGCCGAACCACGAAGTGCTCGAGAAGGGGCGCGCCGCCTACGGGCTGGTGAAGGCCACGCTGCTCGGGCTGGCGCCGGCCTAGGAAAGGAACGATGGTCAAGATCGGAGTCATCGGGCTCGGAAAGATGGGACTGTCCCACCTTTCCATCGTCAAAACCCACCCGGACGTGAAGGTGGTCGGGGTCTGCGACGCGACCGGCTACGTGCTCGACGTGATGGCCAAGTACACCGGGCTCGCGCCGTTCGGCGACTACCGCGCGCTGCTGGACGGCGCGAAGCCGGACGCGGTGCTGATCGCCACGCCGTCGCGCAGCCACGGCGAGATCGCCCGCGCCGCGCTCGAGCGCGGCGTGCACGTCTTCGTCGAGAAGCCGTTCTGCCTGTCGCTCGAGGAGGCGCACGAGCTGGTCGCGCTCGCTCGACGCAAGCAGGCCGTAAACCAGGTCGGCTATCACTACCGCTTCATTGCCGCCTTCCAGGAGGCGCGCCGCGTGCTGCGCGCCGGGACGATCGGCGAGGTGCACAACTATCGCGTCGAGGCGTACGGGCCGGTGGTGCTCCGGCCGCGCGGCAGCACCTGGCGCTCGCAGAAGAGCGAGGGCGGCGGCTGCCTCTACGACTACGCGTCGCACGCGGTGAACCTGTCGAACTGGCTGTTCGGCGTGCCCGCCGGAATCGGCGGCGCGGTGGTGCACAGCGTCTTCTCGAGCGGCGTGGACGACGAGGTGTACGCCACGCTCTACCACGCGAACGGCGTTTCCGGGCAGCTGTGCATCAACTGGTCGGACGAGACCCAGCGCAAGATGTCGATGCGCGTCGAGGCCTGGGGCAGCAAGGGCAAGCTGAACGCCGACCGCCAGGAATGCCAGGTCCACGTGCGCGGCGAGGGCTGGAGCGTGCGCTACACGACCGACCTCACCCCGCCGGTGCGCTACTACGTGCGCGGCGAGGAATTCTCCGCGCAGATCGACCATTTCGTCGACCGGGTGGCCGGCCGCTCGAGCGAGGAGGTCAACGACTTCGCCTCGGCGCTCGAGACCGACCTGGTGCTGGAGATGCTGGAGCGCGACGCCGCGCTCGGGGCGCGCACCACGGTGGTGGGCGCGGCGCCGGAACTGCCGGCCGGCAAGGCGTCGCTGCGCGAGACGCTCGCGCGCTGGATCGCCGGCAAGCCGGCCCTGAGGCTGCGCTGATGGACAGACTGCTGCTCGGGGACAACCCGTTCTTCGGCGTGAACCACATGTCGGAGGAGAAGGCGCGCGCCCAGGCGCTGCGCTTCCAGAGCAACCGCGCGGTGATCGAGGTGCTCGACGTCGCGCTCGACGAGGGCATCCGCACGTTCATGTGCACCACGCACGAGCGCATCGCCGAGGTATGCGATCACATGCGCGCCAACCCGGCGCGCTATGCCGGCTACCGCTTCTATCCGTGCATGCCGTACGCGCACAAGTACAACAACGCCGTCACCGAGCTCGGCATGCTCGGCGCGCTGAAGAAGATGCTGCCCGACGGCCTGCTCGGCTCCGCGGTGCAGGGCGGGCTGGCGCTCGCCACCAAGGACATCGAGCCGGTGATGCGCATGCTGATCGACGCGGAGATGGCCATGTTCCGCGGCCTCGCCACGCCGGTCGTGTTCCTGCAGAACGTGGTGGTCGACTTCCTGATGGGCCTCGGCTTCCGCGACGCGTTCCGCCTCTTCGCCCGCCACGTGCAGGAGCGCTACGGCGCCGAGCCGGGCTTCATCACCATGAACCTGCCGCGCCTGCTCGACACGCTCGAGCAGGCCGGCGTCGACAACCCGATCGTCTGCGCCAACATCAACCAGCTCGGCTTCCGCATGTGCGGCGGGCGCGAGCTCTACGAGCGCACCATCGCCACGCGGCGCTTCCGGCCGGTCGCGATGTCGGTATTCGCCTCCGGCGCGCTGCCGGCCCGCGAGGCGCTGCGGTACGTGTGCGCGCAGAAGCGCATCGAGTCCATCGTGTTCGGCGCGTCCAGCCGCGCCAACATCCGGCAGACGCGACTGCTGGTCGAGGAGCTCGATCGTGATCGAGAAGCGGTGGCTGCTTAGCGTCCTTTTGTTCCTTGCCGCCCCGGCGTGGGCGGCGCCGCTCGAGTTCTTCTCCTTCGAGGACTCGGTGAACGAGCACGGCCGCTGGTTCCAGCAGAACGCGGCCGGCGACAGCGCCACCGACCAGCGGCGCATCGACCTGGTCGAGATCGCCCGCGACGGCCGGCGCGGCGTGCGCCTCACCACGCTCGGCTACGACGTCAACGTGCACTCGAGCGGCGATTCGGAGCGCAGCGACATGAACCTGCCCGACTCCGCCTCGCGCATCGTCGAGGGCGCGGAGCAGTGGTGGGCGAACTCGTTCTACCTGCCCGACTCGTTCGTCATGCCGCCGCAGGCGCGGCCGTTCTTCTGGTACGTGCTGTTCCAGTTCCACGAGCTCGGCGGCCAGAGCCGCTCGCAGCCGCCCTACATCATCGAGATCGTCAACGACCCGCGCCGCGGCGGGCCGGTGCTGCGCCTGCGCGGCTTCGACAGCCATCCGCCGTTTGGCTACGCCGCCTATCCGCTCGGCAACGCCGCGCCGAAGAAGAACGTCTGGTACGACTTCGTGCACTACGTGAAGTGGTCGGCGGGCAAGGACGGCGTGCACAAGACCTGGCTGCGCATCGGCGAAGGCAAGCGCTACGAGCTCGTCCAGGACCACCGCGGCCCGACGATGTACGCCGGCGGCAAGGGCTTCGCCAAGCTCTCCAACTACCACCCGCAGCTCGGCGTGCCGAGCTCGGTGATCCACGACCGGGTGGTGCTCGGCTCGAGCCCGGAGGAGGTCGCCATCCCCGGCGTGGCGCTCGAGGGCCTGCCGCAATGACGCGCCTCGT
>Ga0075424_100000930_pt1 | contig 24590 bp, 24 predicted proteins | sample SoiMethybrSBSTD3_FD_75301 | JGI IMG/M metagenome (GOLD analysis project Ga0075424, IMG submission 75301) | Bulk soil microbial communities from a Populus tree surrounding site in Tennessee, USA - Soil MetaG P. TD hybrid SBSTD3 | ecosystem: Environmental > Terrestrial > Soil > Tree plantation... | reverse complement strand
TGCCGGAAGAGTGGTGAGCGTGCCGGTGCTAGGCGTGGTCGGTGTCTTACCCGACGGGCACAAACATCTGCTCGCCCTGGAACTGTGCGGAGGCGAGTCGTTCGCAGCGTGGAAGGGCTGTCTCGATGATCTTGTGGCTCGCGGGCTCCGAGCCCCAGTGCTCTGCATCATCGACGGCAACGCCGGGCTGCGACGCGCCGTCGGCCTCGTGTGGCCCAGGGCCGCGATCCAACGCTGCTGTGTCCATAAGCTGCGCAACCTTGAGCGGAAAGCGCCGAAGCACGTCCTTGCCGAGATCCGGGACGACTTCCACCGAATCGTGTACGCGGCCAACGCCGATGCGGCCCGCACCGCCTATGTATCCTTCGAGCGCACGTGGGCCAAGCACTGCCCGGGCGTTGTGACGAGTCTGCGAGAAGGCGGTGACGAGCTCCTCACGTTCTTCAGCTTCCCCATGGTGCAGTGGAAGACGCTGCGCACCACGAACACGATTGAGCGGCTCCACGAGGAATTTCGACGACGCGTGAAGACGCAAGGCTCGCTACCGAGCGAGGACACGGCACTGGTCCTGCTCTTCAGTCTCGTGGCCAGTGGGCAGATCAAGTTGCGCAGGATCGACGGCTGGCGGAAGATCGGCGCGGTGGTAAGCCGGCACCTGTCGCCGGCGGCGGCGTGACGAATCCGAGGTCATTGCGAATCACGTAGGGGGACTGCTCCATGAAGACGCTCCGGGAGATGCTGATGTTTGGTGTCATGATCGCGCTTCTTCCCACCGCGGCGCACGCCCAGGAGATTAAAGTCACCCTTCTCGGGACTGGCACGCCGGTGCCGGCCATGAATCGATTCGGGCCGAGCATCTTGATCGAGGCCGGTGGTCAGAGACTTCTGTTCGACGCCGGCAGAGGCGCCATGCAACGCCTCACCCAACTCAAGGTGCGCTGGCAGGACATCGACGGCGTGTTCCTGACACACCTTCACTCGGATCACGTGGTGGGCTTTCCCGATCTCTGGTTGACGGGCTGGCTCGTGGGTCCAGGGCGCGACCGGCCGCTTCGCGTTTGGGGACCCAAAGGAACGCAGAAGATGATGTCGAAGCTGGAAGAAGCCTACGACTTCGACATCCGGATCCGGCTGTACGACGACCGGGCAGCGCCTAACGGCGTCTTGCTCTTTGCCGAGGACATCAATGAAGGGGTCGCGTTCGAGAAGGGTGGCCTAAAAATAACGGCGTTCGAGGTCGATCATTCGCCCGTGTGGCCCGCATTCGGCTACCGGGTTGACTACGGGGGGCGGTCCGTCGTGCTGTCTGGGGACACCCGGGTGTCGCAGAATCTCGTTCGGCACGCGCAGGGCGTCGACCTTCTCGTCCATGAAGTCGCGTCACCTGAATCGTTTCAACGTGCGGGAGTGCGACCCGAGCGCGCCAACTCCATTATTGCCCACCACGTGACGCCAGAGCAGGCCGGGGAGGTCTTTGCCAGGACGAAACCAAGGCTCGCCGTCTATTCACATATCGTCCAACCTGACGCGAGCGAACAAGACTTGATACCGGCGACACGAAAGAACTACGCAGGACCCGTTGAGGTCGGAGAAGATCTCATGGTAATTGAAGTCGGAGAAAAGATCGATGTTCGCCGACCCGCTCGCTCTTCGCCTTGAGCCTGCAACGTCAAGACCGCGATGGCACTCAGTATGGTCGCTCGCCCGCCCGCTATTGACGTCCTCTACCCGGAGGCGGCGCCGTTCGATTTCCACAGGAAGCGGGACACAACCGCCCGCTACAGTCCTCATCAGATCGACGGACACGCGAGGCGCGAGTTAATCCACTGCGTGCCCTTCAGCACTCCGACAAGTTCCAAGATCTGACCACGAAGGTCGCACTGAACGTCCAGGGCGTCGGCGTTATCAGGGGGTGGTCAGGGGAATCGTTGAGCGGCGTAATCCAACGCTACGCGAATCTAACCTAGCCGCCAACTACGCACGTGACACGAGGGACATTCCCACTGGAGCCCTCGTGGCCCACCGGCATTAAGTAAGTCCGAAGGGGATGAGCCGCCCTCTAGAGGCTGCCCCTTCGGGCTCTCTTCGTGGGAAGAGCTTGCTCACTGTCTCCAGCGGGCTAGCCCCGAGTCCTGCCACCGTAGTGCTAAGGAAAAGAAGCGTGGTGGTTTCTGGCACCGTAGGCAACCAGACGCACATTTCGGCCCTAGTCAACTGGGGGACTGGCGTGTCTTAGACCAGAGACCGTCAATGGTCTAGTTCTCGAAGGCCAGCAGCGCCGACCGGAGCAAGTCCTCGTCCGCATCATCCAGGGTAACCCACCGCTTGAACTCAGCCCCGCATCCACAGACGACGATCAGGCGATAGCCGTCGACCGTCGGTGGCCCGGCATTGGCGTGGCGAGAGCCCGCGCACGAACGATGCGCGAGGACGAAGTCTCGGACTTCTGCGTACACGCCCATCGCCTCGTCTCCTTGTCGGAATCCCGATGAGGCTAGGGCCCGAGCGCGTCGATCTGGGCCGGCGTCAGCGCGACTTGCGGGATCGAGTAGAACCGACGCTTCGCCAGATTCTGCCACGCCCTCGCAATCTCTGGAAGAGGGACGTGGGCTTGGCGGAGGAAATCGGTGAGCGCGTCCAAGCCTTGACACTGGGCATGCCGGGTGCGAAGCCGCCCGCCCAGCGGGGCAAAGACGATCCGGTACTCGGCGTTGACGGGATCGATAGGACCACGGCCTCGGGTGATGTGCAGAAACCCCAGGGCCGGACCTTCCATAGCACCCAATCATGGAGGCGCCCTGCGCCCAGACCCCCATGGAGACGTCGCGAAACCGCAGTCCGAGCCTATCTCACGTACTCCTTCGCCTGGACGCCCTCAACCCTTCACGATTGAGGGTACTGAGCGACCAGCGATGTGAAGACCCCGTCTATTTGGGCAGCCTTCTTCGGATCCTCCGGAAAGTAGCGACTCGTCGGGAGAAGAGACTCGACCTGGCCGGCCAGATTGCGCAGCGAACGCTCTGCCTCCGCTCGGTGGTCTTCGCTTACGCGCTCAGACATCGCCGTCCGGATCACCGCAGCCGTGAGCTCGACGAACTTTGGGAACCATGTGCTCGGGATGGCTCGTTGCGCATAGTTCGCAGCGGCAGCGAGGTCGGCCAACATAAGGGGGACGCTCAAGCCCAGGAGCTCGCCGCCGGCCCGGTGCCCAAAGTAACTGGCGTCCGCAACCAAGACCGCCGCGCGAAAGACAAATTCGTCCTCCCGAACCCCAAAGAGTCGGCTCAGCAGGTCAAGCGCTTCTGTTCGCACCGCCGCGTACGATGTCGCGTCCTGCGCTCGTTGAAACCGCACCTGAAGGTGGTCCACCGCATTGCGGAACATCTCGTGCTCATCGTCGAGGCGGAGCCAGAGCAGCGCGGTCACTGAGGCCGCCAGTTCCGCCGTTTCCAGGCGACCCGCGCTGGCATAGGCGACGAACAATTCGCGAACCTCGGCGGCGAGTTCTCGGGTCAGGGGGTGCGTCTGCAGAAACGACTCGAGACCCTGGGGTCCCGCTACCGCGGCCCTGAGCAAGTCCAACGCAGTGCTCATTCTTCTCCCCAAGCTGACGTCAAGCCGGGGCCTGGAGCCTCGTTCCGGGGAAATCTAGCTTAAGGTGGCCACGTCGGCCCCCCTCAGCCGGCCCAATAAGGGCACAGAAACATTGACCTTTGCTGGCTCGCTCCTCTAGGCTGATCTTAAGGTTTGCACCGTCGACTCGTACCCGTCAGGAGGCATCGATGCCCCTAAGGGCCGCCGGTCCTGTGTTGAGATCGCTTCTGGCGTCTCGGCCAGCACGGTTCCTGTCTCGGTGGGCCTATTCCCTTTGTCTCCTGCTCTCATTCCTCGCGCTGCCCGTTTGGGCGGCCACGTCGGTTGTCGTCGGCACCGATCCGTCCAAGACCCTCATCAAGGGTACCGTGGTGACGCCGGATCAGGTCATCGAGGGCGAGGTGCTCATTGAGGGCGACACGATCACCTGTGTGGCGGTGACCTGTGCGACCCCCGACGGCACCAGCCGCATCACCGTCACCAACGGGTACATCTTCCCCGGCTTCGTCGATGCGCACAACCACGTGGCGTACAACATCCTGGCCCGCTGGACGCCGCCGAAGCTGTACCAGCGCCGGAGCCAATGGCAGGCCGCTCAAGCCTACAAGGTGTTCAAGCAGCCCTACACCGACCTGATCAACAAGGGGCTCTTCTGCGAGATGGTGAAGTACGGGGAAGTGAAGGCACTCCTCAGTGGGGTCACCACGATCCAGGGCACCGCGCCGAACAACACGTGCTTTCGGCCCCTGATTCGGAACGCCGAGAACCAGAATCAGCTGGGACTCCCCGCCAGTCACATTCGGACCTTCATTCTCGACATCAGTTCGTTCAAGGGCAGCATGGATTGGTCGGTCACGAAGAGCTTCGCGGTCCACATCGCGGAGGGTATCCGAGGCGATCCGCCGTCCAAGCAGGAATTCACGATCCTCAAGTCGAAGGGTTTGCTCGCGAGCGGCACGGCGATCATCCATGGGGCCGCCTTCGAGGCCCCCGAGTTCCAGCAGATGGCGGCGACCGGTGCGAAGCTGATTTGGTCACCTCGGAGCAACCTCGCCCTGTATGGCCAGACTACCAACATCCCCCTGGCGCGCCAGGCGGGGGTCGAGGTGTCGCTCGGCGTCGACTGGAATCCGACCGGTAGCGACCACATCTTTGACGAGTTACGGACCGCCGCGGAGGTCAACGCGGACGACTTTGACGGGGCCATTTCCGATGCGGAGTGGATCAAGATGATCACCGTCAATCCCGCGCGGGCGTTGGCACTGGACGCCCAGGTCGGCCGCCTCGCGCCGGGGCTCAAGGCGGACATCACCGTCCTGCGCGCCCAGGGCTCCGATCCCACGAAGAGCCTGCTCCAGGCCCACCTGGAGGATGTGCAGCTCGTGTGGGTCGGCGGCAATTTGCTCTATGGCAACCGCCCGATCCTGGACAAGGTGAAGCCGGGGCAGTGTGAGGCGCTGCTCGTCCACGGGTCGCCGAAGCGCGTGTGCGTCAAAGCAACACAACCCACCACCCCGAAGGCCGGGCAGACCCTCGCGGAGATCCGCGAAGCGCTTCGATCGAACTATCCGCTCCTCGCCCCACTAACCCCGTAGCTACTTGGGAGGGTGATATGGTGCGTTTGATTGCCGCCCTGATTCTCGGCGCCCTGATCCTCGAGCCGGCCTGCGCCGCGGCGCAGGATACGACGCCCTTCCCAGACTTCCATGAGGATAGTGTACCGAGTGGCTGGTCGGGCCCAGTCTTCAAGCTGAGCCAAGACTATCCGACGACCAAGCCCGCGGCGGGCACCCTGCCGTGGAAGAGCATCGACTTCAAGACCAAGCCGGCGGAGTACCTGAAGGCGGTCTTGAACTACTGCTACGAGGGCAACATTGACGTCGACTGGGCCGGTCAGGACAACGCGGTCCGCAAGTGGTACCACGCGCCGTGGCTGCACGCCGGCAACAAGGGTCGGGAGTTCATCCACGGGATGACCCGCGAGCGCACCACGCCCGCCCGGCGGCTGCATCCCAACCAGAGCTCCCAGTTCGGGGCCTATGCGGTCGGCCTGTACAACCCGCTCGGGGGGTACACCATCGGCCGCGTGTGGCAGGACCATAGCAACCCGGACGCGAGCAAGGCCATCTTCCCGGAGGGGGCGGTCGCCTGTAAGCTGCTGTTCACCCAAGCCACCGTCGCGCAGGTGCCCTACCTGAATGGCAGCGTGGAGTGGCAAGCGAACGCGGGCGCCTCGTTCAGTTCGACCACCCGCTCGCCCAAGACGGTCCGCCTGCTCCAGATCGACGTCGCCGTGAAGGACAGTCGGGCCGCCGCCACGACGGGCTGGGTCTTCGGCACCTTCAACTACAACGGCAACGCCCCCGGCGCCCGCCCGTGGGACCGCATGGTACCGGTCGGGCTCATGTGGGGGAACGACCCGACGTTGACGCCGGCCCAGTATCGAGCCAACAAGCGCCCGGTGCAGTCCCTCATCATTGCCCCGAACGTCATGGCCAACCCGGCCACCGATTGGAAGGGGGTGGGCTGGCTCGGGCGGCTGAACGGCCCGATCGATAATCCGACCTCCGCGTGTCTCAGCTGCCACATGACCGCGGAGTGGCCGCGGCCGAGCACGACCCCGATGTTCCTCTCGACGCTCTCGTTTGCGGACGTGAACTCGAACAATCCCTTGGACCCCGATGTGGTCGCGAAGAAGATGCGCTGGTTCCGGAATATCAAGCGGCAGCCGTTTGATACCGGCAACCAGTCGCTCGACTACAGCCTGCAACTACATGATGGCATCGACAACTTCTGCGCCGCTGAAGGGTGCAACGACCGCTAGCGCATCGGCCCCGAGCCGGACATCACACGTGCGAACAGGGGGTATCAATGGCCACTGAACGGCAAGAACTTCGGGCAACCAATCGCGCGCTAGATACCATCGCGAACTGGATGAAGGCTGGGAGCAATGAGGGTATCTCATTCCAGATCTCACGGCTGACGGACGATCTCTTTACCGATTCGTTTCTCGGTGGTGGGGATGCGTCGCAGTTCACTCCTTCAGGGCAACGCGGGAAGCTGACGAGCCAACTCTCGAAGGCGTACATCTTGCCATCGGGCGGCGGCGTGCCACAGCAGTTCCCGATTCAATTTACGTTCAATCTCAACACCGGGAAGGCTAACGGGAGTTGGAACAATCCGGTGACGAATCAAGCTGAGACTGTGACGATCACTCTTACGTTCTTCAAGACTGCGACGCGCCCTGAGGGCAAGTACTATATCTTCTACGGGGATCGATCCTCCGACAAGGCCGGATACGCGCTGACGTTCCTGCTTCTCTGACAGGCGGCTCAACCTCTGGGAGAAAGGGGAACTTTCGCATCGGACGACGCCCGTTCGGATCGCCTGGCCGCACACCCGCTGGCGGGTTCTCGACGAACTGAACAGGACCTGGCGGGATAGGGGAAGCAATGGACGATCCCGAGAACGCACGATGGAGCCGGCGCGAAGCCGTCAAGGGCTTGGCACTGGTCACGGTGCGGGACTCATCGCGGCCCGGTCGGCGTCCGCTCCCGAGCCGCCGCCGGAGACGAGGACGATCCCCTCTTCCAGCCCCCGAGCATCTGTACGGCTCCCACCGCCGTGGCCGAGGATCTGCTCAGGGCTGAAGGCTTCACGAACGTGAGATACGTTCCCGCCGTGACCGGCGTCGACAGCTCCCGGAAGCTCGCCACTGGCGAAGCGGACCGCCAGCCTGGCTCATCTGACCAGCTCAGATCCCCCTTGACGAGGTCCCCGTCGCGGCCCCATCATCACTGCGGCAGTCGCGCCAGAACCGCGTCCTGTCTGCCGCTCAGCCGAAGGAGCGACCATGCGATTCCCCAGGTTCCTTGCGTTCCGCCCCACGCGGCGCGCGGTGCGCAGTGGCGTTAAGCCGACCTCGACTCCCCCCTGGTGAGTTTCGCGGGACCTGGGTGGTCACCGCTTTTCTTGGAGACGGCGGGATGGTAGGAAAGCAAGCGCTCGTCTCGGAGATTCAATGTCGGATTTTGGCTATGCGCATCGAGTGGGTCCCGGCAGCCGGATAGGCCGGCTGCGCGTGCTTACTGGTTCGAGACTCTGAGTCGACCACACAAAGAGGACAGAGCCAATGGCGAGACGCGGCAGGAAGGCCCTTAGCGTCCGGAAGGCCCGTACCACCGAGACAAAGGATGACCAGGTCGCGTATTTCTACTTGATCAAGCACACCGAGAAGGGAGTTCAGCAGAACGCCCGAGCCAAGGAGCAGGGCCAGGATCAAGTCGCTCGAGCAGTCGACGCAGAAGGGGGAAAATGCTCGCTCTACTCGACCAGGGGTGCTCCTTTCGACTACGTGAGCATCATGACCGGCCTCTCGCCGTCAGCGGCGGTCAGGATCGCGGGCGCCATCGAGAGTCGCGGGACGGTCAGGGCAACAATGATCGTGGGTACCCACCTCAAGGGCAGCATATCGGCCTGAAGCTGCTCGAGTGGCGCGATGGTGGATTCAGGGCCGTGCCCACGAGCACGCGCGGACCCTCACCGCATCGAATCGAGCAGCGACTTGGCCTCCTTGAGGTCTGGGGTGTCCAGCCCTTCCGTGAACCAGCTGTACACGGGCGCAAGGAGATTTCGCCCGTTGGTTGACTTGGCCTGCTTGTGCCACAAGCGGACAAGACTCGTGGCAGCGCGTAGCTCCCACATTTTGGCTTGTTGCCGGTGGGCGACCGCGATCGCCCGACGAAATGCTGCTTCGGCCTCGTCATGAGCGTCCCGGCGATGAGCCGCGATCCATTCCCCTGTCAGTCGATGGAGTTCTGCCTCAAAGTATCGTTCACCCGTCCTGTCGCTGACAACGAGGGCCTCGTTGAGCATCTCCAACGCCCGCTCCCCCTGCCCCGCGCGTTCACAGCAATACGCCAGTACGACCAGCAAGGTGGTCTGCCCCCAGGCGAACCCCATCGCCGAATAGTCCGCGAAGGCCTTGCGCGCCAGCACCAATCCCTCGGCTGTCGCACCGCGAGCGGCGAGCGCGTGTGCTCGCAGCATCTTCCCGACCGCGAGCCAATGAAGGAACCGTTGCTCGTTGCAGAGGGCGATCAAGTGATCCAGCTCGAAGCTTGCGTTTCCCTTGCCGCGTAGCCAGTCATGGCTAGCCGCCATGAGTAGTCCGTACGCTAAGATGTGCGGATGTCCTAGTTTCTTGCTTCGCTCCAGCGCCTCCTCACGCCGCGACAGCGCCTGATCCGGGTAGCCGAGGGCGAACAGCAGCAGCGACAGACACGAGTGCGATGCCACCTGCGAATCCCACGCGCCCCCGAACGATGGCCGCATCCTCCTCGATGCGCCCGCATCACTGCGCTCGCCGGGGACGGACAGCGCGAGCACGCGTTCCAAATGCTCACGGGCCGAGACGAACTCGCCAAGGGAATACAGGCACGTGCCCATATGCATGTTGCCGACCCGCAGGGCAACGGTATCGTTGTGCGCCTGCCCCAGACGCAAGAGTTGTTCGGCTATCTCCCGCGCGCTCGCCAGCTCCGCCCGACCTACGTGATAAGCGCACTGCCCGCTGAGCACCTGGATAAGAGACGCGATATCGCCGAGTTGTTCGCCGAGTTCGCGGCAACGAGCAAAGGCCTGCCCCGTCTCCAGCCCGGCTTGCCCTTTCGCCACCATGAGCGCCGCGCAGAGGGACCATTGCAGCACCAGTTCCTGTCGCCAGCGCGCCGGCCCTTCCGGGATCCTTTGCAACAAGTCGAGGCCTTTCTGCAACTGGGCGATAGCCTCGATCGTCGAAGAACGCCCGAACGATTGCTGACCAGCGCTCACCCAGTAGGCGATCGCCTTCTCGATCGAACCGGCCTGGGTACAATGATGGGCGAGCAACGCCGGCTGCTCCTCCACGATCTCGGGAAATCCTTCCTCCAGAACCGTCGCGATGCGCGCGTGAAGCTTTCGGCGCTGATCACGCACCAGCGTGTCGTAGGCTACGTCCTGTACCAACACGTGCTTGAATGTATACACCGCATGCGGTGGATTGCCCCGACACAGCACGAGCTCTGAGGACACCAGCTGGTCGAGCGCCTCGCGCAATCGTTCCTCGGGCAGCGGGTGGGCGACCGCGCGCAGGAGTTCGTACGAGAATTCCCGACCGATGGCGGCACACATCTGCGCCAGCTGTGTTTCGTGAACGATCCGGTCGAGCCTGGCGCCGAGCGACGAATGGAGCGTCGCTGGGACCGCATGGGGCGAGAGCGGTCCCGTGAGGGAGTAATGCCCGTTCTCCTCTCGTAGCACTCCGCCCTCGAGGACGCTCTTCGTCAGCTCCTCCAGGAACAACGGCACACCGTCGGTGCGAGCGAGAATCTGCTGCAACACTTCGTTCGGGAGCGCCTTGCCGCCGGTGACCTGCTCCACGAGGGCGGTAGCTTCGCGCTGGTTGAGACGCCGAAGGATCAGCCTGGTGAGATGCGCTTGCCCAGGCCACGACGCCCCGAACTCCGAGCGTGACGTAATGACCGCGAGAACCCGCCATTGCCGGACCCGCTCGAGTGCGAGGGTCAGCAACTCCAGGGAGGTCGGATCGATCCAGTGAACATCCTCGAAGAGCAACAGCACGGCCTGCCGCTTCGCCAAGACGCCGAGCTCGGCGACGAGCACCTCCAGCGTTTTCGCCTTTCTCCGCTGGGGACTGAGCTCCGACAGCCTATAGCGGTCGCCGGTCGGCAGCGACAGCAGGTCGGCCAATAGTCCGATAGACTCCCCGGTATGGGCGGTGGATGAGGCCAGCAACGCCTCGAGTCGGGAAAGCGTCTTCTCGGGCCGATCGTCGGCACCATGGAATTCGCCGGAGCGGATGGAGGGGGCGAGCAGGTATGCGAACTTGGCGAGCTTCTGCTCGGGGGTGTCGTCGGGAGCCAGCCTCGCCGCCTGTCGCAGCTGACTGATGACGGGGAACAAAGCACTATCCGTGTGCTGCGGGGAGCAGAAGTAACGGAGCCTGGTGTGAGGCTCCAATCGGAGCCGCTCTTGAAGAGCCGCGAGCAGCCGCGACTTACCGATCCCTGGCTCGCCCGAGAGCAGCACCACTCGGCCTTCGCCACCCACCGCATCCCGCCAGCGGCGCACGAGCAACTCCAGCTCTTCCTCTCGTCCAATCAGTGGCGCCGGGCTGATCCCATGGTGGGCCTCGAAGCGGCTCCGGACAGAGCTCGGCCCGATGACTTGCCACGCTTGGATCAACTCGAGTAACCCCTTGACGGCTACCAGTCCGAGATCGCGGTACTCGAAGAGACCCCCGGTAAGCCGTCGCGTGCTCGCTGCAATGATTACCTGATTGGGCTCCGCGAGGGATTGCAGTCGCGCCGCCAGATTTGGCGCCTCGCCGATGACATCGGGCTCCTCGGTGTCCTCGATGCGGACGAGGTCGCCCACCACTACGATTCCCGTGGCGATCCCTATCCGTGCTTGGAGGGTGACACCATGACCGGTATCGATCTTCGGAACGGCTTCGACGAGTGCGAGGCCGGTACGCACCGCCCGTTCTGCGTCATCCTCATGAGCCGGAGGGTAGCCGAAGTAGGCCAGTACGCCATCGCCCATGTACTGAGCTACGAGCCCGCCGGCCTTGGCGATCACGGCTGCGCAGCGTCGGTGGTACGCGCGGATGATCTCCCGCGCGTCCTCGGGGTCGAGGCGTGCGGAGAGCGCGGTCGAGCCGACAAGATCGCAGAACATCACGGTAAGGTGGCGGCGCTCGGCTGACACTGCGCCTCGGGATCGCGACGGACGGGCCAACGTTAGTGGCCGCTCACTCACTGCCACCCGCTCTGGTCCTTCGAGTTGCGCGCCGCATTCCAGGCAGAACTTCGCGCCAGCGACGCTCGTGCTTCCGCACGATGGACAGCGTGCCGACTGGGCAGCGCCGCACGTCATGCAAAACTTGCTGGAATCAGGAATATCAGCACGACAGCTCGGACATTCCATGGAGCCAGCCCCCTGGATCCCGGCCTCCGCCATCCTATCACCGGTATGCAGGTTCGTTCACGGTTAAAGCCGGCTATGACTTCTTCTCCCCCTTCAGGCACTCGCTCATGCAGTGCTTCCGCTCATCCCTCTGCCGAGGTGTCTGCGTCGCATTCATTTGCCTTCTCCTGCTGACTCGAGGGCTTCCCGTATCTCGTCACCCGCATCGTGCCGGCCATGTACCACGTCATCCTGTTGCCGGCGACGCCGAGCGAGCTCGAGCTGGTCCTCCTGGCCCGAACGCAATGGCGCGCCAACCGGCTCGAGACCTGCCTCGTCACCGGCGCGGACCGGGCGTGGGTTCATCAGCGCCGACGGCCGCGACGAGCTAGCGCAGACCCCGCCGCGCGGCGGCACCCTCGTCACCGGACTTCTGAAACCCACCGGATTGTGGGCGGACACGGTGGAGCTCCAGGCGCGCCAGCGGCAGCTCGACGCGCTCGTCGAGGCGCATCGCCGCAAGGGCGGGTACATCCTTGGCGACCTGACCAAGGGCGGCCGCGATGCGACGGCCGACGAGGTCGGCCGCCTGGCCGGGGCCGGACCGGACCGATCGGCGGCGCTCGGCCGAGGCCGGGTTCGATGCCCACCTCGTCAAGCCGATTGTGGGTGAGGACGTCCTCCGGCTTACCCGGACCTCCTAGCACTCGCCCTAGATCTGCAGGCCGAAGCCACATGAGCTCTTGCTGCCGGCGCCGCAGAGGACATAGCTCAGCCCCTTCAACGCGGGCCCCTCTGGCGGAATAGGCAGGATTCCCGACACGCCAATCTGTGACTTCATTGTCGCAGGATGAAGTCCTTTCCCGGAGTTCAGTTGTCCTGGAACTCATTGATCCAGGAGCATGGCCGTTCGGCAGGGAAAGCGGAGAGTTGATGATCCAATCCGCCCGCAGCAGCCGCGGCCGTAGACCATAGCCCCTTCTGCTGCGGGCGGATTGGGTGAAAACATGCCGCTACCTCTTACTCGGATCGTCCTCCGGGTTCACGTACTTGACGCCCCACGGGCCAGCACCGTGCACTTGGACCACCGTCTCTTCTCTCGTTTCTACGAAGTGGTTGGTTCCCACCGGCATGACGATGAAGCTCCCTGCACGCATGGGCATCAACTTGCCGGCGTCGTACTTGTCCCCCATCCCGAAGTTGATCGTGCCGGAAAGAACTGTCAAATGCTCGATGGCCGGATGCGAATGTGGCGCGACCTTGAAGCCGGCCGGAAACTTCAACCGCATCGTGAAGGGACCTGGATCGCTGGGCTTGCCCTCGATAACCGCCAGCATCGCGCCACGCGGCAACGATGGGGGTGCAGCACCCCACTTGATCTCGTCGGGTCCCAGGATCACATGCTCGCTCTGGGCCATTGCTACTGCGCCGCCGAGCAGAAACGGGGTGAGGACCAGCATCAGCAATAGCCTTCGCATAGCGACACCTCCTGAGGGTTGTCGACCTACTTGTGACCTACCTCGTGAGACCGCTGCCACCACCGACCCGCGGCGGGCCACGCTCACCCATCCACGCCACGAGACTCAGCTCTCCAAGTGCCGCAGGGCGCGCAGTTTACCGCCAGGCGGTGGCCTCCAAGAGGTGAGTGCCCGTCGGGGCCCCGCTTCCCTGCGCCGGCTCCTCGGTAACCACGATTGAACGTACGTCGTCGAGTGAGGGCGGGACCGTCACCTTCGCCCACGCGCGGCCATATCCGTCGGCCCGGAAGGTGGCGCCGCTCACGGGGAACGCTCCGCTCCGTACGAACCACAGCTGGTAGGTGCGATCCGGCGGCAGAGAGGCGAGACCGCTCACCGCGAGATGGCCGCCTCCGTCTACGGCGACGAAGATGCGCGCGCTCGCCCCCGGCTTCCCGGTTCCTTGGAGGATCACAATCCGGCCGGGACGGCGCGAGAGGGCCTCGACCTCAGGTCCCGGCGCCGGCCCGGGCGCGCGCCGCGTGAGTTCGCGCTGCAGCATTACGTTCCATACCAGTAGAGATGCGACTAGCGTGGTCAGGACTGGCCACATCGCCCGCCGCCAGCGAGGGCGCATCCCAGTCCCCGCCCACTCGCGGACGGGGGAACGTCGCCGTCGTGCCTCGGCTCGAATCGCGGCCCACGCCTCAGGCGGGGGCGCCACTGGATCGAGCCCCATGGGCAGCGTGCTGACGACGGCACGGTACTGCTCCACTAGGCTCCCACACGTCGCACAGGTGGCCACATGGGTCTCAACGGAGATGCCCTCGGGACCCTCTAGGGCCCCCAAGGCGTACGCGGCCAGGTTCTCGGTTGGGTGCACGGCGTCCTCGGTCACGGCCTTCCTACGCCTCCCGCCTCGGCTCGATGAGCGGCCAGAGCACGTCGCGCAGGAGCTCCATCGCCTGGCGCGTCCGGCTCTTGATGGTTCCCAGCGGCTCGCCCAGTTCGCGCGCGATTTCCACCTGCGTATGTCCGCCGTAGTAAGCCAACTCGATCGCCTGGCGCTGCGCGATCGGGAGGCCCCGCAGCGCGCTCACCACGGCGCGACGCAGCATGATGGAGTCTGCGGCATCCGGTTGGACGGGTTCACTGGCGAGCCCCACCGGCGGCTCCCGTTCCCGCAACCGGGCCTGATGAGGTCGGCTCCGTAAGAGGTCGATGGCGCGGTTGCGGGCAATCCCCATGAGCCACCCCGGGACCCGTCCGCGTGCGGAGTCGTACGCGTCCCTCCCGTCCCAGCAGCGCAGAAAGGTATCCTGCAGCACCTCACGGGCCAGCTCTGGGTCGCCCACGATGCGGAGCGCGAGGGTGAAGATGAGGCCCCCGTAGCGCCCGTAGAGGACTTCGAGGGCGGACTCGTCCCCAACCTGCATCCGACGTAGGAGCTCCGAATCGGCCCGCTCCGCCTCCGGGCTGCCGCCAGCCAGGGTGCGTCTGCGCGGCGGCCGGAGATCAGACATAGGGAGGCGCGCCAATCGGGTCCCAGGGGGGTTCTTTCCTCATTTGACGCCCACAGCCGTGCCTACGGAGCGGCGGCCTCGGCTGGATCACCGGGCGGGCACTGATCCATGCGCACCAATGCCTCCGTAGGCATGGCTGACGGTGACGCGTGACACACGCTCCACCGGTACTCGCTCAACTTCACTGGCTCTTCTCGTGGAAGAAAGCCGCTTAGGAGGCCGATATGAGATGGTCCTTAACCGCGCGCGTGTTTCTCGTAGGTTGTGCCGCTATGCTGCCTGTCTTCATGTCTCCGCTCGAAGTCTACGCTCAGGGGAGCTCCGGGGCCGGATTGGTGCGTGCTGTGGATGTCGGCAGGAACACCATAGCGCTCGATACCCGAACCGGCTCCCAGTGCGTCCTCGTTGCTCCCACCGCAACCATTCGCGGTGATCATGGTAACGCCTTGACGCTCGGTGACATGAGGCCAGGCGACGCCGTCACCTATCTCGTGGTCGCTGGCGCCGTGACGAGTCTGCACGTTGCGCGGCAATTCTGGGCCATACCACGCGAATGATAACTAGGGAGCAGGGTGTACGACGGGTACACACCACATCGCCAACCTCCATCTCGATGATGAGCCGCGCCCCTTCGTCACAGTCAGCTCTCCCGAAACAGCGCCTTGACGACTCCCCTCGCTGCGCTCAGGCTGAACGGTTTCTCAAGTATCGGCTCCCGCGTGTCGCGGAGAAATTCGGCCGCCAGGGCGGCGTTACCGGTCATGAAGATGACACGCGGCAGGTCTTCACCCTGCCGTTCCTGAATGGCCTCGTACAGTTTCGGACCGTCCAGCACCGGCATATGAAGGTCGGTGAAGACGGCATCGTAATGATGTTGGTTGAGCCAGTCGAGCGCCTCAAGGCCATCGCAGGCGGTATCGACCTGGTGGCCCTCACGAGCCAGAATGTCGGCCAGGAGTTCACGGAGGACGTCTTCGTCGTCGACCACCAGGATGCGCTTCTGTCCCATCGGCGTCGAGAAACCAGCAGACGGCGTGCCAACAGGTAAATGCCCGCGTCGGCGGGCCTTCCCGACTATTGCGGCGGGGAACGGACAACTTCTTGTTACCTGGGGGAATGGATTCGGTCACTGCGCAGTCCGTTCACACGCCTGGGCTGGGCGGGTTTGCGCAAGCTAGCCGAAGCATCCGGGCCGTGATACCCTTCCCGGCCCATGCCGGAAGTTCTCACCGCCTTGGTGGCCTTTGTCGCTGAGCACCGGCGTTGCGGAGACCACGTCTGGCTGGCCTGCTCCTGCGGGGCGCAAGGCCTTCATGTCGAGCTGCCTGAAGGCCGGCGCGTCGGCCGCGCCCATGACCCATGACCCAGCAGGACAAGATGAAGAAGTGCAACGCGGATGCCTCCGCCAAGTCACTCAAGGGCGATGAGCGGAAGGGCTTCATGAGCGAGTGCTTGAAGGCCGACAAGAAGCTCTAGCAAAGTCCCGCCGACGACCCGTTGGATCGACGGACCTATCGTCTGTGCCTCGACTGTCGGCCTCCTCCTCGCCGCGCCGCTCGCCGCCGAGGCGCGGCCCGCAGGCCGGTCCGGCGTTGGGTGAACTGCCATAAGCTGACCGTCGGCAAAAGCGAGGTAGGAGATGCAGGCACAGATCGATAGTGCGGCGGGCACCATCTGGCGCAAGCGAGGTAGGAGATGCAGGCACAGATCGATAGTGCGGCGGGCACCATCTGGCGATATCTGAATGAGCATGGCGAGATAACACTCCGCAAGCTGAAACAGGGAACGAAGCTGTCTGATCAGTTGTTGTTCGCGGGCATCAAGCTGGTTGGCACGTGAAGAGAAGCTGAATTTTACCACCGAGGGCAGGAGCGTCAGCGTCTGCCTGAGGGAGCATAAGCCAGCGTGACACACAGATAGGAGGGGCATTATGCTGGCACGAACAACAGCAGTCTTGAGCGCTTGTTCTGCGGCGGTTGTGATCCTTGGGAGCGCCGGGGGCTCAGCGTCCTTCGAGTTGAACCAGGTGAGAACTACCCCCTACGGATGGCTGGAGAATAGCTGCGGGTCAGGAAACGCCATGCCCGGAGACTGTATTTCAACCAAAGGGCAAGCCCAGAGGTTCAGAGCCAATATTTCGAGCGACGGGAGCATTGAGCATCCAACTACGCTCGCCGTGGCGCCGTCATGCCTGCAGGGACGACAAGCGTGCCCGATCACCCGTAGTGGTTACCTTCGCACAGGCGATCTGGTATTTGTCCCTGACTTGGGCTGGTTCAGGGTGGAAGATACGTGCGGTGCCTGCGAGGCTGGGCAGGCCAATGCGGGGGCGATCGCGTTATGGACGGCGACGGCGTCTGGAACGGGAATTCAACTGAGTCAACTGGATCAGCGCCGGCCGACCGTACAGGTCTTTCATCCGAAGGACCCGATACCGGACGCCCTGAAAAGGCTGAAGGCGAACCCTGAGGTATGGCAGCCATTGGTCTGGACCGACCTACCTCACATGACCAGTGCCAACGCAACCAGCCTGTTTGTGGACCGCCAGTTAAAGCGGATCCCCGCGTCCGCTCCAGCCCGAAGCGCGACGCCGGCGAAGACAACCGCGCGCCCGCGGGATGCAATCCGCCCCACGGACCGTGTCGGTGCCCTGCCCGGCCACCCGCCCGAGCTTCCCGACCCACTGGCCGGGCGAGGGGGGTCACAGCGGACCCGACCGCAGGCGGGGGCACGGCGCGCGGGCACCGTGTTGGCAGTGGATCCACAGGAGCGTACCCTGACCCTCGACGAGTTCGGCGCCAATGCCGAGCGGCGCGCCCTCCGGGTGCAGGTGCCGCGCGACGCGCTCGTGCTGGTCTCGAAGCGCAACCAGTCGGCTCGGGATCTCAAGGACGCGTTCCGCGAGAGCTCCATCGGCCTGGCCGACATCCGCGAAGGCGACTTTGTCGTCGTCGAGCTCTCGGCGGATCCGGAGGTTGCGAGGCTCGTGATGGTGACGGTGCGGCGGCGCGCTGGGCCCTAGGCCTGCTTACGAGCAGAACAGACTCGACGCCTCAAACTCGCGGAAGCTGTCCATCGTGCCATTGCTCGAAGGGAATGAGCCGCTCTCTCGAGGCTGCCCCGTCGGGCTCTACCAGCGAAGCATGAGTCCTGGTTGGCCACATGGACAAGATCCCGCCGAGAAGTTCTGGCCAGGCGCCAGGGCATCCATGGCTGCTCTGACCTCCCTAGGGTCTTGCTCAAGATCCTTGGCCAGGCAGTCGGCGCAGTAGACCTGTCCATTCTTCTCGCGGAGTCGCTGTCGCACCATGCTGTCCACGATGTTGGAGCTCATCGTCCTACTCTCGCCGTTCACGCCAAAGCCAGAGCCCCAAGGCGCCGAGGACGACGAAGGCCACGGCGCTGAGCCAGAGCGGTATGTCGTGGCTGCCTGCCATCACTCGCACTCGGAGGAGGACGCGAAGCAACTGCACAAGGGCGATGAGCCAGAACAGGATCGCAGCGGCAAGCGACGCCGGCCTCTTCATCTCATGGCTCTTTGCTGAATCTAGCTCTTCGTCTTCCCCTTTGCCGCGGCGCTCGCCTGGGCCGCTCGCGCCACGCGCAGATTTGCCCGCTTCTTCTCCAATGTCTCCTCTCGGGCTTTCGCGCTGGCCTCCGACTCCGCTTTGCCCTTATCACGGAGCGCGGCGAAGTGCGCCGCGTCGGCGGCTTCGTTCCATAGGACCGCGACCCGTTGGACCTTGAGTAAGGGCGATTCGAGTGCCGCGTTCCTATCGGACCTCGCGGTCGAGACCGCCAACCAGCACCGCTAGCCTGAGAACGAGCATATCGTCTGCTTCTTGATCTTACGGCGCTGGACTGCAACTCTGCTGAACGTCTGCGATAGCCCGTGATAGGCACGACGGCAGCGCGAGCAGGTGGCCGCGCACCTTGTCGAACCCAGCGCGGAATTCATCGATCTGGCGCTTCGCGCCATCGTGGAATTCCTGTACCTCTCCCTCGAGCCAGCTGACGACGCTCTCGGCCAGGTCTCGGCTCTTCGGCTGCCGGTGGCCAGTCTGTAATGGTCCCGCCTGGGAAGTCGACGCCCCACCGCTTCCCGCACTCCCTACGGTGTCGGACCCGTTCGGCGCCGAGGCCGACGCAATGACCTCCTCCGGCTTCGAAGGCGGCGATGCAACGGTCTGCGCGTCATCCGGCATGGGATTCGCTGGTGCTATGGTCGCGATCGACCCCGATCGCTCGGTGACGGTTTCGTTGAGGAGAGGTGTGGTCGGGACGCCCGCCAGTGGAGCGGGCCGATTCCAAGAGGGCGGCGGTGGCGGCGCCTCCATGCGTCCGAGTGACGCGTCCGGCGTTGGCACTCCGCCGGCGACACCAGATGTCTGCGCGCGAGCCTTAGCAGCGGGCGACAGAACTGATGACGGCTGACGGGGCGGCAGTGGGCGGGTGTGGCTCGTCCTACTGGGGCGCTGAAGAGGCTCGCTGGGCGTCCCGCGTGCCGTCACCCGTGGGCTTTCCTCTGCCGGGGTCGGTTCGATCACCGGCCCTGCGGGTGGAGCGCTTAGGCGGGGTGCCGAATCGTGGGCTGCGGCGGCGACGCTCTCCGGCTGCACTTGCCGCTGCTCAAAGGTGACTCGCCCTCGTGTATCGCGCACCGACTCCGTCACCCATGTGACAAGCGCGACGTAGAGGCCGGCGGACGCCATCGCTGCGCCGTAGCGCAACCAACGTCGACGGCGAGACGCTCGGCGCCCGAAGTTCGCCCGCCGCCATTTGAGAAATTGTTCAAGCTGCGCGCGTTCTCCCGTCGCCGGGTCCTTGTCGTCGCGCATCCGTCCTCCTTGAATTGACGCGTCAGGCATTCGGACTGTTCGCAGACGCGCGAGTTGTCGAGAGCACAACTAAGGGTGGGATCCGGGCCATACCATTGGTCGGCCTCGTCGCAATCCTAGTAGCGATCCGGCTGCGCTAGAACCGCCTGCTGCAGAGGGCGACCCTATTGACACACTTGGGGTCGGCCACAGGCCGTGAACTATTCAGCCGAGTTCTGCTCTGTAATCGCTTACCAACCCCGTCCGAGCCGCGCTTCCGCTGGTCACCGCGTCCCGCTTCCCCAAGACATCGACTTGTAGTCAGAATCAAAGTCTGCCGAGAGGGCATGGAAGTCAAGTAGCTCTAGACCAACTGCAGCATGGAGATTTAGACTGTAGAGCGCTCAACGAGTCGCCCGGATCGACCCCCGTAGCGACACGAAAAGCGGAACTCGGCTCGGTCGTGTCCCGGTTCTGGTGGAAAAGAGAAATGGCGCATCCTTCCGGTGGGTGAAGTGCACGACAAACACGCCGCCTGCCAGGGCGGCCACCGGAGGAACACGCCATGGGCAAGGGTATCAGCAAGCCAGTCAGAGCGCATGAGCTTGAGTCCGTCTCGCTCAGCGAACTGATCCACCAGCACGTCCGCGCTGCGATCGAGACGGCCGTCCATGAGGAGCTGCGGGCCGCGCTCGGGACGAGTCCGTACGAGCGCAGTGAGGTCCGACGGGGCTACCGCAACGGCATCCGGGAGCGGACGCTCACAGGACCGACCGGCCTGGTGGCGCTCGCGTTGCCTCGCGCCACCCTCTTCAGCGGTGCCGGTGCGAAAGAATGGACGTCGACGATCGTCCCGCGCTATCAACGGCGAATGCCGGAGGTCAATGAAGCGGTGATCGCCACGTATCTGGCCGGCGGCAACACCCGCCGAATTCGCAGTGCGCTCCAACCGCTGCTGAAGGCCGCGCCGCTCTCCAAGAGTGCAGTCTCGCGTGTGGTGGCCACGCTGAAGGACGGCCTGGAGGCGTGGCGGACACGCCCGCTCGCCGACCTCGACGTCATCTACATCTACCTGGACGGCTTCGCGCTGCGCGTGCGCAGTGCCGGGAAGGTGGTCAGCGTACCCGTGCTAGGCGTGATCGGCGTCTTTCCCGACGGCCACAAACATCTGCTGGCCCTGGAGCTGTGCGGCGGCGAGTCGGCGGCAGCCTGGAAAGGGTGCCTCGACGACCTGCTGGCGCGGGGTCTGCGAGCTCCGATACTCTGCATCATCGATGGCAATCCCGGACTGCGTCGCGCCGTCGGGGAGGTCTGGCCGCGGGCAGCGGTCCAGCGCTGTTGCGTCCACAAGCTCCGCAACCTCGAGCGGAAAGCGCCGAAGCATGCGTTGGCCGAGATCCGAGACGACTTCCACCGCATCGTCTACGCCACGAACGCCGACGCCGCGCGCATCGCGTATGCGGCCGTCGAGCGCACGTGGGCCAAGCGCTGCCCGGGCGTGGTGACGAGCCTACGCGAGGGCGGCGACGAACTGCTCACCTTCTTCGGGTTGCCGAAAGCGCAATGGAAGACGCTGCGCACCACAAACGTCATCGAGCGGCTCCACGAGGAATTTCGCCGCCGGGTAAAGACGCAGGGCTCGCTCCCGAGTGAAGAGGCCGCCGTCGTCCTGCTCTTCAGCCTCGTAGCGAGCGGGCAGATCAAGTTGCGCAGGATCGACGGCTGGCGGAAGATCGCGGCTGTGCTCAGTCAGCACACGGCGGTGGCGGCATGACGATCATCTGCTGTAGTCGTCGCCATGCTCTGACGACTCGCGGGCGAGAAAACGGAGACCGGCGATGAGAATCGTCTTGGCACTAACCGTTCTGGCACTTGCGGTCAGTCCCGTCTCGGCGACTCAGGCCGACGAGGAGAACGCCATAACGGAAATACAGGCGCGCTGGGACGACGCGTGGAATCGGCACGACGTCAAGGCTTTGAGTTCACTCGTCGCAGAAGACGTTCGCTTCGTCAACGTGGCGGGAGTAGTGCTGACAGGGCGCGGAGAGTTCGAGGCGCTACAGTCAAGAACACATGCCATGCAGTTCAAGGAGAGCGTGAGGACCGTTAGCGGTACGGCAATCAAGTTCCTCACCCCCGACATTGCTGTTGCTCACGTCAGATGGGGAATGAGGGGAGACAAAGACCCTGATGGCACCCCGCGGCAGCCTCGCAACGGCGTCATGATGCAGGTGCTCATGAAGCGGGATGGCAAATGGGCCGTAGTTGCCGCGCAGAATACCAATATCAGGTGAGACGAAACAATCGCTCTCGCGCGGATTGGCGGTTTAGCGAAAGACTTGGGTGAGGATGGCCGGAAGGCGCACTCAGCTTTTCCACATCAATCGGGACACGACCCTCGGCTCCGCGGAGATCCATAGGCATCCACTCGGCCTTGACCCAAGTGGCTCCGTTCATACAGTGAGCAAGCAACAGTATCCAGAGAGGCGCAGAGGGTTCTGGCCCTGTGAAGCGCCCGGCTCGGGCGGGCTCATCCGAGCTCCATCGCCAGATCGACGCCGTGGCGCTCCAGGCACGCGGCCACAAGCTGCCGGGCGCGCGTGACGTAGCGTTCTCCCCGGTTTTAGCCTGGTTGCATTTCAGGCATACGCCATGGCGTAAACCTGCGTGGCGCCCTCAGGCAAGTGACGCTCGGCCCAGCTCTGGCCGCCATCCTCACTGGCGAATACCTCACCGCCGGTGGTCGCACAGTACATACGCTGGGGACGCCGCTCGTCAAACGCAATGGCGAACATAGTGCTCGTTGGCTTGACGCCCATGTCCACCCGAGCCCAGTTCAGGCCGCCGTCGGTGCTGCGGAACAGGACACCGACGTCGCTTTGGAAACTTGCACCTGCGGCGATCCAGATGGTCTTCGGATCCCCTGGAACCTCGCGGATGTCGCGGCAGTAGGTTTGTCCCCTGGGATTCAGGGGCTCGAGCCGGGCGCTGGCCCAGTGCGCGCCCTGGTCCGTGCTGCTGAACAAGCCAGCGCGGCCGATGGCGAAGACCATGCCCGGACGCCAGCGCCCGACAAGCACACCATGCATATCCACCGTGTCATCGTTCAGGTACTGCCCATGGCTCATGTTCTCCCAGTGCTCGCCGCCGTCGAGGCTGCGGATGATCCCGCCGACTTCGATGGCCCCGTAGATCTCGTTGGGGTTGGCGGCATTGGCGGCCAGTTCCAGGACACGTTTGGCCGGGTTGGCCCCGGGGCCCACGGTGACTTCTGGGAAGCGGACGGTCACCGGGAGCTGCTGCCAATGCTCGCCCCCGTCCTCGCTCCGGTAGATCTCACAGTTCTCGTAGCCCGCGTACAGCACCTTGGCGTCGCGAGGATCGAACAACAGGGACCAGACGGGCAAGCCGTGATCCGAGATGTTGAGCCTCTCCCAGTGCTCGCCGTGATCCGAGCTGCGGTAGGGGCCGAGCTGCGTCCCAACATACACGGTCTCGGCGTGCTCAGGGTGCGTGGCAATCGCCCGGATTGTGGGTGCCTCGGGTAGGCCGCCAGTCACAAGCTCCCACCGATGATCACCCGCGGCCATGCGGTAGAGACCGGATTTGACCGGGCGGCCTGGCGCGGTCTCGCCCGCCAGACCCACATACACATACGACGTGCGACTCGTAGTCATAGCGCGCTCCTTCCTGCGGACATGACGGGACTACGCATCGTGCACTTCACCTCACACCGGGTGGGATGATAGGGCGCGGGCGATGTCCGGTCAACGGAACGTGGGTGGCAAGGACTACGGTACGCGGTGGCGGCCCGCTCCGTCAGGCTCAGGTGAGCCCAGACCGCTGGAGGGGCCGGGCGAAGGAGAGCAAATGACCATCGGGGTCGGATAAGTGAAAGTATCGCTCACCCCACGCGGCATCCCGAGGCGGCGCCTCCGGCATGAAACCCTGGGTGAGGACATGGGCATACATGGCATCAACGTCGTCCACGTAGAAGATCACGCGCGTCCCATCTTCGGGCGGCAATGCGGCCTCCGCTTGCGCAAGATTCACAAACCCGGCGCCGATCTGACATGATGCGAAGGCATCGGTCTCACCGCCGTAGGCCAGCCGGAAGCCCAGAGCTTTATAGAACCGAACGGCACGGGCCATATCGGATGTGGTGAACGTGACAGCACTGATCGGCTGGATGTCGGGCACGCGCGAATCGTCTCACCTCGTCGGTCGGTACACCACCCGGCCAGCAGCTCAAGCGTCGACGCTACCCGGAAGCGCAGGGGCGGTCCTCCGGAAGTGAGTCCACCGGCACTTCCGTTTTGCAGTGGAATCAGTCATCCTGTTCAACCGAGGGTGTCAGATGCGGCGCAACGTAGGGCCAGGTGTCTTTGTAGGGGTCGCGGTATGCCTGATATGGAGTGCGGCCCAGGCCGAAGACTATGCCTACCCGTACCGGGACCCGTATCTGGCGACGGCGACGTCCGCCATCCTGGATGCCAACGGCCAGATACCTCGGCCGAGGCGCTGGGCGGTCGAGGTGCCGGGCCTCGCCGGTCGGAACGACCTGCCGACGCTCGAAGGGCGCGGCCACCTCAGCGTCGCCCTCTATCGCCAGCGCCATCCCGCGCCATTGCTCTTCATTCTCGCGGGCATCGGATCCAACGCCTACTTCGGCCTGGGCACCTATGTCGCAGGGCTCTTTTATCAGCGAGGCTTTCACGTGGTCATCGTGCCTTCGCCGATGAGTTGGAATTTCGCGCTGGCGGCCAGCCGGACTGGGGCGCCCGGATTCGCGCCAGACGACGCGCACGATCTGTACGACGCGATGCAACGGACCCTCACGGTGCTCAAGACTCGCTACCACGTAGAGCCAACCCGGATCGCATTGATGGGGGTCAGCCTCGGCGCACTCGAAGGGGCCCATCTCAGCGTCATCGATGCCGACGAGCAGAAGATCGGGATCGATACCTACCTACTGGTGAACCCGCCGCTGGACCTGAGCTACGCCATCAAGACGGTCGACGAGTGGAATGCGCTGTCCGCGAAGTTCGGGCGAGACGGATCCAGGAGTCTCGTCGGCCGGGCGCTCGCGATCATCGACGCGTTCGCAACCGAGGACCGCACGGACCCGGCCGTGTTCGAACGGTTCGCCAAGGAGCTGGCGACGTTCACGACGGAGGAGATCCAGTTTCTACTCGCCAAGGCCTTGCAACTCTCGCTCCCCGAGCTCGTTT
>Ga0075424_100000929_pt1 | contig 24593 bp, 23 predicted proteins | sample SoiMethybrSBSTD3_FD_75301 | JGI IMG/M metagenome (GOLD analysis project Ga0075424, IMG submission 75301) | Bulk soil microbial communities from a Populus tree surrounding site in Tennessee, USA - Soil MetaG P. TD hybrid SBSTD3 | ecosystem: Environmental > Terrestrial > Soil > Tree plantation... | reverse complement strand
ACCTTGTCGTCATGGTTCGACCTCCTGGCGTCAGGCGCAAGGTATCGCGCACGCGTGGGCATGGCCATCTCGCTACCACGGCCGATGCCGGCATTGCAGCTTAACGCTGCGAAAGGCGGCTGTTGCCCTTCAACGGCCGACCTCGGCAAGTGGCACCGCAAGCCTGTACTCGAAGCCTTCCGGATGATAGGCGAGGTGGGGCTTGCCGATCAGACTGATCAATTGCGTGCCAAATCCGGTACTGGCCGGCGGTGTCACGATCGGCCCGCCGCGCTCCTCCCAGCGTATGAGCAAAGTCGGCTCTTGCTCGACATCGTTCGTTCTCCAGCCCACGGCAACCTCGCCGCGAGGTCCGGACAGGGCCCCGTGCTTCATGGCGTTGGTCGCCAGCTCATGCACGATCAGAGCAAACATCTGGGCGAAAGAGCTACCCGCCATCAGAAACTCGCCATCGACCTTGGCGCGCGCACCAAACGATGACAGCTCGGCCTCCACGAGGTCCCGCAGCGGCGCACCGCCTCCGGCGCCGGAGGCGACGAACTCCTGCGCATGCGCCAGCGCGTGCAAACGGCCCATCAGCGCCTCGCGTGCGCTGTCGAGATCGGCGCTGTGCAGCAAGGTGTTGCTGGCAATCGACTGGATCACAGCCAGCAAATTCTTGGTGCGATGCTGCAGTTCGCGCACCAGGATGTTCTGGCGCGCCTCCGCGGCTTTGCGATCGCTCACATCGCGCGCGATGGAATGCAACCCTGTAGGTTGCCGATTGGCATCGAACATCAGCCGCGAGTTGACTTCGAGGGTGTGGCGTTGCTGCCCGCCCTTGCCGAACACCTGCATCTCGTAGCGCGTCGATTCCTCGCCCTCGAGCTTGCGTTTCAACATGGATGCATGGATAGCCAGTTCGTCTGCCGGAATGAGCGTACGAAGTGGCAGGCCGATCAGCTCACGCGGCTTGTAGCCGAGGATGCGATCCACGGCCGGGTTGATCGAAGTAAAACGGCCATCGAGGTCGAGGGTCGCAACAATGTCATTGGCCGTGTCGACCAACAGGCGGTAGCGCTCCTCACTGTGCGCCAGCGCCTCTTCGGCAATCTTCCGTTCTGTGATGTCCAGCACGAAGCCAAGACCGCTCTTCGGCTTGCGCGCGCTGCCCTCGCCCGTGAACGACACCCGGCCTTTGACGAAGACCCAGCGCACGGAGCCATCCGGGCGAACGATACGATGCTCGTCCTGGAAGGTACCGGAGCTCGCCAGCTCGAGGCTCTGTCGCCGCAAGGTCTCGAAGCGGGCACGATCATCCGGATGCACGCGCTCGGCAACCTCGGGAGGTACTTGCGCGTCCGCAGGTAGGCCGAAAATGGCCTTCAGCTCCGCTGACCAGGTGTGCTCCCGAGTATCGAGATCGAAGCTGTAGACACCGAGCTGGGTGGAGGCCGCGGCCAAGCGCAACTGCTCGGCGCTTTGCTGCGCCAAAAGCAGGGCAAGCTGCAATTCGTGAATATCCGTGGCCGTCGCCAGGCACACGTCGAGCTTTTTGGCACTCTGCAACAGGGTGTAGCACAGGCGATGCCAGCGCCAGCTGCCGTCGGGGGAGACAAGGCGCGCCTCGATCGCTCGCGTGCCGGCGCCGGCGATTGCCGCCCGCCGCGCCCGCAGTGCGCTGGCTAGGTCATCGGGATGCACGAGGACCCATTCAGGGCTCGGCGGGCTTTCGAGCTTACGGCCCAGGGCGCAGGCACGCACGGCGCCGTTGCAGTAAAGCAGCGGCCCTTCCGGCTGCCCGAGCCATAGTTTGTGCGGCAGGGCCTCCAGGAGTTGATTGAGGTCGGCCGCCTCGAGCGAGCCATCCGCCGCCATTGCCACACCGCGCGAATTTGCCGTATCCGAGCGCGTCCCCCGCGCCAAGGCAGCAAAGCTTAGTGATATGGCGATTTGACGCAACAGGGGCGCGTTCAGGCGTAGTATTCCCGAGGCCGTCAGCTTGGCCGTCAAGGCCGATGCGGTGCGCGACGAAACGTGGCAGCCTCAAATTTGCCGAAGGAGGCCAGCATAGCCGTTGCTGACCGACAGTTTCTGGAGGAGCGCGTCATGCAGTTTGTCTGCGATGCCCCGCCGAAAACATGGTTTCGGATTGAGACCGAGGGGGAAGCGGCGCTGGAATCCCGCGCCATGGACCACGCGGTCGAGAAATACTTTCGTCAAGCCAAGGAGCAGGCCGCCCGCACCTATGTGCCGCCGCGCTCGGCCCGAGTGTTTGAGCAGAACATCGGACTTAAAGAGCACATCCAGCGGGTAATGCCGATGTTCATGACGCTGCGCGATGCCGAGGGAAAGGCCCTCGTTACCGGCATGCTGCCGCCCGCCGGCCAAAATGAGCAGCAGTTTCGACCGATCGTCGTTGGCCACGCCAACAGCGATCCTTACCCCGAACACGGGCCCGCCATTCGCATTCTCGCCGAGCATTTGGGCCTGACGTTGGACCCGGCCTATTGCTTTCCGTACCGGCGCGCGTAAGACACCGGTGGCGTGGCGGCATCAACCACCCCTGCGGATGGGCGTTACTTCGGGGGTGATGAGGTGCTAGACAGCGGGGCGGCGAGTGGGGCGGAGCACCGGATCGGCGGAGCGAGGGTTTTCGTGCTGAACGTCATTTGGCTGTTTGTTGTGCGGCGCGGCGCGCTCGTTGCCACGCTTCTTGTGGCATTGTCCTCGGCGGCGGCTGCCGCCGACTGCGGCGAGAGCGGCGCTGGCTTCGAAGCCTGGCTGCAGCGCTTCAAGGCGAAGGCCGCGGCGCAGGGTATCTCGCCCGCCGTGATCTCCTCTGCCTTTGCCGGCGTGAGCTACGATCCAACCGTCGTGCGCCTCGACCGCTCCCAGCGCTCCTTCAAGCTTTCCTTCGAGGAATTCTACGCCCGTCGGGTCGGCCCCGGGTTGATGCGACGCGGGCAGAGCCTGATGCGCACGCATCAGGCCACCCTCGCGCGCATCGAACAGCGTTTCGGTGTGCCACCTCAGGTCTTGATTGCGATCTGGGGTCTTGAAACCAATTATGGTGCCGATTCCAGCGGCAAATACTCGATCGTGCGCTCGTTGGCGACGCTTGCCTACGATTGCCGACGCTCGGAGTTCTTCACTGGGCATCTCATGGATGCCTTGCGCATTCTGCAGCGCGGCGACTTGACGCTGGCGCAGATGCGCGGTGGCTGGGCCGGAGAAATTGGCCATACCCAGTTTCTGCCGTCGGGTTACTACAAGTACGCGGTGGACTTCGACGGTGACGGACACCGCGATCTGGAACGCAGCGTAGCGGATATGTTGGCCTCGACCGCCAATTTCCTGAAGGGTCATGGCTGGCAGGCGGGACAAGGTTGGGAACCGGGTTCTGCCAACTACGCCGTGCTCAAGGAATGGAATCGGGCCGAGGTGTACCAACGCACCATCGCCGTCATGGCCTCGCGACTGCGCGAAGGTCCCTGATCCGCAATCCAAACGGACCTTAGCTGACGCGGCCGATACAAAAGGCGATGGCATCGGTCAGCGCGCGCGTCTGCCGGTCGGCTCGAAAAATGGCCAACGCGTCGCGCGCGATCGCGCCATAGTGCCTGGCACGATCAAGCGTATCCTCGATGGCGCCATGCTTTTTCATAAGCCGGATGGCGTGCTCAAGATCGTCGTCCTCGATTTTGCTTTCGGTCAGCGTGCGGCGCCAAAAGGCGCGCTCCTCATCACTGCCGCGACGGAAGCACAAGATCACTGGCAGCGTGATCTTGCCTTCCCTGAAGTCGTCGCCGACCGCCTTGCCAAGCCGGGTACTGTCACCCGAATAGTCAAGCGCGTCATCGACCAGCTGAAAGGCAACCCCGAGATTGCGTCCGTAGGACTTAAGCGCGGTGTGTTCCTCGGCGGGGCGATTGGCAATGGCGGCACCCACCTCCGCCGCCGCCGAAAACAAGGCGGCCGTCTTGGCATTGATGATTGTCAGGTATTCGTCTTCCGTGGTGGCGGTCTTTTTCGCCGCGGCCAGTTGCATCACCTCGCCTTCGGCGATCACGGCAGCCGCGTTCGATAAAATGCGCAGGGCACCGAAGGAGCCGACGTCAACCATCATCCGGAAGGCTTGACCGAGCAGGAAGTCGCCGACCAGCACGCTGGCCTGATTGCCCCACAGCAGGCGGGCCGAGGCCTTGCCGCGGCGATAGTTGCTCTGGTCGACTACGTCGTCGTGCAGCAGCGTCGCCGTGTGCATGAACTCGACCGCCGCCGCGAGACGAACATGACCGTCGCCGCGATAGCCGCAGAGCTTGGCGGCGGCAATGGTAAGCATGGGTCGCAACCGTTTGCCACCTGAGTCGATGAGATGATGCGCGATCTGAGGGATAAGCTCGACCTCCGATACGGCCCGGTCGAGAATGATGCGATTGACGCGCTCCATGTCCTCGCTGGCGATCTCGAGCAGCCCTTGCAAGCCCTCGCCAGGCTCGCGCGACTCTTCGAATGGGACGACGACACCCAAGGTGTGCTATTCCTCGCTTGGCCAATGCCCGTTCCCGTATAACGGGCAGCCATAAAGAACAGTCAAGCGTGTTTTCCGCGACAGAGCGCCCGATAGGTTCGCAGCGGCGCGCCTTGGGGAGCTCCAGGATGCGTGAAATGCTGCGCAGCAACGATGCCGTGCTCCTCAGTTATGCTGAATCGGTCCTGCAGGAACAGGGCATCGCCAGCCTGATTGCCGATCAACACATCAGCGTGATCGAAGGCTCAATCGGCGCTTTCCCACGACGCCTGCTGGTCCGCGAAGAGGAATGGTCTGCCGCCCACCGCGCGTTGCGCGAGGCGGGGCTGGAAGCCTGGTTGATCGCTGGTGGGGAAGCGCACGCGTGACGGGCGCCGGCGACAGGGCGGCGGGCAGCACCGAGGATGCTTTTTTGGGCGGACGCTTGCGCATTCTGCAACCTGCCGCCGGCTATCGCGCCGGGCTCGATGCCGTTTTGCTCGCAGCGGCCGCGCCGCTGCGGATGGGAGAGACTGAAAAAGTCCTCGACGTCGGCGCCGGCGTTGGCGTGGTCGGGCTTGCCGTGGCGCGCCGCGTCCCCGACGCGCGCGTGACGATGATCGAACGCGAGATGGCGGCGGCGGACCTCTGCCGTGCCAACATCGAACGCAATGACCTGCTCGAGCGCGCCCGGGTTCTCGCAGGCGACCTTGGCCGACCGCTTGGGGAGCAGCCCGCGCTGCAGCGGCTCGCCGCGAGCTTCGACCACGTCCTGGCCAACCCGCCCTATCACGTCGAGGGTGCCGCCAGTCTTGCCCCTGTGCCGGCCAAGGCCGTGGCCAACGCCATGCCGGCCGACGGCCTTGGGCATTGGCTGCGGTTCATGGCCGCAATGGCGCGGCCCGGCGGCACGGCCACCATGATTCACCGGGCGGATCGCCTGAGCCATGTTCTCTCTGCCTTTGCCGGCCGCTTCGGCGCCTTGCTGGTCTTTCCCTTGTTTGCCCGCCCTGGCGCGGCGGCGCAGCGGATCCTAGTTCAGGGGATCAAGGGGAGCCGAGCGCCCCTGCAACTGCGCCCCGGCCTCATCTTGCACGACGCCGGACACGGCTTTCGTCCCGAAGTCGACGCCATCTTGCGCGCGGGACACGCCCTCGAGCTGGGCCGCACCGGCGGCGACTGAGAGTGCCTGTCGCGGCAGCGACAAAGTTGATATCTAGCGGTTGGCCGCGCTTTGGTGCTAGGCACGGGGCGCCGCCGGCGCCGCAACCTCGCAGCCGTCCTTGCGTGCCCGTCCCTTTCGTGAGGCAGCCGATGCTCTTCTTTAACCGTGGCCCGATTGTTCCGGTATTGCGCTTTACGGGGGCGATCGGCATGGTGACGCCGCTGAGACCCGGCCTCGCCTTGGCATCGCTTACCGGCGCCATCGAAAAGGCCTTCACGGCCTCGAAACTGCCGAGCGTGGCGATCACCGTCAATTCGCCCGGTGGCTCACCGGTGCAATCGCACTTAATCTTCAATCGTATTCGCCAACTCGCTCAAGAGAAAGACAAGCGTGTTTACGTGTTTTGTGAGGACATTGCCGCCTCCGGCGGCTACTTCTTGGCGCTCGCCGGCGATGAAATCTACGCTGACCCCTCCTCGATCGTGGGTTCGATCGGCGTGATTTCGGCAGGCTTCGGTCTCGACAAATTCATCGAGCGTTTCGGCATCGAGCGGCGCGTGCACGCAGCCGGCAAGGACAAAGGTGCGCTCGACCCGTTCCGACCCGAACGCGCCGACGATGTGCAGCGGCTCGAAGAGCTGCAGCGTGAGGTGCACGAGACCTTCATCGGTATCGTCAAGGCACGCCGCGCCGACCGGCTCAAGGGACCCGAGGAAGAGATGTTCTCGGGCAGCTTCTGGTCCGCGCGCAAAGCCGTGGACTATGGCCTGATCGACGGCATCACCGATCTGCGCAGCAAAATGCGCGCCCTGCACGGCGACAAGGTGCGATTGAAGGCCGTGCCGATGGCACCGACCGGCTTGCTCAGCCGCCTGCGCCGGATGCCCGGCCTCGGCGACGGCGGCGGCGAAAAATTTGCTTTCCCGTCCTCGTTGGCCGATGATGTGATCTCGGCCGTCGAGGCGCGTGCGTTGTGGGCGCGCTTCGGCCTTTAGGTGTCAGCGGGAGGCAATCGCATGCCCCAGCTCATCGTCATTGCTTTGATCGGCGCCGGCTTTTACGCCGCCTACCGCTGGATGCGGCAGGCCTCCGACGCCGTCACGGCCGAGTTGAGCCGGGCGGAAGACGAGCTCAGGCGTCGGACCGCGGGCGGACGCATCGAAAAGGACTTGGGTCGGCTCGAATACGATCCCACAACCGGCATCTATCGGCCGCAAAAGCGCGGCTGAGGGAGCAAAGCTGAACCCTCGCACGTGCCCGCGTCAGCCGCAGCAGCCGCGCCTGCCCGCCGGCGTTGGAAATTGTGGTGACCGATCGTCCCATTTGCGTATAGTGCGCGCCGCAGCCCCATTCAGACGAACTCCATGCAAAAGAAAGCCGCCACCCCGGCAGCCGGAAAGATTGCCAAGGCACCGCCCGGCCTGCAGCCCACGGCATCCTTCCAAGACCTGATTTTGACCCTGCAGCAGTACTGGGGCGAGCAGGGCTGCGCGATCCTGCAGCCCTACGACATGGAGGTGGGCGCGGGCACCTTCCACCCGGCAACAACGCTGCGCGCCTTGGGGCCAAAGCCCTGGAATGCCGCCTACGTGCAGCCCTCGCGGCGACCCAAGGACGGGCGCTACGGTGAAAACCCCAATCGCCTGCAGCACTACTATCAATTCCAGGTCATCATGAAGCCGTCCCCCGACGACTTCATCGATCTTTATCTGGCGAGCCTGGCCCGTATTGGCATCGACCCCAATGTGCATGACATTCGCTTTGTCGAGGACGATTGGGAGAGCCCGACGCTCGGTGCCTGGGGACTGGGCTGGGAGGTGTGGTGCGATGGCATGGAGGTGACCCAGTTCACCTACTTTCAACAAGTCGGGGGCTTCGACTGCAATCCGGTCGCGGGCGAGATCACCTACGGCCTCGAGCGCCTGGCCATGTACGTGCAGGGCGTCGACCGGGTCTTCGACCTCAATTTCAACGGGCGACACGATGCACGCAAGCTGAGCTATGGCGATGTGTTCTTGCAAGCCGAGCAGGAGTACTCGCGCTTCAATTTTGAGTACGCCGACACGGAAATCCTGCTGCAGCACTTCCGCGATGCCGAGAAGGAGTGCAAGGCCCTGCTCGCGGCCGGGGCCACGGCGGCCACCGCCAACGACAGGCGCCACCGCCTGGCGCTGCCGGCCTACGATCAGTGCATTAAGGCAAGTCACATCTTCAATCTGTTGGATGCGCGCGGTGTGATCTCCGTGACCGAGCGGCAGAGCTATATCTTGCGCGTGCGCGAATTGGCCAAGGCGTGCTGCGCAGCTTGGCTCAGCACCGATGGAGGAGGCGGGCAATGACGCTGGCCCACGAGGCAACCGCTCGCTGGATCGGCCCAGCGCCGGGCGGCGACCGGCACGTCGATTTAAGAGGAGATAATTGGCTATGAGCGCCGCCAAGACGCTGTTGGAACTCTCCGGCGCGGATCTGAGCCCGCCCCCGCTCGCCGCCGCGACGCTCGTTATCATCGATGCGCAAAACGAATACCTCGACGGCAAGCTGGCCCTACCTGGCGCAGGGCCGGCGCTTGCCGCGCTGGTGCGGCTGCTCGGGCGCGCGCGTGAGGCGGGCGCACGGGTGGTGCACGTGCAGCACAAGGGGCGTCCGGGCGGACTGTTCGATCTTGCGGCGCGTGGCGGGACGATCATCGAAGCCGTGCAACCGGTCGGGGATGAAGCCGTGCTGCACAAACCGCTGCCCAATGCCTTCGCGCAAACCGAGCTCGATGCCACCCTGAAAAAGCTTGGACGTACGCAGATCGTACTCGCCGGCTTTATGACACACATGTGCGTGAGTTCGACGGCACGGGCGTCTCTCGATCTCGGCTACAAAGCCACGGTGGCCGCCGATGCTGCCGCAACGCGCGACCTGCCTGACCCGCTGGGCGGGACGATTGCCGCGGACGCCTTGCACCGGGCCGCGCTCGCCGCCTTGGCAGACCGGTTCGCGATTGTGGCCAGGGTCGACCAGATTGCGCAGAAGTGAGACGAAAAGGGCCTCGCGTCAGGTGCGTGCAGGCGGATGTGGGCAGCCAACTGATCGGTGCGCCCGCCTCGCCCCGTCCGGGCCCCGGCAGGTAAAATCATGATGGCTAGGACGAGGCACGCGGCATTTCCAAAGGCCGGCCCAACGCCGGGGCCCAGCGAGCCCCCGGCCGCCCTGCGCCTGGGCTGCTGCAGGCGGGCTCACGGGGCTCGGCAATGGCGGTGGGGGCATTGTCATGGCTGATCTGTTGCTCGAGCTTTTGTCCGAGGAAATCCCCGCGCGCATGCAGTCGCGTGCGGCCGCAGACCTGCAGCGGCTCGTCGTCGACGGCCTCAAGGCGCAGGGACTGGCCACGGGCCCGGCCCAGGCCTTCGTGACGCCGCGGCGGCTCGCGCTTTTGCTCGAGGGCGTGCCGGCGAAGTCGCCGGACACGGCAGAGGAGCGTAAGGGTCCCCGCGTCAATGCCCCCGATGCGGCGATTGCCGGGTTCGTCAAGTCGGCGGGGCTCAGGTCGATCAGGGACGCCGAAATCGTCAAGGATGCCAAGAAGGGCGATTTCTATGTCGCCCGGATCGAAACGCCGGGGCGTACCGCCGATGAGATCGTGGCCAAACTGTTGCCGGCCGTGGTGGCGAAGTTCCCTTGGCCAAAGTCCATGCGCTGGGGGTCGGGCAAAACCACCTGGGTGCGGCCCCTGCACTCGATCGTCTGCCTGCTCGACGGCCAGGTGGTACCGTTCGCGATCGAGAACGTCGTCAGTGGTAGAGACACGCGTGGGCATCGTTTTCACGCCAACGAAGCCTTCGAGGTCAAGGGAGCGGCCGACTACCTCAAGGGGATGCGCAGCCACAAAGTGATGCTCGATTCCGGCGAGCGCGCGGCGTTGATCGGCGAGGCGGCACGTGCGCTGGCCAAGGAGCACAAGCTCGCACTGGTCGAGGACGAGGCGTTGCTCGCGGAAAATGCCGGGCTCACCGAATGGCCGACGGTGCTGATGGGCAGCTTCGAGGAAGCCTTTCTCAGCGTGCCCGCCGAATGCCTGATGCTATCCATGAAGCAGCACCAAAAGTGCTTTGCCCTGAAACACCCGCGCTCCGGCAAGCTCGCCAACAAATTCCTTTTGGTATCGAACCTACAGGCCCGCGACGGCGGCAAACAGATCATCGCCGGCAACGAGAAGGTCATTCGCGCTCGCCTGTCGGATGCAAAATTCTTTTGGGAGCAGGACCAGAAGAAACCTTTGGACGAAATGGCCCTGGCCTTGGCCGGCATTACCTTCCACGAAAAGCTTGGCTCGCAAAAAGACCGCGTCGAACGCATGGCCGAGCTCGCCTTTCAGATCGCGGGTTCGGTGGATGCCGTGCCAGAGGATGCGCGGCGCGCCGCGCAACTCGCCAAGACCGACCTGGTCTCGGGCATGGTCGGGGAATTTCCCGAGCTGCAGGGTTTGATGGGCCGTTACTACGCCGAGGCGGCCGGCACCAAGCCCGAAATCGCCCGTGCCATCGAGCTGCATTATAAGCCGCGAGGACCCTCCGATCGCGTGCCAAAGCTGGAGGAGGGCGATGCCGTTGCCGTCGCCGTGGCGCTCGCCGACAAGCTCGATACGCTCGTTGGTTTCTGGGCGATCGGCGAAAAGCCAACTGGCTCGGGCGATCCTTATCAGCTGCGGCGCGCGGCGCTGGGTGTGATCCGGATCGTGCTGGAGAACGACTTGCGTCTGCCATTGCAGGCCATCATCGCCCGGCATCGGTTGCGCTTGCTCAAAACCTTGACGGCGCTCCGGGGGCCCCACGACGCGGCGGCAGCCTGGATAGATGGCCTCAGCGAGGAGGACATGCGCCAGGCCACGGCGGCGGCGGAGACGGAGGACTTTGCCTCCCGGCTGCCGGCAAGCGTCACATCGAAGCTCTTCCTGGCCGCTGGCGAGCTTCTATCCTTCTTCACCGACCGGTTGAAGGTACACCTGCGCGAGAGCGAGGCGCGCCATGACCTGATCGACGCGGTCCTGCTCGGCGGCCAGGATGACCTAGCGCTGCTCGTCAAGCGCGTCGAGGCCCTGGCGGAGTTCTTGCAGACCGATGACGGCGCCAACCTCCTGATCGGGGTACGCCGCGCCATCAACATCGTGCGTGACGAAGAAAAGAGGGACAAGCGAAGCTACGCCGGCGAATACGACCTCGACAAGCTGACAGCCAAAGAGGAATTGGCCCTTGCGGCTGCCATCGAGAGCGTCAAGCAGGACACGCGCGCTGCCATCAACGTGGAAAATTTTGCCGGCGCCATGCGGGCCTTGGCCGAGCTGCGGGCACCGGTTGATGCCTTTTTCGACAAGGTCACGGTCAATGCACCCGACCCCCTCGTGCGCGCCAACCGGCTGGCGCTGCTTTCCCAGATCCGCGCCGCCACCCTCAACGTTGCCGACTTCTCGAAAATCGCGGGCTAGCCGGGTTCAGGTTGCCCCACGGCGAACTTGCCAACGTCGCCGCGCGCAGGGTTGAGCGCCCGTGGACACCTGATGCCCCGCGAAAGCCATGACCCACAGCCGTCCGCAGCGCCCCGCTGCCTTTCCATCCACCCAAGGCCAGCCAGCACCGACCGGACGAGAAGATGCTGGCTGCGGCACGTCGCCCGGCCCTCCCCAGCTGGTTGAAAAGCGCACCCGGCAAAGCACCTGCAAGGCGCTCAGATCGTGGGCTATAAGGCGGGCAAGGCCCGTTGCAACGCAGGAGAACGCCCCATGGCCGTCGCCCTTTTCATGGTTCGCGCCACCATCACCAAGGACAAGGAAGCCGCCTTCAATCGCTGGTACAACGAGGAACACGTGCCGCAGGTCCTCCAGTTCAACGGCGCGGTCAGCGGCCGCCGCTATAAGAAAATCCTGGGCGAGGACAAGTTCGAATATATGGCCCTTTACGAATTTGCGAGCGAAGAGGTGTTCCGTCGTTTCCTGGAGTCAGACCACCTCAAGACCTTGGTCAAGGACTACGACGCCAATTTTGGCGGCGCCTCGGAACGGCAAAGGACCGGCTACGTGCAGGTCTTCCCCTAGCCGCCGGGGCGATCCGGCCGCCCAAAAAGAAAGGCAGGACACCGGTGCGGGTAGGTGCCCTGCCTTCCAGCCAAGAAATACTCGGGGATACCAGGGCGGTGCCTCCTCTTGGAAGGCGCGTTCTTAGCGTCCCTTTACGACGCCTAGGAAACGTCGGGCGCGCGAGTCGGTTCCATCCGTTTTGCAGATTATCCACGGCCGGCGCCGGGAAGCCCGCGGCTTGCGGCGCGAGCGTTGCTTTAAGCCCCCGAGGGAGCTCTCGAATTAGCCCTGATTAGCGCCGCCCGGGCGAGCGCCGCCGACGTTGGCACGGCAACACCGGAAGGGGCCCATGGCGCGCCGGACCTTGGCTCCCATATCCGCAAGGAACCTCGAGACGGGACAATGCGCAAGAGCGGCACGCCGATAGCTGGGATGACGGTCGACGCGGCTGGGCTTTACTGCGCCCCGGGCGATTTTCACATCGACCCGACCCGCCCGGTCGCCCGGGCGATCATCAGCCATGGCCATGCCGACCACGCCCGGCCCGGCCACGGCGCGGTGCTGGCGACGCCCGACACCATCGCTATTCTCAAGACGCGCCTGGGCGAGACCGCGGCCGGCAGCTGGCAAGCGCTCCCCTACGGGGAGGCGCTGGGCGTGGCCGGCGTCACGCTGCGACTGGCGCCGGCCGGGCACATTCTCGGCAGTGCGCAGGTGGTGATCGACTACAAGGGCGCCCGGGCCGTCGTTTCCGGGGACTATAAGCTTGACCCCGATCCGACGGCTGCCCCCTTCGAGTTGGTCGCATGTCATCTCTTCATCACAGAGGCGACCTTCGGCCTACCGGTGTTCCACCACGAGCCCGCTGATCAGGAAATCGACAAGCTTCTGGCCTCGGTTCGCGCCAATGGGGATCGCACTCATCTCATCGGCGCTTACGGGCTCGGCAAGACGCAGCGCCTGATCGCCCTGTTGCGCGCGGCGGGTTACGCGCGGCCGATCTGGCTGCACGGCGCCAATTTGGCGCTGTGTCAGCTCTATCAGTCCCGCGGCATCGAACTGGGCGCGCTTGCCCACGTCAGCGATGCCGCCGACAAACTGGCCGGCGAGATCGTGTTCTCCCCGCCGTCCGCGCTCAGCGACCGCTGGTCGCGACGGCTGACCGAGCCCCTGACGGCCTTCGCCTCGGGTTGGATGCGGGTGCGGGCGCGCGCGCGGCAAAAGGGGGTCGAACTGCCATTGGTGATCTCCGATCATTGCGATTGGCCGGGGCTCGTCGCCACCATTGCGGCCACCGGCGCGGAGGAAATCTGGGTGACGCACGGGCGCGAGGACGCGCTGGTGCATCAGATCGGCCTGATGGGCAAACGCGGCAGGGCCCTGGCCCTGATCGGTTACGAGGAAAACGAGGGCGAATGAGCCGGCAGCCGCCAACCCTGCCGCAGGTCGGCGCGCCCCCCAGCCGGCCGCGCCCGGGGCGGCCGGGCACCCCGGGGCGCGCGCGGCCATGAAGGCCTTCGCCCAGCTGCTCGACCGCCTTTCCTATAACCCGAGCCGCAACGCCAAGCTCAGGCTGATGCGGGACTATTTCCGCAGCACGCCCGATCCCGACCGTGGCTGGGGACTGGCGGTGCTGACCGATGGCTTGCCGTTCTCTTTTCCCCTGCGTCGTACACTGATGGACATGGTGGCACGCCGCATGGACCCGGAGCTGTTCCGGCTCTCGCGCGACTACGTCGGTGACACCGCCGAGACAATCGCGCTGATGTGGGAGAAGCCGCGGCCGGTCCACGACGACGCCCTGGCCTCGATGCGGAAGGCGACCGTCAGTGCGGGTGACACCAAGGCAGCACCTTGGCAGGCGACGCGGCCCGAGGCATCGAGCCCGCCGCAGGACGCCTTGCGGCTGTCCGAGGTCGTCTCGGAGCTGGCGCTCGTGGGCCGCAACGACCTGGCGCCGCGGCTCGAGGCGTGGCTCGACCAGCTCGATGCCACGGGGCGTTGGGCCTTGCTCAAACTGCTGACCGGCGCCCTGCGCGTCGGCGTTTCCGCACGCTTGGCGAAAACGGCGGTGGCGGAGCTCGCCAACTTCGGGGTCGATGACATCGAAGAGATCTGGCACGGTCTGGCCCCGCCCTATCAGCCGCTGTTCGCCTGGCTGGAGGGCCGCGGGCCTAAGCCCGACGCCGGCAGGGGTCTCGTGTTCCGCCCCCTGATGCTGTCGCATCCCCTCGAGGCGGCGGACTGGGCGGCGCTCGACCTTTCCCAATTCTCGACCGAGTGGAAGTGGGACGGCATCCGCGTGCAGGTGGCGGCGAGCGATGCTGCGGTCAAGCTTTTTTCCCGCTCGGGCGAAGATATTTCCTCGGCCTTTCCGGATCTGGTCGAGGCTTGGCACTTCGATGCCACGCTCGACGGCGAGCTCTTGGTTGTGCGCGACGGAGAGGTGGCCCCCTTCAACGACCTGCAGCAGCGCCTCAACCGCAAACGTGTGAGCAAGCGCCAGATCGAGCAATTTCCTGCCCACGTCCGGCTCTATGACGCCCTCACGCTTGATGGCGTGGATCTGCGCCAGCTGCCGCTGGTGGCCCGGCGGGCACGCCTGGAGGCCTGGTTCGGTCGCGCCCGGCCCCAGCGCAGCGATCTCTCCGAGCTGATCGGGGTCGCGGACAAAGCAAAGTTGCAGCGGCTATGGTCGCAAACGCGCGCTACCGGTATCGAGGGCATCATGCTCAAGCGCCGCGACAGTGCCTATATGTCCGGGCGGCCAAAGGGATTGTGGTGGAAGTGGAAGCGCGCGCCCCTGACGCTCGACTGCGTGCTGATGTACGCCCAGCGTGGCTCGGGTAAGCGCTCCTCCTACTATTCGGACTACACTTTCGGGGCCTGGCGTACCGGCGCGAATGGCGCCGCGGAACTCGTGCCGGTGGGCAAGGCCTACTTCGGCTTCACCGACCAGGAATTGCTCGAGATCGACCGCTGGGTGCGCACGCATACGCTCGAGAGTTTCGGGCCGGTTCGCGCAGTTGAGCCCGAACTCGTGTTCGAAGTGGCCTTTGATGCGGTGCAGAAATCGACGCGGCACAAATCAGGGGTCGCCATGCGCTTTCCGCGCATCCATCGCATTCGCTGGGACAAGCCGGGCGCCGAGGCCGATCGCCTCGAAACCTTGCTGGCCATGATCGAGGAGCCGTAGCGACGCACCACGGCGGCCCCGCGCCAATGCCTACAAGGGCTCCCAATTGAACACATCCTGCGAGCGGTCGAGCGGATAAAAGGCGCTCGCAAACGCGGGCAGCATGGTCTCGGCAACCGATTGCGGTGTCCAGCCGCCGTCCTTATGCGCCACGCGCAGCGGGCGCGACTGGCTCATCAGGAAAATCTCATCCTTGCGCACGGCGAAGATCTGCCCCGATACGTCCTTGGCAAGATCGCTCGCAAGGAACACGCAAATGGGCGCGATCTTGGAGGCCGTCATCGTGTTTTGGATCCGCTCGACGCGCGCCTTCTGCTCGGGCGTGTCAACCGGAATGGTGCCGATCAGCCGCGACCAAGCAAAGGGCGAGACGCAGTTCGAGCGCACCTTGAAGCGGCCCATGTCGAGCGCGATCGACTTGGAAAGCCCAACGATGCCGAGCTTGGCCGCGGCATAGTTGGCCTGACCGAAATTGCCGACCAGGCCCGAGGTGGAGGTAAAGTGGATGTAGGAGCCCTGCTCCTGCTCCTTGAAATAGGGCGCGGCCGCCTTCGACACGTAAAAGGCGCCGTAAAGATGCACCTTGATCACCGCATCCCAATCGACCGCGCTCATGCGGTGGAAGATACGGTCCCGCAGGATGCCGGCGTTATTGACGACGCAATCGATGCGGCCGAAGTGGTCGATTGCCGTCTTGATGATGCGCTCCGCGCCCTGCGGATCGGCAACGCTATCGCCGTTGGCGACGGCGATGCCACCCGCCTTGGCGATCTCGTTGGCGACGCCCTGTGCCACGCCGACGTCGCTGCCGTCGCCATCTGCCGCACCGCCGAGGTCGTTGACCACGACCTTGGCTCCTTCCGCGGCGGCCAGCAGGGCGATTTCGCGACCGATGCCGCGGCCCGCGCCCGTGACGACGATGACTTTGTCTTCAACGCACTTGCCCACGTATGCTCTCCTCAAGTTGGCGCGCGAATTTGCCCGCGAATGGGAGGGAAGCAAACCCGGCACGACGTCGCTGCCTCTGGCGCGGCGCGCAGATTAAAAAGCCAAGCGAGGCCGCCGGCCGCAGCGCGACCGACCGCCGGCGCCGCCGACGCCGGCTCAGGCACCGAACTTGCCGACGATGGAAATGGCGGCCACGTTGCGCTGAGGGAAGCCCCCGAGATTGTGGGTCAGACCAAACACCGGTTCCTGCGCGCGCTGGCGCTCGCCGGCACGGCCGTGCATCTGCAGGTACATCTCATAGATCATGCGCAGACCCGAGGCGCCAATCGGATGGCCAAAACACTTGAGGCCGCCGTCGATCTGACAGGGGACCTTGCCATTCGCGTCGTAGAACCCATCAAGCACATCCTTGATGGCGCCGCCTTCAGGGGAGATGTGCAAGTCCTCCATGGTGACGAGTTCGGTCACCGAAAAGCAGTCGTGCACCTCGATCAGGCTCAACTGCTCGCGTGGTTTGTCGATGCCGGCCTCCTGATAGGCACGCTTCGAGGCCACGCGCGTGGTGGCAAAGTAGCTGCCGTCCCAGGAGTTGTGTTGCGCCTCGAGACCGTTGGAGACGGCCACCTGCAAGGCCTTGATCGAGATTAGGTCCTTTTTCCCGAGCGACTTGGCAACCTCGGGGGTGGCAACGATGGCGCAGGCTGCGCCGTCGCTCACCCCGCAGCAGTCGTAAAGGCCGAGCGGTTCGGCAACCGTCGGCGCATTGAGCACGGTATCGATGGTGATCTTATTGCGCAAATGCGCCTTGGGATTCTTTGAGCCATTGTCGTGGCTCTTGACCGAGATGTGCGCCATCGCCCGCTTGAGGTCCTTGGGCTCGACGTTGTGCTTGGCGCGATAGGCCGCGGCAAGCTGCGCAAAACTGCCTGGGGCCGATGCGTTTGGATTGACCATATCGTTCAAGGGTCCACGCCCCCGCTGGGGCAGTCCGCCGTAGCCCGTGTCCTTGAGCTTTTCCACGCCGAGCGCCAAGGCCACGTCGGCCGCCCCCGAGGCCACGGCATAGACAGCGCCGCGAAAGGCTTCCGTGCCGCTCGCGCAATAATTCTCCACGCGCGTCACGGGGATGAAGGGCAGGCGCAGCGCCACCGCCAGCGGCGTCGCCGATTTGCCGACGTGCTGCTCCTCGATGGCGGTGGACAGCCAGGCCGCGTCGATCTGTTTGGTATCGATGCCCGCATCGGCAATGGCCTCGGTATAGGCCTCCACCATCAAGTTGTCGGCTTCCTTGTCCCAGCGCTCGCCGAATTTCGAGCAGCCCATGCCCAGGATGACGACCTTGTCCTTGATACCCTTTGCCATCTTCAAGCCTCCTTGGCTTTGGCAGCCGCCGGTGCGGCCTTCCAATAGTAGCGTCTAAAGCCCCGCGCTTGGTCGATGTCCTTGATGCGGAACATCATCTGCATGGGCTGACCGACCTGCAGCGCCGCGGCGTCGATATCAGTGAAATCAATCATCACGCGTCCGCCCTCCTCGAATTCCACCATGCCATAGCAGGCTGGCGGATCGGGCGAGTAGGTGAGCCGATCGGCGGTATAGGACTTGACACGGGCGCGCTGGTCGGCAAAGGCGTGCGGATCCTGCGTGCCGATGGCGTTGCAATTCGGGTTGACGCAAATATCGGTCTTAGGGAACTGCAAGGTTCCGCATTTGCGGCATTTTCCACCGGTGAAGCTGGTGACCGTCTCACGGTTGCGCCACATGGAGGAGAGCGGCGTGCCCTTGTCGGTCTCCGCGCGCATACCGCGCTCGAGTTGGATCAGATCGTTGAACGCCAGGTAGCGGCCGTAGCTCGCCTCCTCCTTGCGCCGGGCCAGGTGGCCACAGACGCCAAGGCATTTGGATAGCTTGCCGATTGCCGGCGTGACCTCGAGCAGCAGCGCATCGGCACCCTGCCCGAAGCCCACGAGCAGGATCTTCTCGCCGGCTTTGGCCTTCTCCAGCACGGAGACCAAAAGCATCAGGGGGTGGGCCGCACCCGTATCCCCGAGGGTGGCGTGCAAGGGATCGCAGATCGCCTTTTCCTCGATCCCGGCCGCCTTGGCGATGGCGTTGGTGACGCGGGGCAGCGTCGCTGGCATGCAAAAGTGCGTCACATCCTTGCCAGCCGCCTGCGCGGCCGCCAGACAGCGTTCGATCACCGGCGGTACGATCGGCATGTAGCCGGCATCGCGGATCCAACGCTCCTCCCATTGGTAGTCGAACCGATTGTCGAGGGAGCGGAAGTGATCGACGAAGTCGGCCGTGCGTGAGGCCTTGCCCAGCAGCCTCGCCAAGGGCTCGCCGCTGCCCACCAGCACGGCAGCCGCACCATCGCCGCTCGACATTTCGAAGGGGCTCGCCGCCTTAGCCTCGCGCTTCTCGGCGCTGACCACCAGCGTTTCCGTGGCACTCGAGAGAGCCTCGATCAGCGCCGAGGTCGCCGCGCGCTGGGTGGCGGCCACGTCGATGGTTGAGACGTCCGCATCGAGGCTGAGCGCCTCCGCGACGATGCCTGAGTGCAGGCGATCGAGGAACGGAAAAGTGGTGGAGGCAAAGCGCAGCGCCCCGATGCTCGAGCGCGCCCGCCCGGCGAGGGCATCGCGGGCGGCTTCCACCGCCATCGTCACGGTGTCCTCATCCCAATTGCAAAACGCGCGCTCGCCCTTGGCCTGCCCCTTGAGCGCGGGATTGAACCAGCCGTGCGTATCGGCAATAGCCTTGCGCTGCAGGCGCCGCCAGGGAATGTAGGCGCCGAATGCGAGAATGCCCTGGGTCATCAATCATCCCTGCCGTTGTTCTTGGGAACGCGCTATTGAACACGATTGAGGCAGCCTGCGCCATCCTTGTTTGCATACCATCTCGGCGAGTGCGCAGCGCCGGGGAGGGGTGACCTGCGGCCGCCGACAGGCTAACAAGGCCTGGCGCACAACGATCCAACGGCCAGGCCACAAGGGAGGCACGATGCAAAAGTTCAGCTTCGATCACATCCATCTTTTCAGCCGCGATCCCGAGGCGACCGCGGCCTTTTATGCGCGCATGTTCGGGGCCGAGATCATCCGCAGCACGCCGCAGGGCAAGCCGCGCATCGATCTCAAGCTCGGAGGCGCCAATATCTTCATCCTCGATGTCAGCCAGGATCCCAAGGCCGTGCCGGGCCCCGCGCATCCCCACCAGGGGCTCGATCACTTCGGCCTCGAGGTCAAAGACATCGACGCCGTGTGCACGGAACTCAAGGCCAAGGGCGCCCACTTCACCCGCGGTCCCGAAACCATCCGGCCCGGCACCCGCATCGCCTTTCTGACGGGACCGGAGGGTGTTTCCATCGAGCTCCTGGAGCGAACGCCGGCGAGCTAGCCGGCGCCGTCCGGGACGCGAGCGTCACATTGTCCGCCGCGGCGCGGAGGCCAGGAACTCCTGGAGTTTCAGCTTCCAGAACTTCGCGAGCCCGGTGGTGCCGTGTCCGCGTGTCTCCTCGCTCGCCGGGATCAGATAAAGCTGGGCGCCGGGCACGCGCTTCAGCTCGCGTTCCATGAGGCCGGTCTCAGGGGGATTGCGCTCATCATCGGCGGAGTTGATGGCGAGCAGCGCCGCCTTGATGCGCTCCAACCCCGGTGAGGCATCGTAGTCGCGCGAGGACTCCCATTGGTACAAGTAGTCGTTGGCATCGGCCTTGAAGGGTGTCGCCAGTCGGGCGTCGAGGAGCTTGTCGGCAAGCGCGCGTGTGGGCGCCTGCTTTTGCCAGGCCAAGGTGCCGCCGCTGGTGGCGATGCCATAGAATACCGCGGCCGCCTGCAGGGCGCGGGGCTGGCTCGTGTACTGGCCCCCTTTCCAGTCGGGATCGTTGCGAATAGCATCGATGATCATGCGCCGCAGCATCCAATTGCGGCTCGACATCTCGGTGGGCTGCGAGGCCATCGGCACCAGCGCATCCATGAACTCGGGATAGTGCGTGCCCCACAGCCAGGTGTGCATGCCGCCCATCGAGTTGCCTAGGACGAGGCGTAGGTGCTTGACCCCGAGACCTTCGGTCACCAGGCGATACTGCGCGCTCACCATATCGTCGTAGGTGTAGCGCGGGAAGGCCGCGCGCAGCCCATCCGACGGCTTGGAGGATTTGCCGTGTCCGATGGCGTCGGGCAGGATGAGAAAGTATTTGCTGGCATCGAGCGGCTGACCAGGGCCGAATAGCTCGCCGCCGAAGGCAGGCGCGAGAAGCCCGGCGCCCGAGCCCGTGGTGCCGTGCAGAATGAGGACGGGCTCGCCGGTAGGATCGCCCAAGCTGGTGTAGGCAAGGTTGAGCTCGGCCAACGCCTCCCCGGTTTGGAACTTGAAGTCGCGCAGCGTCCACACCTCTTCCTTCGGCGTCGGACCCTGGGCCAGTACCGCCGACCCCAGCAGCATGACCAAGCCCAGGACCAAACCGGCTCCCGGCAGGGCACATCGATTGCGCATGGAACACCCTTTCAAAAGCGTTGCGTCCCCTCGAGCCGCACCGTCGCCCGCAGCCTAACTGAGGCAACGGGCCGAGGCCATGGGGAGCGCGTGACGGCTGGCAGGCGCGCCGAGCAATGCTAAGCTCGCCGGGTCATTAAGACGGCGACGGGGCAATCATGACCCAGCTCTTGCGTGGGCTCGTCAGCGGCACGCGTTCACTGGCGCCGGCGGCGTTGGATCAGCGCGTGCGGCGCGTTGCCTCCGGTTTCTCCGCGCTTGGCCTCAAGGCGGGCGACTGCGTCGCCCTCCTCATGCGCAACGACCTCGCCTTCATCGAGGCCTCGTTTGCCGCCCAGACCGTGGGAGCCTATGCCGTCCCCATTAACTGGCACTTCAAAGCCGAGGAGATTGCCTACATCCTGGCCGACAGCGCCGCCAAAGCCTTGGTTGGCCACGCCGACTTGCTGGCCCCGATCCGCCGCGAGCTGCCCGCCGGTCTTTCCACAATCGCGGTCGCCACGCCGCCGGAGATCGCCGCCGCCTATGGCCTGGCGCCGCTTGCGCCGGACGCGGTGACGGGCGCCCTCGACTATGAGGCGTGGCTCGCCGCCGCGCCGCTCCGTCACGGCAGCAGCGAGGCACCGCCGTTGACCATGTTCTACACGTCCGGCACCACGGGCGCACCGAAAGGCGTGCGACGCGGAGCGCCCAGCGCCGCGCAGATGGCCGTCTCGGATCGCTTGCGGCGCGAGGTGTTTGGCATCGTGCCGGGGATCCGCTCCGCCATCCCCGGCCCGCTCTATCACTCCGCTCCCAACGCCTTCGCCATGCGCGCGGGTCGCGTTGGCGAGGTGATGGTGCTGATGCCGCGCTTCGATCCCCTGGCGCTATTGGAGCTGATCGAACGGCAGCGCATCGACACCCTATTCATGGTGCCGACCATGTTCGTGCGCCTCATCAAATTGCCCGAGGCGGTTCGACGTAGCTTTGACGTATCCTCGCTTCGCTTCGTCATTCACGCCGCGGCCCCCTGCCCGACCGATGTAAAGCAGGCCATGCTCGACTGGTGGGGGCCGGTGATCCACGAATTTTACGGCTCCACCGAATCGAGCGCTGTGACCTTTGCCAATAGCGCCGACACGCTGGCCAAGCCCGGTACCGTCGGCCGCGCCGTCGCGGGTGCGGAATTGCGCATTCTCGACGCAGAGGGCAGCCCTTTACCCGCCGGGGAGGTTGGGGAGATCTTCACGCGCTTTGCCGAGTTGCCGGACTTCACCTATCACAACAAGCCCGACGAGCGCGCGGCCATCGAACGCGACGGCTTTATTACGTCGGGCGATGTGGGCTATCTCGATGCCGACGGCTATCTGTTCCTGTGCGACCGCAAGCGCGACATGGTGATTTCCGGCGGCGTCAACATCTACCCCGCCGAAATCGAGGCCCAGCTGTTGCGCATCGCCGGCGTTAAGGATTGCGCGGTGTTCGGCATTCCGGACGCGGAATTCGGCGAGAAGCTGATGGCGGTGGTGGAGCTTATGGAGGGCCGCAGTTTGACGCCGGCGAGCCTCCAAGCCGAACTTGCCCGCCACCTCGCCGGTTACAAGGTGCCGCGCATCATCGAGATCGGACGCGATCTGCCACGGGAGGACTCGGGCAAGATTTTCAAGCGCCGGTTGCGCGAGCCCTACTGGCAGGCGGTTGGGCGCAACATTTGACGGGCCCCCAAACCCCTACCAACTGAGCACGCGACTGGGGTCAATGACTGGTTCGAAGCCCGGCACTTGCGGCATCTTAAAATCGTTGGCGCCCGGCCAGTACCAAATGCCTTGCGACACCAGCACGTAGGGTTGCTGCGCGTAGGGCGCAAAACGCATTGCCCCGGGCGGCAGCAGCGGCGGGGCCTCGGCGCTGTACATCGTCGGATAGCGATAAAAACGTGGCGCGCTCACGGCCGGCGTGCTGCGCAGGAGGCTCACCGTCGCTTTTGGGCGAGGTGCATTTAGGCCCGCGTTGCGTGGCTTGCGTGACCCCGCCGTGGGCTTGGGCCGCGGCGCGCGGACCGCCTTGGCCACCGCACCGGTTGCGCCCGGACATGGCGTCTCGGGCCAGCAGACCTGCCCCGGGTGATAGACCTGCGCGGCCGCGGGCGTTGTCATCGCCGCGGCGACCGCCAGCAGCGCGGCCCGCCTCGCCCCGCCTCGTCGCATTGCTCACCTCATCCGTGCGCGCCTGAGCCCCTGACCGCTCGTCCCGCCAATGTTGCCGAGGGCCCGGCGGGTCGCCGCGGCCGTTCGCGTTCTAGCCCGTGCCGCGCCCTGTCGTGCGTCAGCCGCGGAGATGGTTGGCAAAGACGGTTAAGGTTGCAGCGGGCGGCTCACGGCGCCCAAAAGGACAAGGTCAGATAGCGCGTCCACAGGATGGCCAGGGCCGCGCCCACCGCCGCGGCGGCCACCCAGCGCACGGTCGAGGCTTCGCGGCTGCCGGGCAGGCAGTAGTTGACGAGCCCCCCGAGCACCACGCCCCCCATCATGCCGGCGATCAAATCGGCCGCGCGGTCGAAGGTGGCGCCGTGCACGGCCAGATTCGCAAACCAGCCGAGCACCGACCCCACGAGGAGCATCGTCAGCGCCGCAATGACGGTGCGATCCAAGGTAGGCATTCTCCCCCACTCGCAAATGCTTGGCATTTGCAAGACTATACTGCGCCCGGCGCCGGGGCGACAAGCGGCCGATCGGGCTACGGCTTGGCCCGGGTCCGTGGGGGCCTCGACGGACCAAGGCCTTGCCCAGCCCGCTTGCCACCTTTGGCGGAGACGCGCGGCCGCGGGGGAGAGGCCCTCAGGCGGCGCTGCGCGCGGAGGCGCCGTAGTGGCGGCGCTCCGCCTCGGCCAGCGCCAGCCGCAGCAAGAGAGCTTGCAGCTCGGGCGGCAACAGCTGGGAGAGCGGCATCTCCTCGCGCAGGGCCTGCCCGAGGCGCCGGGTTGTTTCGTTGGTGCGGTACATGGTGGTCCCTCGTCACGTGCGCCGGCAAAACGTCTCGGCGTCGCCTTCGTTCCCTGGCCGAAGCAAATTCACGCTTGCGAATCAAAGAGTTAACAAAAGGTAAATGGATGCAAGGAAATCGCCTGGCGACACACGCGAATTGCCTGGCGGGACACGCGAGGGCTTGCGCTACCCCTTGAACGCTGCCGGGAAGGTCAGGCTTCCGCCCAGTCGGCAAGGCGGGCCAGAAAGCGCAGGCATTTTTCCAGTTCGACGACGCTCACAAACTCATTGGCGGTGTGCGCTTGGGCAATATTCCCGGGCCCGCAGACAATGGCCGGCGCGCCGCCCCCCTGGAACAGGCCCGCCTCCGTGCAATAGGACACGGCGTAAGTCTCGTTCTGCCCGGCCAGCTGCAGGGCCAGCGGCACGATGCCGGAGCCGGCATCGGCCGCGTAGGCCGCGACCTGGTTGGTGGCGGCAATGCCGATCTGGGCCTCGGGCGCGATGCGACGCATTTCCGGCAGGCAGTGCGTCTCGGCAAACGTACGCAGGCGCCGATCGAGCAGCATCGGATCGAAGCCCGGCAGCGCGCGGATTTCCCAGCCGAACCAGCATGGCACCGGCACCACGTTGGAGGCGGTGCCACCTTCGATCTGGGTGATCTGTAGCGTGGTCCAAGGGGGATCGAAGCGCGGATCCTGCGCCCCCGCTTTCAGGTCTTCTTCCATGCGCAACAGTTCGCCCAACAGGCGGCCTGCATAGGCGATGGCATTGACGCCATAGTGCGGCATGCTCGAATGCGCCGCGCGTCCCGTCAGCTCGACGCGCCAGCGCACCGGGCCCTTGTGTGCGTCGACGACGCCCATTTCGGTCGGCTCGCCCACGAACACCATGCGCGGCAGCGGCAGGCGTTTGCCGAGCTCGGCAATCATCGGCCGCACACCCGTGCAGCCCACTTCCTCATCATAAGAGAAGGCAAGGTGGATCGGCAGGTTCAGGCGGCGGCTCTTGAACTGCGGCACCATTGCCAGGGCGCAGGCGAGGTATCCCTTCATGTCGCAGCTGCCGCGACCGTAGAGCCTGCCGTCGCGCTCGGTCAGGGTAAAAGGATCGCTGTCCCAGCGCTGGCCGGCAACGGGGACGACGTCGGTGTGACCCGACAGCGCCAGGCCCGGCCGATCGCTGGGCCCGATAGTGGCAAACAGGCTTGCCTTCTCGCCGTCGGGTGTGGGCACGCGCGCGCTGGCGATGCCGTGCTGGGCCAGATAGTCCTC
>Ga0075424_100000926_pt1 | contig 24609 bp, 18 predicted proteins | sample SoiMethybrSBSTD3_FD_75301 | JGI IMG/M metagenome (GOLD analysis project Ga0075424, IMG submission 75301) | Bulk soil microbial communities from a Populus tree surrounding site in Tennessee, USA - Soil MetaG P. TD hybrid SBSTD3 | ecosystem: Environmental > Terrestrial > Soil > Tree plantation... | reverse complement strand
CGGCGAGCCGGCCGAAATGGTCCATCACCTTGCCGGCCGGGTAGAACACGACGACCTCGACCGCCGCGGCGAAGCCGAAGATCAGACTGGTCGCCGCGGGCGACACCGACAGATGCTCGGCCCACAGCGGCAGGACCGTCGAGCGGGCGCCGCGGACGATCCCCACCATGACGATGGCGGTGCCGAGGGTCAGCAACAACCGGCGGTGGGCCCGGGCCACGGAGGTGTAGGAGACGCTGGAGGCCGGCAGGTCACTCCGGTTCCGGCCCACCTCGAGGTCGGGCACGACGAACAGCAGGACCGCGGTCAGTGCGGCGGCGCCCATCGCGACGGCGAACGCCGCGCGCTCGCCCCACAGGTGGATCGCGGCCGCACCGGCGAAGGGACCGATGAGCAGGCCGATCCGGTTGGATCCGCCGAGCGTCGACATGGCCCGGGCCCTCAGGTGCAGCGGTGTCACACCGGTCAGATAGGCCTGCCGAGCCAGCAGGAACACCGCGTTGGTCATGCCGACGGCCAGCACGGCGACGGTGAGGACGGCGAGCGACTGCGCGAGCAGGCAGGTCAGCTGCAGGGCGACGGCGACGACCGCCGCCACCAGCATGGTGCGACGCTCGCCGATGGCGGACGCGATCGCCGACGCGGGGACGTCGGCGATGATCTGGCCGACGCCGAGCAGGGCCAGCAGCCCGCCGGCCTGGGCCGGCGACGCACCGAGGCCGAGCGCGACGAGCGCGATCACCGGAGCGGTCGCGCCGGTGCCGATCGAGTACAGCAACGCCGGCAGGTACGCCGACGGAGCGATCGCCAGCAGGGTGACCGGGCGAGCCTCGGAACCGGAGTCCGGCGACACCGCAGGTCCGCCGTCATGCCTGGCCCGATCTCGCCTCCGGAGCGACATATTTAAAATATTCTACACTGAACAAGACTGAGGCGACCCAAGGAATTCGGCGGGACCCAACACGGATGACGCGGCCCCGGTGAACGGACCAGCACGGAGGCAGCGACGAGGAGGCGCGGTGAGCGGAACACATGCCCTGCAGATCCCGGGCCCGACGCCGGTGCCGGAGCAGGTGCTGGAGGCTATCGCCCGGCCCACCATCGATCACCGGGGTCCGGAGTTCGCCGGACTCACCCGGCGGCTGCTGGTCGAGCTCGGTCCCGTGTTCGGCACCACCGGTCCGGTCGTCATCTACCCCTCGTCCGGCACCGGCGGCTGGGAGGCCGCCCTGGTCAACACGCTCAGTCCGGGCGACCACGTGCTGTGCTTCGAGACCGGCCACTTCGCGAACCTGTGGGCCGCGCAGGCCACCAGTCTCGGGCTCGTGGTTCACGTCGTACCGGGCGACTGGCGGCACGGCGCAGACCCGCAGGCGGCCGCCACCGTCCTCGCCGACGACCGCGACCGTCGCATCAAAGCAGTCATGGTCGTCCACAACGAGACCTCGACCGGCGTCACGAGCAGGGTCGCAGACGTGCGGGCAGCGATGGACTCGGTCGGACACGACGCCCTGCTCCTGGTCGACGCGATCTCCTCACTCGGGTGCACCGACTACCGGCATGACGACTGGCGGGTGGACGTCACCGTCACCGGCTCACAGAAGGGACTGATGCTGCCGCCGGGCCTGTCCTTCAATGCGGTCAGCGACCGGGCCCGGGAGGCGAGCAGGACGGCCGCACTGCCGCGGTCCTACTGGGACTGGGCGCCGGTCATCCGGATGAACGCCGACGGCCTCTTCCCGTACACGCCAGCGACCAACCTGCTGTTCGGTCTGGAGGCGGCGCTGCGGCTGATGCACGCGGAGGGACTGGCGAGTGTCTACAGGCGACATGCCCGGCACGCCGAGGCGACCCGTGCAGCGGTCGAGGGCTGGGGACTGCAGGTGCTGGCGGCCGACCAGCGGGAATACTCCAACAGTCTCACCGCCGTGACGGTGCCGGACGGCGTCGACGCCGACGAGGTGCGGCGGGTGATCCTCGACCGGTTCGACATGTCGCTCGGGGCGGGCCTGGGCCGGCTGGCGAAGCAGGTCTTCCGGATCGGACACCTCGGCTGGTTCAACGACCTGATGCTCGCCCGCACCCTGGCCGGCGTGCAGATGGGACTGCGGCTGTGCGGGGTCCGCGTCCGCCCGGGCGGTCTGGATCGGGCCCTCGCCCGGCTCGAAGCCGACTGACGACGCCGCTCTCCCGGTTGGTGACCGCCGCGGCACCGTCCACACCAGACTCGAGCCGGAAGGCCAGCTCACCGGTGCGGGGCGGACCGGTGCCGACTGTCTGTGCCTACCGGACCGGGCCGGAGCGCCGGCGGCGGGTGCGGTCGGCGGCGTCGGCCGCGTCGGTGGCGAGCCAGTCGCGGATCTGCGCGACCGTCCACTCGGGAGCCTCGAGCTGCGGGACGTGGCCGACGTCGGGGGCGACCGCGAACCGCCAGGCCGGGTTCTGCGCCGCGGCGGCCCGCGCGGCGGCGAGCGGGACGAGTCGATCCTTCTCGCCGTGCAGGAGGAGTACCGGCACCCGGATCGACCGCATCAGCTCGGCGTAGCGATGCCGGCGGGCCAGCACCCACAGCAGCGACCGGGCGGCCACCAGCAGCTCCGCGTCGGTGTCCGGGTAGTCGTGGCGCTCGCGGGCCAGCCGGAGGTGCTCCGCGACCACCTCGGGATGCACCCGGGACGGGTCGACGCAGCACAGCCGGAGCAGCGCGCGGGCGGTCTCCTCGGGCGACCGCAGCCGGCGCTGACCGCCGATCACGGCGCGCCCCACCGCGGGCAGTGCGTACGCCGTGAAGACCGCCGCGACCAGAGGGTCCGGCCGGGCCACCGGACCGACGGACAGGGCCGGGTCGACCAGGACCGCGCCTGCGACGGTGTCCGGGTGCTCGGTGGCCTGCAGCACCGTGATCAGGCCGCCCATGGAGTTGCCCACCAGCACGACGGGTACGCCGGTGACCTGGGTGAGGAAGCGGTGCAGCAGCTGCTGGTTCGCATGGACCGACGTGGACCGCTCGCCACCACGGGTGCGCCCGAAGCCGGCGAGGTCGAGCGCGAGCACCCGGCAGCTGCGGGCGAGCTCGGGCGCGACCGCCGCCCAGTTCAGCAGCGAGCCACCCAGCCCGTGCACGAGCACGAGCACCGGGCCGTCCGCCGGACCGCCGTAGTCCACGTAGTGCACGGCGCCGCCGAGGTCCGCCCACCAGCTCGACGCCGATGCGGGGCCGCTACGGTCGTCGCCCTTCGCGGTCCCTGTCATGCCCGCCCAGCCGCCCTGCGCGGGGCCGGCGTGCGCGGGACCCGCCTCCGCGGGGGCGGCCTGCGCGGTCGCGCCGTGGCGGCCAGGGCCGACAGGTCGTCCTCGATCCCGCGAGCGAGGATCTCCACGTCCGGGGCGAACTCGTAGTCGCCGGTAACTCCGATCGCCAGGCGGTCGCAGTAGGTCAGGATCGCGACGCCCGTGCGGACCCTCGACGCGATCGGCACGTACGGGATGATCTCCAGCAGGCGCCGGCCCAGCGCGTACAGCGGCTCGCGCGGACCCGGCACGTTGGTCGTCGTCGTGACGATCGACCGCTGCGCGAGATGGGCCGCCAGCCGCACCTGCGTCGCGACCAGCGGGAAGGGACCGAGCGCGGCGAGATCGGTGACGGCCGCGCCCGCCTCGGCCTCGTGGACCGCCTTGAGGTGTTCGAGATGCTCTCGCGTCGCCCGCAGCCGCTCGACCGGGTCCGCGACGTCGACCGGGAGGTCCGCGAGCATCAGCGAGACCCGGTTGTCCCGGATGGACTGCTGTCCGGCGAGCCGGGTCGAGACCGGCACCAGCGCCCGCACCGTGTGGCCCGCCGGCTCCTCGCCGGTCTCCAGGAGCAGCCGGCGGAAGCCGCCGGCCACCGCGGTGAGGACGACGTCGTTGAAGGTCCCGCCGTGCTCCTTGCGCACGGCCGAGACGTCGGCCACGCGACCGCGGGCGACGGCGAACCGCCTGGCCGTCGTCAGCGGCCCGGTGAGCGCGGAGCGGCGGGCCGGCACGAGCGCACCGGAGAGCGCGGCCAGCCCGCGCGTGGTGTCTCGCGTCCGACCCAGGAGCACGCCGGGCTGGCGGAGGGCGCCGGTCGCGGCCCGGACCTGCGTGACCGGCTTGGCGGCCAGGCCGGCGAGCGCGCGGGTCGCGAGGCCCAGGTTCGTCGGTTCCGACTCCGGCAGCCAGTCGTCGGGTGCCGGCGGCCGCGGGGTCGGCGTCGGGTCGAGCACGACGCCGTAGAGGTCGGTGCCGGAGACGCCGTCGACCATGCAGTGGTGCACCTTGGAGATGAGTGCCCAGCGGCCCCGGTGCAGTCGCTCGACCAGCCAGTACTCCCACAGCGGCCGGCTGCGGTCGAGCCGGGCGGCCATCACGCGACCGACGAGCGCGGCCAGCTCTGCGTCGCGCCCGGGGGCGGGTAACGCGGTGCGGCGCAGGTGGTATCCGAGGTCGAAATGCTCGTCGTCCACCCATACCGGTGGGCCGAGGTCGAACGGGACCTGGCGGGCCTTCTGCCGATAGCGCGGGATCAGCGGCAACCGGCCCCGCAGTAGCTCCGCGAACTCCTCCGTCGACGGCGGCGGTCCCTCGAACACCGCCACCGAGCAGATCGCCAGGGAGACGCCCGGCTCCTCGTCCTCGGCCTGCAGGAAAGCCGCGTCCAGCGGCGTCATGCGGTCCATCTCTACAGTCCCCGCTTCAAGATCTTGTTCGCCGCGTTCTTCGGCAGCGACTCGCGGAACTCCACCGATCGCGGGTACTTGTACGACGCGAGCCGCTCTCTGACGTACTCGATCAGCTCCGGGCCAGTGACCCGGTGTCCACTTCGGACGACCACGACCGCCTTGACCTCCTGGCCGAGCCGGTCGTCCGGGACGCCGACCACCGCCGCCTCGGCGACCGCCGGGTGCTTGTACAGCACGTCCTCGACCTCGCGCGGGTAGACGTTGTAGCCGCCGCGGATGATCAGGTCGTCCTTCCGGTCCACGACGAAGAAGAAGCCGTCGCCGTCGACGTATCCGAGGTCGCCGGTGTGCAGCCAGCCATCGACCACGACGCGCGCGGTGGCCGCCGGATCTCGCCGGTAGCCTCGCATCACGTTGACCCCGCGCACGACGAGCTCACCGACGTGGTCCCGGCCGGGCGGCAGGACGTGGCCGCCGTCGTCGCGGATCTCGACCTCGACGCCCCAGATCGGCTTGCCGATGCTGTAGACCCGACGCTCGTCGGCGCTCGGGTTGAAGGTGGTCGTCGCGGCGGTCTCGGACATCCCGTAGCCCTCGAGGATGACGACGCCGAAGCGCCGCTCGAACGCGTCGAGGACCTCCGCGGGTATCGGGGCTCCGCCGGAGATGCCCACCCGGATCGAGGACAGGTCGTAGTCGTCGAGGTCTGGGTGGTTGAGCACGGCGACGTACATCGCCGGCACGCCCTCGAACACCGTGACCCCGTCCCGCTGGATGACCTCGAGGACCGCGGTGGCGTCGAAGCGGGGAACCAGCGTCATCGTCGCGGCGAAGCGCACGCAGACGTCGAGGATGCTGGAGAGCCCGAAGACGTGGAACAGCGGCAGGACGGCCAGCACGACGTCGTCGTCCCGGACACCGAACAGCCGCCCGGGCGTGTCGGCGTTCATGAGCAGCTGGAAGTGTGTGAGCTCGGCGCCCTTGGGCCGGCCGGTCGTCCCCGCGGTGTAGACGACCACCGCGACGTCGCCGGGGTCGGTCTGGTGCAGCGGCGGCACGGCCGGAGCGGCCGCCAGCAGCTGCTCGTACCGGCGGTACGCCGGCGGCAGCGGGATTCCCGGCGCCGCCACGACGAACAGCTCGTCGACGCCGGCGTCGGCGGCGCCCTTCGCCGCCTCGTCGAGCGAACCCGCCCACGTGACGATCAGCCGGGCACCGGAGTCGGACAGGACGTGGCCGAGCTCCCCCGCCTTGTAGAGCGGGTTCACCGGCACCGCGACGCAGCCGGCCTTGAGGATCCCGAAGTACGCCACCACGAACTCCGGCAGGTTCGGCAGTTGCAGGGCGACCGCGTCGCCGGCAACCAGCCCCCGCCGGCCCAACCCGGCGGCGAACCGGTCCGACGCCGCGTCGAGCTCCCCGTAGGTCACCCGGGCCGCGCCGGAGATCAGCGCCACCCTGTCCGGCCGGGAACGGGCCGACTCCCGCACGATCGTCGCCAAGTTGAGTCCCATGGTCCCGCCCTTCCCGCGGCCGCGCGGAGGGCCGCACCACATCCAGCCTCGCCAACACGACCTCGCCGGGCCAGAACCGAAGGTCCTGCCTCACGGCAGCGAAGGTCCGTACCGTCGCCGCCCACAACACGGCCGCCCGAGCAGGATCCGGTGTCCGTACCGCCCAGGGCCGAAGGACCCGCATGAACCCGGAGGCCGGCCGTCCGCCCGGCCCCGGAACGTTTAGGAGCGGGCTCAGTGGCGGGACTGTTCGCGCAGCTTCATCTCGGCTTCGTACAGGTGCCTGGCGCCGTCGGCGAGCCGATCCCGGGTGAACCGTTCGACGCCGCGGAACACCGTCCAGTAATGCTCGTCGTACTTCTCGACCAGCTGGAACGTCCACATTCCCGGGATCACATCCCGTCCGACCAGCGCCTCGTCGATGTCGTCGGCCAGGTCCGCGTGTCCGGCTGACCGCAGGTCCCGCACGGCTTCCTGCAGCTTGAGATCGGCCGTACCGGTCATGCGGTGGAACTCGTAGAGATGGCCGCGGGTGTTCTCGACGACCTCGAGCGCCTCGGACAGCTTTCCGAGCGCGTCGACCGTCGCATCGTCCAGCTGCGCTGCCCGTGCCCTCTCCACCGGTCGCTCGGGATGCTTGGCGCTGCCATACCTTTCGGTCAGGGTCAGGTCGACGTCATCGAACGCGTCGTTCACTGCGGTGTCGAGGGCTGAGCGTCGATGCGGTGTGGTCGTCATGGTGACCTCCGTCGGGTGATCGGATCGAGGCCTTGTGCCGGCGACAGTAGGCGGCCCGACCGGAGGTCGGCTTCAGTCGATCGACGCAACCACCGACGTCGACCGGCGCTCGGGCACCTCGACGTCCGCGAGCCGGATCGCACCCGGGCGGCCGTGGCCCCAGCGGCGCGGTAGCGCTAACTTGACTGGTCAGGGGGTAGGTGACGGTGTGTTGATCGGTCGAGCAGCCGAGCTCGCCGCCATGTATGCGCACGTCGACGCCATCCAGACGCAGGGCTCGGTCCTGGTGGCGGTGGGCGACACGGGCATCGGCAAGTCAAGCCTGCTGCGCGCTGCTGCCCAGCACGCGTGGACCGAGGGCTGCCTGGTCCTGCAGGTCACCGGTGTCGAGTCGGAGGCGAAGTTGCCCTTCGCCGGCCTGCACCAGCTGCTGCGACCGATCCTGTCCGATCTGGTCGCGGTTCCCGCTGCCCAGCAGCGCGCGCTGAGGTGCGCGTTCGGCCTCGAGGACGGGCCGGCCCCCGACCTGTTCCTCACCGCGTTGGCCGCACTGAGCCTGATCAGCGAGGTCGCCGTCGCGCGGCCGGTCGTCATCGTCGCCGATGACCTGCAATGGGTGGACGAGACGACCCGTGAGGTCCTCGCGTTTCTCGCCCACCGGATCCGCAGCGACCCGATCGTGATTCTGGGCGCGCGCCGCACGGGCTATCCCGAGCCGTTCGTGGCGTCCGCGTTCGAGGTGCTGAGGGTGCGCGGTCTGGACGACAACGACGCCAGGGAACTCCTACGGCACAGCGCTGGGCACCTCAGTGCCGCCGATCAGGAGGCCGTGCTGGCACAGGCGGTAGGGAACCCGCTCGCGCTGGTCGAGCTCTCGGCCGCGGTCAGGAGCAGTGATGACGGCGGCCAGAGGTTCATCCCGTTGAGCGCCCGGCTCGAGCGCGCCTTCGCCGCGCGCCTCGACGAGCAGCCACAGCTGACCCGCGATGCGCTGCTCGTCGCCGCCGTCGACTCGGGGGGTGAGACGTCGGAAGTCCTGGCCGCGACCGGGGTGCTGTCCGGTGCGGCCGTCACACTCGACGTGTTCGAACCGGCGGCCGCCATCGGCATGATCGACTTCGACCAGGTCCACGTCCGCTTCCGGCATCCCCTGATGCGCTCGGGAACCCTGCAGTCCGAGCCGAGCCGTCGGCAGCAGGCGGCGCACTCCGCGCTCGCGGCGGTCCTGGAGCACAACCCGTACCGGCGTACGTGGCACCGCGCGCAGTCCATCGTCGGCCCCGATGACCAGGTCGCCGACGAGCTCGAGCGCAGCCACGTGGAGAGCATCCGCCGGGGTGCGGTCACCGCGGCGATCTCGGCCTTGGAGCGTTCGGCTCAGCTCACCACCGACCATCCCGCGCGCGGACGTCGACTCCTGCTGGCCGCCCAGCACGCGTTCGGGCTCGGGCGCGCCGACATCGTCGATCGGCTGATCACCGCCGCGGCCGCGATGCCGCTGTCGGGACTCGACCAGGCCCGGATGGAGTGGCTGCGAGAGATCTTCAACGACGGCGTTCCCGGCGACGCCGGCCGCGTCCTCCAGCTCTGCGAGATCGCGACGGCATCAGCGGACGCCGGTGACACCGATCTCGCGCTGAATCTCCTGCTCGGCGCGGCTCTGCGCTGCTGGTGGTCGAACACCGGTGCCGAGGCGCGGGCACGGGTCGCGTCGGTCACGCTGAACCTGCCGGACCTGCAGGACGACCCCCGCTACGTCGCCGCGCTCGCGGTGGCCGAGCCACTGCGGCAAGGCCCGACGGTCCTCGACATCCTCTCCAGGATCTCGGTGGAGACGGTGGACGACGCCGACGCGCTGCGGCTGTACGGACAGGCCGCGCACGCCGTGGGCAACCAGCCCCGCGCGATCGACTTCCTCGACCGGGCGGAGAAGCGCCTGCGCGACCAGGGCCGGCTGGGGCTGCTCTCCCACGTCCTGGGCGCCCAGGGCGTGGTGCGACTCGACATCGGGGACTGGGCCGGTGGCGACTCGGCAATCGAGGAAGGACGTCGTCTCGCGGCCGACACCGGCCAGCCGATCTGGAGCATCGGTCCGATCGTGAACGAGGCACGGTCCGCCGGACTGCAGGGCGACAGCCGACGTGGGCTCGAGCTCGCGGCGGAGTCGGAGCGGGCACCGACGCTGCGTCCGTTGAGCCTCTTCCTCACCTGTGCGCAGCTGGCCCGCGGAATCTCGCTGATCACCGCGGGGCGGCATGCCGAGGCGTTCGACGCACTCCGACGCGTCTTCGACCCGGCGGACCCCGCCCACCATGTCCGCGAGCAGCTCTGCGGGGTCATGTTCCTCGCCGAGGCCGGTGTGCACGCGGACCGGCGCGAGGATGCCCGCCGCATCATCGACGACATGGAGGCGCTCGCCGCAATCACCCCGTCGCCGCTGCTCGCCGTCCATCTCCTGTACGCACGTGCGGTCCTGGCCGACGACGGGGAGGCCGAGGGCCGTTACCGCGAGGGACTGGCGGCCGACCTCACCCGCTGGCCCTGGGTCCGAGCACGCATCCAGCTCGCGTACGGGGAATGGCTGCGCCGGCAGCGACGCGTGGCCGAGTCGCGGGAGCCGCTGCGGCAGGCGCTGACGGTGTTCGCGGAGATCGGTGCCCGGACCTGGGCCGAGCAGGCCCAGACCGAGCTCCGCGCGGCCGGCGACCGGCAGACGACGCCCCGGCCGGCATCGCCGAAACTGCTGTCGCCGCAGGAACTTCAGATTGCCCGCCTGGCCGCGCAGGGCCTGTCGAACCGCGAGATCGGCCAGCAGCTGTTCCTGTCGCCGCGAACCATAGGCTCGCACCTGTATCGGATCTTCCCCAAGCTCGACATCACCTCGCGCAACCAGCTGGCCGCGGTGCTGACCAAGCAGTGACGTCGGGTCGTGTCGTGCACCCGGTGCAGGGGTGCACGACACGCACGACTGGCCGATCAGCGTCGGGCCGCGGCGGTGGTGATCAGGGCGGAGACGGTCGCCGGATCGGTGACCATCGACAGGTGCGGTGCGCGGACCTTGACGACGTGGGCGTGCGCCCGGGTGGCCATGACCTGCTGCTCGGCCGGTGGGAGGACGCGGTCGGCGGTGCCGATGAGCGACCACGACGGAATGGTGTCCCACGCCGGGACGTCGGGGGATGCCTCGGTCAGCGCGGACAGGGCGAACGGCCGCTGGGACGCGGCGAGCACTGCTGCCTTCTCGGCCGGGACGCCGGCCGCGAAGATCGCCGGGAACAGTGCGGGCTTGACGTAGAGATCGACGTCCACGACGTTGCCCGACGTGTCGCGGAAGGGCACCGCGTCGATCGCGGTGTTCGGGTCGAGAGCGGATCCCGGCTGCGCGCTGTTGAGTTGCTCCACGGTCTCGCCCTTCTCCGGGAGGAAGGCGTTCACGTAGACGAGCGCCCGCACGTTGGCGTTGCCGGTGGCGGCGTTCGTGATGACCATGCCGCCGTAGGAATGACCGACGAGCACGATCGGTCCGGGAATCGTAGCCAGATAGTCCCTCAGGTACTGGGCGTCGGACGCCACTCCGCGCAGCGGGTTGGCCGGGACCCTGACGGTGAAGCCCTGGCGCTGGAGCTGCGCGGTGACCGCCGCCCAGCTCGATCCGTCGGCCCAGGCCCCGTGCACCAGCACGACCGTCGGCTTCGGCTCGGATGGGTTGTGGTTCGTGGTCTGAGCGCTGCCGCTGGCCGGCCCGACCATGGGCAGGGAGAGGAGGCCGGCCGTGACGGCGACCGCGGCTGTTCGCACGACGCTTCGAGCGTTTCGCATGGTCCCTCGGATCGGTTGCAGGTCCCGGCTGATGCCCGGGGTCACCGACGAGACGGTGACGAACCGATCCTGTTCAATGGGCCGGCCGGCGCGCTTGAGTCAGGCGACTGCAAACCGACGCACAAACCGGAGACGACTCCGTCCCGCTCCGACCAGCGAAGCCGCACTGTCGCATGTGGAATGATCCCGAGCTCGGTCAGGACACGTGCCTGGACGGACACCTGACCGGGTCCACGAGAGGGCCGCCGGCGGGCCAGGTGATCCGACTCGGACCGGCAGCCGCAGTTTCACCCCGCGCTCCAGCTCGGCAGGCTGAACGCCGTGGCCTGCATCCGACGCAGTTCGTCGCGGTGCAGCGCGCTCAACCGGGCCAGAATCTCGTTTCCGGCTGCGGTCAACTCCACCCGGACCGCCCGGCGATCGTGGGGATCCGGCACACGCTGGACGAGCCCCTGCCCTTGGGCTCGGTTCAGCAGTTCGACGACGCTGTGATGGCGCAACTGCAGCCGCTCCGCCAACTCGCGGACGGTCGCCCACTCGCGACCCGGGAAGCCCTTCAGCGCCAGCAGCAGCTGATACTGCTGCGGCGACAGGCCGTGCCGGCGCACGGTCTCCTCGCTGAACCGCAGATACCGCCTGATCCCGAAGCGGAACTGGGCGAGCGCTTCGAAGTCTTCCTTCGTGAGCGGTGCCGATGCGACGTCCCCGGTCTCTGCGTCCACAGCCCGCATGACACCACGTCTCCCGTGCATCCGGACCCGGCCGACGACGTCAGGTCACCGATCGCGGCACCGTCCTCGCGGTCGGTCCCACCGCGTTTATATCGTGATACGATACAACAGACGATCCGGCGTTGAGAAGCCGCCGGGCCGACAGGCACCGCTGGAGGTGTGTGTCATGCTCAGTGATCGCGAACGCGCGACGTGGGACCAGATTCGGTACCGGTTCCTGATCGAGGACCCCGGGTTCGTGCAGAGGTTCACCGTCCCCTCGGATCTGCCGCCGAACGCCAGGCGCGGAGCCACCACAGCGCAGGTGCACCGGGTTCTGCTGTGGTGTGCGGGCGTCCTCGGCGTCCTGCTGCTGCTGGCCGGAGCGGTGGGCGGCGCGCTGATGATCGCGATGCTCGGCGTGGCGATGTTGATCGAACGCCGCTGAGCGGCTCGCCACATCTCAGGCCATGGCGCCCCGCCGCCCGGACCGGCTGTGGGCGCGCCGGCCGACAGGAAACCCCGGCCCCGGTCGGAGCGAGGAGAGATCAGATGATGATCGTCGTCTACACCCTTGCCGTGATCGCGGCGCTGGGCCTGATCGGAGCTGCCATCAGCGTCCGAGTCGTTCAGCAGTTCGAGCGGGGCGTGGTCTTCCGGTTCGGCCAGGTGCGCGAGGCGACCCGCGGTCCGGGCCTGGCCGTCATCGCGCCGATCGTGGACCGCTTGCACAAGGTCAACATGCAGATCGTCACCCTCCCGATCCCGGCCCAGGACGGCATCACCCGGGACAACGTCACCGTCCGGGTCGATGCCGTCGTCTACTACCGGGTCGTCGACCCGGTGCGGGTCGCGGTGGACGTCCAGGACTACGGCTCGGCAATCCTTCAGGTGGCGCAGGCCTCCCTGCGGTCCATCATCGGCAAGAGCGAGCTGGACGACCTGCTGTCCAACCGCGAGCGCCTCAACCAAGGCCTCGAACTCATGATCGACAACCCCGCGGTCGGTTGGGGCGTGCACATCGACCGGGTGGAGATCAAGGACGTGGCGTTGCCGGAGTCCATGAAGCGGTCCATGTCGCGGCAGGCCGAGGCGGAGCGCGAGCGGCGCTCCCGGGTGATCACCGCCGAGGGAGAGCTGCAGGCCTCACAGAAGCTCGCGGAGGCCGCCGAGGTCATGGCCGGACATCCAGCCGCTCTTCAGCTACGCCTGCTCCAGACCGTCGTCGAGGTCGCCGCCGAAAAGAACTCCACGCTCGTGCTGCCGTTCCCGGTCGAGCTGCTCCGCTTCCTCGAGCGCTCGACACCCGCCGAGTCCGCCCCCTCGGCCGACGAGGCCGTCGCCACGCCCCGACCTGACGCGCCGGCAAGCACGCCGACGCCGGCTCAACCACCGACCACCGATGCCGAGCTGCTCGCCAACCTCGTGCCAGCCCACCGGTGAGGCTCAAGGCGACGATGGAGGAGGAACAGAGATGGCCGCAGCCGCAGAGCGCCTAGAGCCCACCGTCACGGTGCCCGGTCAGCTGCCCGACGAGGATCCCGCCGAGACTCAGGAGTGGCTGGAGTCTCTGGACGGGTTGGTCGAGCACGCGGGACCCGTGCGGGCCAAAGCGCTGTTGCTCCGCGTTCTGCAGCGGGCGCGCGAGCGACAGGTGGACGTGCCCGGCCCGCTCACCACCGACTACGTCAACACGATCCCGCCCGCCGCCGAACCGGAGTTCCCCGGCGACGAGTCCCTCGAGCGTCGCCTCCGCGCGTACAGCCGCTGGAACGCCGCGGTCATGGTGCACCGCGCTCAACGCCCGGACATCGGGGTGGGTGGCCACATCTCGACCTACGCCTCAGCGGCTGTCCTCTACGAAGTCGGCTTCAACCACTTCTTCCGCGGCCACGCCGCCGACGGCGGCGGCGACCAGATCTTCTTCCAAGGTCACGCCTCGCCGGGCATCTACGCCCGCGCGTTCCTCGAAGGCCGGCTGTCCGAACGGCAACTCGACGGCTTCCGTCAGGAACTCTCGCGCGGCGGCCTCGGCGCCGGTCTGCCGTCCTATCCACACCCCCGGCTCATGCACGGCTTCTGGGAGTTCCCGACCGTCTCCATGGGTCTCGGACCGCTGAATGCCATCTACCAGGCGCGGTTCAACCGCTACCTGCACCACCGCGGGGTACGGGACACCAGCCAGCAGCGGGTCTGGGCGTTCCTCGGCGACGGCGAGATGGACGAGCCCGAGTCCCTCGGCGCCATCGGCGTCGCCGGCCGCGAAGAGCTGGACAACCTGACCTTCGTGGTGAACTGCAACCTCCAACGCCTCGACGGCCCGGTCCGCGGCAACGGCAAGATCATCCAGGAGCTGGAGGCGTTCTTCCGCGGCGCGGGCTGGAACGTCATCAAGGTCGTCTGGGGCCGGGAGTGGGATCCGCTGCTTGCCGCGGACACCGACGGCGCGCTGGTCCGGCTGATGAACGCCACCCCGGACGGGGACTACCAGACCTACAAGGCCGAGTCCGGAGCCTTCGTCCGCGAGCACTTCTTCGGCCGCGACCCGCGCACCGCCAGAATGGTCGAGCACCTCACCGACGACCAGATCTGGAACCTCAGGCGCGGCGGCCATGACCACCGCAAGGTGTACGCGGCCTACGACGCGGCGACCACGCACACCGGACAGCCGACGGTGATCCTGGCCAAGACCGTCAAGGGCTGGAGGCTCGGCTCCCACTTCGAGGGACGCAACTCCACGCACCAGATGAAGAAGCTGACTCCGGCAGACCTGAAGGACTTCCGGGACCGGCTGGACCTCCCCATCACCGACGAGGCGCTCGACGGCACCCTGCCGCCCTACTACCGGCCACCGGCCGGATCCGAGGAGATGGACTACCTGCACGAGCGCCGCCGCGTCCTGGGCGGCTACCTGCCCGAGCGGCGGGTACACGGAACGCCGCTTCCGCTCCCCGGGCGCTCGGCCTATGCGACGGCCCGGCGAGGGTCCGGCAGCCAACGGGTCGCCACCACCATGGCGTTCGTCCGGCTGCTCAAAGACCTCATGAAGGACCCCGAGACCGGTCACCGGTTCGTGCCGATCATCCCGGACGAAGCTCGGACCTTCGGGATGGACGCACTGTTTCCCTCGAAGAAGATCTACTCGCCGCACGGGCAGCGCTACCTGTCGGTGGACCGGGACCTGCTGCTGAGCTACCAGGAGGACCGTCACGGCGTCCTGCTGCACGAGGGCATCACCGAGGCTGGATCGGTCGCCTCCTGGACGGCCGTCGGCACCTCCTACGCCACCCACGGCGAGCCGATGATCCCGATCTACATCTTCTACTCCATGTTCGGCTTCCAGCGCACCGGCGACGGGCTCTGGGCCGCCGCGGACCAGATGACCCGCGGGTTCCTGCTCGGGGCGACGGCTGGGCGGACGACGCTCAACGGCGAGGGTCTGCAACACCAGGACGGACACTCGCCGCTGCTCGCCTCGACCAACCCGGCCTGCGTGGCCTACGACGCCGCCTACGCGTTCGAACTCGGCCACATCGTGCGCGACGGGCTGCGCCGGATGTACGGCGTCCCTCGCCCCGGTGAGGACCCCGACGTCTTCTACTACCTCACCCTCTACAACGAACCGATCGTCCAGCCCGCCGAACCCGACGACGTCGACGTCGAGGGCATCCTCGCCGGGATGCACCGGCTCTCCCCCGCCACGGCCGGCAGCGGGCCGCGGGTGCAACTGCTGGCCTCCGGGATCGCGGTTCCTTGGGCGCTGGAAGCACAGCGCCTCCTGCACGGCGACTGGGGCGTGCACGCCGACGTCTGGTCGGTCACCTCCTGGACCGAGCTGCGCCGGCAGGCGCTGGCGGTGGACGAATGGAACCGCGCGCATCCCGAGCAGCCACCCCGCAGCCCGTACGTGACGCGGCGCCTGAGCGACGCACCAGGTCCGGTGATCGCCGTCTCCGACTGGATGCGGGCGGTACCCGACCAGATCGCGTCCTTCGTCCCCGGCGGTTGGTCGTCCCTGGGCACCGACGGGTTCGGGCGATCCGACACCCGGCCGGCCCTGCGCCGGCACTTCGGGGTCGACGCCCCCTCGATCGTGCTGCGAACGCTCGAGGAGCTGATCGCCCGGCACGAGATGGACAGCTCCGTACGGGACAAGGCGATCGAGGTCTACGGACTCGACGCGGCCGGCGCCTCGGCCACCGGCAGTCGGGAGGACTCGGCGCGGTGAGGTCGAGGCTGCCGGATCAGGCGCTCGTCACCGAGTCGGCCCGCCAGGTCCCCGCCTCTCGGCCGCCGCACCGACTCCGGGAGGATGACCGGCATGCAGAAGATATCCCTGCAAGCGCTGGCCCGCACTCAGCTGGAACTCGCCGCCGCGGCGTCGAGTGGCCGCAGTGCCCAGACCGTCTATGGCGGGCACGAACAGGTGCTCCGCCAGACGCTCATCGCGATGACCGCCGGAACGTCCCTGTCCGAACACGAGAACCCGGGCGCGGCCACCGTCCACGTCCTCTCCGGCCGGGTACGGCTTGCTGCCGGCAACGACTCCTGGGACGGCCGGGAGGGCGACCTGATCGTGATCCCCCCCGCCAGACACTCCTTGCACGCCGTCGAGAACGCGGTCGTCCTGCTCACCGTCGCCAAGCACGACTGATCGACCGGCCGGTACGGGCGGCGGCTCACCCGGAACTAGTGTCGCGTCAGAGGTTTCGTGCCGGGAAGCGATGCGAGGGCTTCCGGCGAGGGGCACTAGGTGGTGCCCGGTCGTTCGCGCAGCAGATCGGCGAGCACGGCCGCCTCGCTGATATCGGGCTGCTTGGTGGCGGTCAACAGCGTCAGCGGACGGTTCCGGGCCAGGTCGCGCAGGTGCTGGAGAGCGGTGGCTCGGTCCGGCTGCTCGAGCTCGGCCCGGTAGCGGCTGACGAACTCGTCGAACTTCGCCGGATCGTGGCCGTACCACTTGCGCAGCGCCGTCGATGGCGCGACCTCCTTGCACCACTCGGCGAGATCTGCTCTGGCTTTGGTGAGGCCGCGCGGCCAGATCCGGTCGACCAGCACCCGGGCGCCGTCGTGACTGTCCGGCTCGTCGTAGACGCGGCGAACCCGCACATCGGCCTTGCTGACCATGACGTCGACCTCCTTGCTGCGTCACCGGCGAATCTCTCACACCGCCACCCCGCGCTCAGTGCCGGAAGCCGGCAACATCCCGGGCGGTTGTTGGCCGGAGGCACCCCCTGCCGTCCCCGTCCGGCCGGTGCACGCTGGGTCCGACGGTACGGCGACCCAGGAAGGCCGTGACGGCTGCGCCTACGCTGGCGATGCCGACTCTCCCGCCGGCTGCTCTGCCTCGACGCATCGACTGCCAGGAGGCGACAATGGAAGCGAACAGCTTCGACGCCCGTGGTCGGCTCAGGGTCGGCGACGCGGCGTACGAGGTGTTCCGGCTGGACCGGATCAGTGGATCGGGACGGCTTCCGTACAGCCTGAAGGTGCTGCTGGAGAACCTGCTGCGCAACGAGGACGGCAGGCTCGTCTCCGCCGAGCAGGTCAGCGCGCTCGGCGCCTGGGATGCGAAGGCCGAGACCAACCCGGAGATCCAGTTCACCCCGGCCCGGGTCCTCCTGCAGGACTTCACCGGGGTGCCGTGCGTGGTCGACCTGGTCGCCATGCGCGACGCGATGGCCGATCTGGGCGGCGACCACCAGCGGATCAACCCGCTCATTCCCGCCGAGCTCGTCATCGACCACTCGGTCATCGCCGACGTCTTCGGCCGGCCGGACGCCTTCCGCCGCAACGCCGACCTCGAGTTCGAGCGCAACCAGGAGCGTTACCAGCTCTTGCGCTGGGGGCAGGAGTCGTTCGACGACTTCCTCGTCGTGCCACCGGACACCGGCATCTGCCACCAGGTCAATCTGGAGTACCTGTCCCGGGTGGTGTTCACCAAGGACGGCCCCGCAGGCACCCTGGCGTACCCGGACACCCTCGTCGGCACCGACTCGCACACCCCGATGGTCAACGGCCTCGGCGTGCTGGGGTGGGGCGTCGGCGGCATCGAGGCCGAGGCGGCCATGCTCGGCCAACCGGTGAGCATGCTGATCCCCCAGGTCGTGGGCCTCAAGCTCACCGGCGAGCTGCGGGAGGGCAGCACCGCCACCGACCTGGTGCTCACCGTGGCCGAGTTGCTGCGTCGGACCAGGGTGGTCGGCAAGTTCGTCGAGTTCTACGGGCCCGGCGTGGCCAACGTGCCGCTGGCGACCCGGGCGACGATCGGCAACATGAGCCCGGAGTACGGCTCGACCTGCGCCATCTTCCCCGTCGACGCGGAGACCCTGACCTACCTGCGGCTGACCGGACGGCCCGAGCGGCAGATCCGGCTGGTCGAGGCGTACGCCAAGGAACAGGGCCTGTGGCATGAGCCGGAGCACGAGGCGGACTACAGCCAGACGATCGAGCTCGACCTGGCCACCGTGGAGCCGTCGATCGCCGGGCCGAAGCGACCGCAGGACCGCATCCCGCTCGCCAGCGCTTCGCACGCGTTCCGCTGCCTGCTGGCCGGCGAGCCCCAGGCCGTCGCGGTGCAAGGAGGACTCGACGACGCGTCGGCGGGATCGTTCCCGGCCAGCGACCCGATCGCGGTCAGTCGCCGGCTCCCCCGCGACGAACCGCCCTCGGCCCATGTGTGCGAGCAGAGCCACACCTGGCCGTCCGATCCGGTGCCGGTGACCTTCGCGGACGGCGGCACCGCGACCGTCGACCACGGGCACGTGGTCATCGCGGCCATCACCTCGTGCACCAACACGTCCAACCCGACCGTGATGGTCGGCGCGGGCCTGCTGGCCAAGAAGGCCGTGGAGCGGGGACTCAGCAGCAAACCGTGGGTGAAGACCACCCTCGCCCCGGGGTCCCGGGTCGTCACCGACTACTACGACCGGGCCGGGCTCACGCCGTACCTCCAGCAGCTTGGTTTCGATCTGGTCGGTTACGGCTGCACCACCTGCATCGGGAACTCCGGCCCGCTGATCCCCGCCGTCAGCACCGCCGTGACCGACCACGACCTGACGGTCTGCTCGGTGCTCTCGGGCAACCGCAACTTCGAGGGCCGGATCCACTCCGAATGCAGAATGAACTTCCTCACCTCTCCTCCCCTGGTCATCGCCTACGCCCTCGCCGGCACCCTGCACGCCGACCTGCTCCGCGAGCCGCTCGGGCAGGACCGGGACGGCACCCCGGTCTACCTGCGGGACATCTGGCCGACCACGGCGGAGATCAAGGAGGTGGTCGACGCGTGCGTGCGGGCGTCGATGTTCACCGCGGGCTATGCCGACGTGTTCGCCGGCGACGAGAACTGGCGCGGCATGCAGCTGCCGAGCTCGGGGATGTTCAGCTGGGACCCGGCCTCCACCTACGTGCGGCGGCCGCCGTACTTCGACGGGATGGGCCGCCGACCCGAGCCGGTGCGCGACATCACCGGTGCGCGGGTGCTGGCCGTCCTGGGCGACTCGGTGACCACGGACCACATCTCGCCGGCCGGCGCGATCAGGAAGGACTCCCCGGCCGGGCGCTACCTGCTCGAACACGGGGTCGCACCGGCTGACTTCAACTCCTACGGATCCCGCCGCGGCAACCACGACGTGATGATCCGCGGCACGTTCGCCAACATCCGCTTGCGCAACCAGCTGGTGCCGGGCGTCGAAGGCGGCGTCACCCGGCACCTGCCCGACGGGGAGCAGCAGAGCATCTTCGACGCGGCCATGAGGTACGCCGATGAGGGCGTGCCGCTGATCGTCCTCGCCGGTTCGGACTACGGCTCCGGGTCGTCCCGGGACTGGGCCGCCAAGGGCACCCTGCTGCTCGGGGTCAAGGCGGTGCTGGCGACCTCCTTCGAACGCATCCACCGTTCCAACCTCGTCGGCATGGGGGTGCTGCCCCTGCAGTTCGAGCCGGGAGAGTCAGCCGACCAGCTCGGCCTGAGCGGTGAGGAGATCTTCTCCATCACCGGGCTGGACGGCGCGGACCCGCTGCCCCGGCAGGTCGCGGTCCGCGCGGAGGCGGACGGCCGGTCACAGGAGTTCATCGCGACGGTACGGATCGACACCCCGGCCGAGGCGGCGTACTTCCGCCACGGCGGGATCCTGCGCTACGTCCTGCGCCAGCTGCTCGACGCTGACAAGCCCGAGATGAAGGTGGTGTGAGATGCCGACGGTGGCCGTCAACGGGCTCGGACGAATCGGTCGGGCGGCACTGAAGATCCTCCTCGACACCGACGGCCTCGACCTCGTCGCGGTCAACGACGTCGCCGACGCCGACAACCTCGCCTACCTGATCAAGTACGACACGGTCTACGGGCGCTACCCGGGCGAGGTCCGGGCCGTGGACGGCGCACTGCTGGTCGACGGCAGGCGGATCGCCGCGTTCGCCGAGCGTGACCCGGCGAACCTGCCATGGGCCGAGCTCGGGGTGGATCTGGTGCTGGAGTGCACCGGCGTCTTCAGGAGCGAGGAGGGCCTGCGCAAGCACCTTCAGGCCGGTGCGTCGTACGTGATCCTCTCCGCGCCGACGACGTCAGACACCGTGCCCACCGTCGTCCACGGCGTCAACCGGCCGGACGGGGAGCAGCGGATCATCTCGTGTGCCAGCTGCACCACCAACTGCATCACCCCCGTCATCGAGGTCGCCCACCGCATGGTCGGGGTGGAGCGGGCGGTGATGACGACCGTCCACGCCTACACCGCCGGCCAACAACTGGTCGACGGTCCCAGCACCAGCTTCCGGCGCGGCCGGGCCGGAGCGGCCAACCTGGTGCCCGCCTCGACCGGGGCGGCGAGAGCCACCACCCGCGCCGTGCCGGAGCTCGAGGACAGATTCGACGGGATCGCGGTACGCGCGCCCATCCCGGTGGGGTCGGTCGCCGACATCGTGTTCGTCGCCGCCCGGCCGACCACGGTCGAGGAGGTCAACGACGCCTTCCGGCAGGAGGCGGCGGCCGAGCGCTACCAGGGCATACTCGGGGTCTCGGAGGATCCACTGGTCTCCGCCGACATCGTCGGCGACCCGCGTGCCGCGATTGTCGACCTCGATCTGACCCGGGTCGTCGACGGCACGCTGGTCAAGGTGATGGCCTGGTACGACAACGAGTGGGGTTTCACCCAGCAGATGATCCGCGAGGCTCGCGGTGTCCTCGGCGCGTCCGTCACCTGACGTCGATCGACATGGTCGACACACGGATGACTCTGTCCACAGCCTCTCCCTTTCGGCTGGATCTGACCAGCTGGGCGCTGCGAAGACGAGAAAAGAATGCCGTCGACCGGTGGGATGGCAGTCGATACACCCGTGTCATCGCCGTCGACAGCAGTCCGGTAAGGCTGACGGTCACCCAGGAAACCACCGGCGCCGAGCCGGTGCTCATAGTCAGCTTGCACCCCGGGGCCGGCGACCAGCTACGAGAAGACACCGGGCTACTCGTACAGAAGATCCTCGGGCTCACGGTCGATCTGCAGCCGTTCTACGTCCTTGCCCGCGACAACGAGCTTCTCCGGCCCCTTGTCGAGCAGTTCTCCGGGGTCAGACCGCCGCGCTTCCCCAGTGTCTTCGAAGCCCTCGTCAATTCGATCGCCTGCCAGCAGGTGACGCTCGACCTTGGGATACTCTTGCTCAACCGGTTGTCGGAACGATTCGGCCCCGCCGTCAACGATCACGGCACCGTTCAGCATGGCTTCCCCGGACCTGCCGACCTCGCCGAGGCGACCGAGGAGGCCCTCAGGCAGTTGGGGTTCAGTCACCAGAAGGCGCGAGCGATAAGGGAACTTGCCGCCGACGTCGTCGCCGACCGGCTCGACCTGGCAAGTCTGGACAGCATGACGAACAGGGAAGCCGTCGACTATCTCTCGACCATCCGCGGCATCGGGCGTTGGTCGGCGGAGTATGTGCTGCTGCGAGGGCTGGGCCGGCTCGACACGTTTCCGGGCGACGACGTAGGAGCTCAGAACAACCTGCAGCGACTGTTCCACCTCGTCGACAAACCGAACTATGAACAGATCAGGGACCTGACCTCTCCATGGCACCCTTATGAAGGACTCGTCTATTTTCACCTGCTGCTCGAAAAACTGCAGACCAAAGGAGTTCTCTGAGGTTCATGCCGGCTCGGCGCCGGGTGCATCCCTGATGGCAAGGACCGCCTGGACGAGCGCCGCGTGGGTCAGCGTCTGCGGGAAGTTGCCGAGGTGGACTCCTGTCTGCGGGTCCATCTCCTCGGCGTAGAGACCGAGCGGGGTGGCGCGCTCGAGCAGCGACCGGATCAGCTCGATGGCCTCGCCGCGTCGTCCGGTGCGGGCGAGCGCCTGGACGAGCCAGAACGAGCAGGGCAGGAATGCACCCTCGGTGCCGGGCAGGCCGTCGCGTCCGGGTGGGTAGCGGTAGAGCAGCGGGCCGCCGGCGGACAGCTCCTTTCCGATCGCATCGATCGTGCCCCGTACGCGGGGGGAGTCGATGTCCTCGATGCCCAGCAGAGGCAGGACGAGCAGCGCCGCGTCGAGGTCGTCGGAGCCGTAGCTGCGGGTGTAGCTGGCCTTGACCGGGTTGAAGCCTCGCGCCCGGACCTCGGTGGCGATGGCGTCCCGCGCGGTCTGCCACCGCAGGCGCTGCCGGGCGCTGAGGTGGTGGGTGTCGGCGATCCGGAGCGCACGGTCGAGGGCGAGCCAGCCCATGAGCTTGGAGTGCACGTGCTGAGCGGCGTCGTCGCGGATCTCCCAGATGCCGGCGTCGGGCTCCGGCCAGCGCCGGGCGACCAGGTCGGCGAAGCCGCGCATCGCCCGCCAGGTCTCGGAGTTGAGGTGCTGTCCGGCCTGGACGAACGCCCAGGCGGCGTCGACGACCCAGCCGTAGCCGTCGAGTTGGTGCTGGTCGGCGGCGCCGTTGCCGGTTCGCACCGGCACGCTGCCGGCGTAGCCGGCCCAGCCCGGCAGCTCACGCTCCTGGTGGGCATGGCGGCCGTCCAGGGTGAACAGCACCGGCAGCCGGGGTCGCTCGAGCCGGCTGGCGTGCAGCAGCCAACCGAGGAATCCCCTTGCCTCGTCGGGTTTGCCGACTCCGAGGAAGGCGCCGACGCCGATGCTTGCGTCACGGGGCCAGACGTAGCGGTAGTCCCAGTTCCGCACGCCACCCGGGTCCTCGGGCAGCGAGGTGGTCGGCGCGGCGACCGGAGCCCCCGAGGGCGAGTAGGTCAGCAGCCGCAGGGTCAGCAGGCTGCGCACCGCGGCATCGCGGAACGGCATCGACTCGTCGATGCGGGCAGTCCAATCCCGCCACCGGGCCTCGTCTCGGGCGAGGAGGTCCCACGCCGCGTCGGGGTCGACGTGGATGAGCGGTTCGCGGTGGGCCACGGCCAGGACCAGGGTGACCGGGTGATCCGGCGTCACCGTGACCGGGGACGGCCGGCCCGGTTCGACCGCGACCCGTGGGGCGCAGCCCAGGGAGATTGCCAGCGACCCCCACTGGCAGACCACCCGCCCGCGGTCCCGGCGGACCCGCGGCGGGTGGTGAGACTCGCCCAGGCGGGGGTCGAACTCGACGACGGCGTCGACGGCTCCGCCCTCGGCCGACAGGCGCCGCACGAGCAGCGTCGCCGGCAGCAGGAGCCCGCTCACCTCGGCCACCATCGCCTCGGTGAGGGTGAGCCGACGTTCACCCACCGCCCACGTCGTCTCCAGCGTGGCCGTGTGCCGCCGGTAGCGGCGCTCGACGACCGCGGCCGCCCCCGCCGGCCCGACCCGGAACGTTCCGGCCGGTGCGCCGCCGACCAGCCGGCCGAACACCGGCTCCCCGTCGAAGCGGGGCGCGCAGAACCAGTCGATCGCGCCGTCGCTGGAGACCAGCGCCGCGGTGCGGGTGTCGCCGATCAGCCCGTAGTCCCCGATCGAGGGCAAGTGCGGGGAGCGGGCAGCCCCTGAGCCGGCGTCCGGGTCCGGGCGTCGGAGCTGAGGACGGCGCATGTCAGCGCGCCTGGAGGAGCAGGCCGAGAACGATTCCGTAGACGACATGGGCGACGACCGCGACCGCGGGGGTCTGGATGCCGTAGTTGAGGGCGAGAAGACCCGGCGGCTCGAGCACGGCGGTGCTGGACGGGCCGGCCCGGTGCGACGCCATCCGCGGGTGGAGGCCCGGGAGCAGCGGGAGAAGCACCGTCATCGCGATGCCGACGTGCAGGAGACCGAGCAGCCCGCCGAGCCACCAGGTGGCCCGATCCAGCAGGGCGAAGGTGGCGGCGTAGCCGAGGGCGAAGCCCTGACCGACGGTGAGGTGGACGAAGAACCCGGCGATCCTGGCCCGGTCCGGGTCGGGGGTGACGAGCGAGCCGAGCACGAGGGGAAGGTCGAGCCGGGTGAGTCCGGCCAGTTGGGCAGTGATCATCAGGGCGGTGAGGGTGCTCGTGGCGATCACCCCGAACAGTGCCCATCCGGCCCAGTCCATCTCAGCGGCTACTGAGTTGGCGAGCCTTGGCGTCCAGGCTGGCGAGCACGTGCCCGAAGGCTTGGTGGAAGCCGGCGACGCCGTTGTCTTCGAGGGTCAGGCCGACGTCGTCCATGTCGACGCCGACGGCGGCCAGCCGGCGCATCACGTCGGAGGCATCCTCCAGCCCGGCGTCGATGGTGCGGGCCAGAGTGCCGTGGTCCTCGAACGCGGCGATCGCGGTCTCAGGCAGGGTGTTGACGGTGTCGGGGCCGATGAGCTCGTCGATGTAGCGGGTGTCGGGGTAGGCGGGATTCTTGGTGGACGTCGAAGCCCACAGCGGCAGTTGCCGGTGCGCGCCGAGATCGGACAGGCGCTGCCACCGCGCGCCCGAGAACTGTCGCTCGAACAGCGCGTAGGCGAGCTTGGCCTGGGCGACCGCGGCCCGCCCGCGCAACCCCAGTGCCTCGTCGGTGCCGAGGGCGTCCAGCCGCCGGTCCACCTCGGTGTCGACCCGGCTGACGAAGAACGAGGCGACACTGTGGACGGTCGACGGATCGCCGCCGCCGTCGACGAACGACTCGAGGCCGCGCAGGTAGGCCTCGATGACTTCGGCGTAGCGGGCGAGGGAGAAGATCAGGGTGATGTTGATGCTGCGGCCTTCGGCGATCATCGCCTCGA
>Ga0075424_100000925_pt1 | contig 24615 bp, 26 predicted proteins | sample SoiMethybrSBSTD3_FD_75301 | JGI IMG/M metagenome (GOLD analysis project Ga0075424, IMG submission 75301) | Bulk soil microbial communities from a Populus tree surrounding site in Tennessee, USA - Soil MetaG P. TD hybrid SBSTD3 | ecosystem: Environmental > Terrestrial > Soil > Tree plantation... | reverse complement strand
TGCCCGGCCGTCACGATCGGATCGAGGTCGTGCCGCTGTCGGGAAGCGCCGCCGCGAAACCGGAGTCGAAGTGGAAAGGCGCGCGCAAGAAGAGCCGCAAGCATCCGCGGTGAGGCGCATTCTGCGCGCCTCCATTACAATGCCGCCGCATGAAGATCCTGGTCGTGGGCGGCGGAGGCCGCGAGCATGCCCTCTGCTGGTCGCTGCACCGCAGTCCTGCGGTCGAAGAGATCTTCTGCGCTCCCGGCAACCCAGGCATCGCCGAGGTCGCGGATTGCCTACCGGTGTCGGCCGGAGACACCGTCGAGATCGCCGACCTCGCTCAGAAGCTGCGTGTCGACCTGACGGTCGTGGGGCCCGAGCTCCCCCTGTCGCTCGGGATCGTGGACGAGTTCACGAAGCGCGGGCTCCCGATCTTCGGGCCAACGCGCCTGGCGGCGCAGATCGAGTCGTCCAAGGTCTTCTCCAAGGAGTTCTTTCGCCGGCACAACATCCCGACGGCTGAAGCCGTCGTCTGCCAGACCCCCGAGGAAGCGAAGAAGGCGATCCAGCGCTTCGGCTTCCCGGTGGTGCTGAAGGCCGACGGCCTGGCCGGCGGAAAGGGCGTCCTCATCATCGAATCCGACGACGACGCCAGCCGCGCCCTGAAGCTGTTCTTCCAGGAGCGGGTTTTCGGCGCGGCGGGCGACCGGATCGTCGTCGAGGAGTTCCTTCGGGGCCAGGAGGCTTCGTTCATGGCCCTCTTCGACGGCGAGGTGTGCGTGCCGCTTCCGACGGCGCGCGACTACAAGAAGGTCTACGAGGGTGACCGCGGGCCCAACACGGGAGGAATGGGCGCCCATTCGCCGGCGGGAGTCCTGAACGCGGACTCGGCGTCCCAGGTCCTGAAGGACATCCTCTGGCCCACGTTCCGGGGTCTCCAGGCCGAGGGGCGCACGTTTCGGGGAGTCCTATACGCCGGTCTGATGGTGACGGAGTCGGGACCCAAGGTCCTCGAGTACAACGCTCGGTTCGGAGACCCCGAGACCGAGGCCATCCTTCCGCGGGTTAAATCCGACATGGCCGAGGTCCTGCTGGCGGCGGCGACCGGAGGCCTCGAGCGCTTTCTCCCTCTCGAGGTCAAGAACGAAGCCTGCGTGGGTGTCGTGCTCTGCGCGCAGGGATATCCCGGCAACTACGAGCACGGCAAGCCGATCACCGGGCTGGCGGACGCCGCGCGGATGCCGGGCATCGAGCTCTTCCACGCGGGAACCGCACGGGACGGAGACCGGCTGGTCACCGCGGGCGGACGCGTCCTCGTCGTCACGGCCACCGGCGCATCGATGACCGAGGCCGCGGCGCGCGCCTACGAGGCGGCGGACCGGATCCAGTTCGAGGGCAAGCACCTTCGGCGCGACATCGCGGCCGGGGGAGTCCGTCCCAGCCGGATTTGACATCGCCGCCGCTGTCGGCGGCGATGTCATTCCCGAGCGTAGCGAGGGATCCGGCGATCCTCAGCGAGACCGCCGCTCGAACACCGCGACCGGCTTGCGGTAGCGGTCGAAGCGGCCGATCCGCCGAAACCCTGCCTCTCGCAGGACGTCGAGGTCCGATTTCGAGAGATCGCGCTGGTAGAAGGCCGCGGCATCCGCTCCTTGCAGGACCGACGGCTCGAGTCCCAGCGGCGTTTGCGGAGGCAAATCGCGAATCGCGACTTGATTTCCGAGGATCAACCGGCCGCCGTAGGCCCATCCCTGCTCGAGGACCAGGAGGCCCCCTTGCCGGTGCCCGAGCAGGAGCGCGGCGTCGACCGCGTCCATCGACCGGTCCCGCATCAGCGAGACCGTCCTTTCGACGCTCCATCCCACGGCGAGAGCCGCCAGCAATACCCCCGTCCAGCGCCGCCAGCGGCGTTCGCTCTCGAGCAGCCGCCCGTATCCGAAGGCCATCGCGATCGCGAGAAAGGGAATCGCGGCCTGCAGGTAGCGGTAGGCCTTGTAGGCGAAGACGCTGTATCCGGCGACGACGGCGGCGACGACGACGAGAGCGGTCCGCGCCTGCGCGCGCGACCACGAAAGAAATACGAGGATCAGCGCCGCAGGCCCGGCCCACTGCAGCACCGACGTGGCGTACCAGAACCACGGCTTGTCGGCGCGCCAGAAGGCCGAGGTCCGTTCGAAATACATGATCCGAAAGAACTCGAAGAAACTCGCAAAGGGGCGCCCCCAGGTGGCCGCGTCGACGAGACCGACAAAGAGACCGCTTCCGAATAGAGCGCCTGCCGCGCCGACCACCACGAGCGCCGCCGACCGGTGACGGCGCCATAGGAACCACAGAAACGGAAGGAGCAGGATCCCCTCGCTGAAGCGCACGGCGAACGCCGCCGCCACCAGGACGCCACCCAGGAACGCCCGGACCCGGGAGGGCTCGGCCGCCGCGAGGAGGGCCGCGAGAAAAAACATCGTCGATATCGGCCTGGGAAACGGCATGGATCCGTAGGCGAGCGGGAGGTAGTGCGTCGCGAAAAAAGCGGATGCCAGAACCGCGGTCCGGCGCGGCGCTCTCAGCACCACCGCGAAGCGGAAGACCATCCCGATCGATGCGGTCGAGGCGAGCATTGCGGGCAGGGACGCCGCCCACGCCACGCGGAGGGGATCGAACGCCGGTCCCGACCCTGCGAGCACCTTCACGAACGGTGAGACCAGTAGCGCCGGATGGAAGAGGCAGCGCAACGACCAGGGTTGGTACTCGAAGCCCAGCGCGTACTTCGCCGCGGCCTGCACGACCTCGACGTCGTCGCCGGTCAGGAATCCGTAGTAGTGGGACGCGAGAAAGAGCTTCGCCCCGAGCGAGACGGCCACGATCGCGAGCACCGCCCGCGAATCGCTCCACCAGGTGGGGGGCGGGGCGTCCTGAGCCGTGGCCGGCATCGCGGCCGAAGGGTATCGCTACGCGGGCAGAATCGCGGCGGAAAAGCCTTTGCTGGGAGAGGGTCCGGAGGCGACTTCCCCTCACATGTCGGTCGGCCCGCGCAGCGGGCCGCTTAAAACGTCGCGCACCCCGCGGCGCACTTCATCTCGAAGAACGCGCCGTCCTGCGTGCCGCCGTCCAGATCGACGATGTAACCCTCGATCGTCGCCGGGTGGTTGGGGTCTGGCTGCGCGCTCGTCACGTCGATGAAGGCGATGCAGGAGTCGATCCCGGATGGGATGTGGTGCGTCACGAAGACGTTGTTGAACTGCCGCACCTCGCCGGGCGAGAGGTTGTTGACGTTGACGGTGTCGCCGACCTTCTGGCCGGCCGTCGGGCTGTTGGGAGTCACGTCGTAGTAGGTGATCTGCGCGTTGACCGGACCGAATCCGAAGACGTCGGTGTTGGTCACGCCGAGGTTGGTCCGGAGGGACCCCGCGTCGGTCGGGTGCTCCTGCGTGTCGCGGATGGTTCCGACGAGCGTCAGGCTCGCGGACTCGAAGAAGAGCGACCCCGGATACGCGATCGCGACCGTGCCGGTGCCCGTGCTGACGGGGCTGTACGTGCGGGCGGTGACTGTTCCCTCCCAGCCGTGGTTGGACGGGAGACCGGCGAACGTCACGAGCAGCGTCCCGAACGAGGAGTTCTGCGCGTTCTGGTCGATCAGCCCGAGGGAGCCGATGTACTGGACCATGTCGTCCTGGTGGAAGTTGTCGAGGGGGTGCAGCGGCCCGATGGTGGACGAGGTCGTGCAGCCCGCGAAGCCGGCGCTGGTGTTGTAGCAGTACTGGAAGTTCGCCGTGACGCCGTCGGTCTGGGTGTTGTTGGTGACGTCGATCGCAGTCTTGAAGAGCGAGGTACCCTGCACGCGGGTCACGACGTTGACCTGCACCGAATAGCCCGCGGCCGTGGCCTTGGGGGCGACCGCGGCGGCGTCGGAAGCTCCTGGCCGCGTGACGACCCGAGGACCTCTGCCCGGAGTCTGGCTTTCGGCCAGGAGCTGAAGGGCGGCGGCGAGGGCCAAGACCAGGGCGGAGATGGCGAGTCGCTTCATTGCTTTGTTCTCCTGTATGCAGACGTTTCCGACCCGAGGCTGAACATTAGCAAATACCGGTCCAACCCCAAGCGCTTTATACCTTACGGATACGAGCGCCGAAATGTCCGGATGTCGGGATTGTCTGTCCCCGGCAGGGGACCTATTTCAGAAGAGCCGATACCGCCTTCTCGAAATCCGCGTACGACTGCATGCCCGAGAGGACCCGGGCCTTCTTGCCGTCGCGCGCATAGACGACGCTGTAGGGCAGCTCTCCGCCCCACTTGCCGTCCACGGATTCGATGAAGTTCTGGTCGTCGCCGCCGCTCTTTTTCCGGTAGTTCGGGAAGTCGGGCCGGGTGCCAGCCAGGAACTTCTCGACGGCCGGGAGGTCCTTGGCGAGGTCCGTCGAAACGCCGATAACGGCGAGGCCGCGCCCGCGGTACGCCTTCTCCAGGCGCACCAGGTCCGGGAACTCCTGGCGGCAGGGGACGCACCAGGTCGCCCAGAAGTTCACCAGGACGACCTTGCCTTTCTGTTTCCCGATCGCGTCGGCGAGGCCCTTCGCGTCGAGCTCGCCCGAAAGTCGCGGAGCCTCGGCCGCGGGCGCGAAGGCCGGCGACAGACAAAGGGCGGCCGCCAGGGCCGCCCTCGCCGTCCAGTGCGCCCGCCTAAGCACGCTTGATCGTGCAGCCGAAGGCCTTGGTCTCGGCCTTGGAGATCGCCTGGCCCGAAAGGAGCGCGTCCACCGCGTTCTTCAGGTCCGGAGAGGTGACCTTGGCGGCGTCCTCGTAGTTCTCGTCGATGCGCCCGTGGTAACGGACCTTGCCGTCCTTGTCGACGATGAACACCTCGGGCGTGCGCTTGGCGTCATAGAGATCGGCGACCTTGTTGCCCGGATCCTTCAGGATCGTGAAACCGAAGCCATGGCTCTTGGCGTGCTCCTTGACCTCTTCGACGGGCTCGGTCGAGTTGCTGTTGATGCCGACGAAGAGAACGCCCTTCTTGGCGAAATCCTCTGCCATCTGCTTCATCCGGTCGTTGTAGGCATTGGAGTACGGGCACTTCGTCGCGATGAAAACCAGGACGACTGCGTTGTTCTGCTTCTCGGCATCAGCCAGCGAGAAGCTCTTTCCGTCGATGGCGGTGAGCTGGAAGTTCGGGGCCGCCGCGCCGATCGCGGGACCGTCCGCGAGGGCCGTGCCGGCCGCGGCCGCCGCCAGGGCGACCAGGCAGAACGCAAGACGCAGGACTTTCATGGCAAAACTCTCCTTGACGATTCCCCAAGCCGGGGATTCTACGAAAAATTCCTGGACCGTCGTCAGGGGCGGCGCAGCCACCTCCGCCGGCGCGGAGGTCCCGAGGCCTCGAGCGCGGCGAGCCGGGCCTCGAGCTCGCCGACCCTCCGGCGGAGCGCATCGAGGTCGTCGGACTGTGCGGTCTGGGCTTCCCGAATCCCGTCGAGCTCCTCCCGCAGCGGGTCGGGCTCGTCCGAGGGGAGCAGCGCCCGGCGCACGTCCGCGAGGCGCAATCCCTGCTCCTCGGTGAGACGCCGGACCGTGACGAAACGGCTCACCTCCGTCTCGCCGTACCGGCGGTGCCCGCCCGAAGTCTTCCGGACATGGAAGAGCGAGGGCAGCTCCCGCTCGTAGAAGCGCAGCGTCGTGACGGGGATGCCCGTGCGCCGGGCGACCTCCGAGATCGGCAGCCCGGCGGGCTCGCGCGCCATGGGACGCGGCTCCCGGCCGCTACACCGCGAAGAGCGGGCGAGTCACCACGGGATCGAACTTCCAGACGTACTTGTAGGCCCCGTTGAAGAAGTCGATCGTGATCTCGTAATGCGCCTCGACGGTGATCGCGTTGGACGTCTTGGTGATCTTGAGATTCTCCTTCTTGACCGGGAGCTTGAGCTCGTCGGCCTTCTTGAGAATCTCGTACTCGATGAATTTCTGGTCCTTGATGGAGCCGAACGCCGTCTGCTCCTGCATCGTGTCGTAGAACTCGGAGGTGGCCACCTTGACCGGGATCACCTTCATGAGCACGTACCCGACCAGTCCGAGGATGACGAGCCAGACGATGCAGCCGACGTTGGCGCCTCCCCGGATTCCGCGCGACCGCCTCATGCGTTTTCCTTTCTTAGGGCGTGTGTCGGTTGATTTTACCTCAGCGCACCGGAAGGAAGCTCCGCGACCAGCGTGTGCGCGAGAGGATTTCGAACGGGCGGGTGAGCCAGGATACGCCGCCCGAAGGGGCGTCGGACGCGCGCGGGGGAAGCGACCAGTAGACGAGGAGCGCCCGGCCCACGACGTGACTCGCGGGAACGGGCCCCCAGGTGCGGCTGTCGCTCGAGTCGTCGCGGTTGTCGCCCAGGACGAAATACGCGCCGGGCGGAACGGTCTGCGGGGCGAGCTGGTCGCGCCGGCGGTGCTCTTCGGGAATCGCCGGATCGTCGGGCCAGACGTGGTCATCGGCGTGGAACGCGTAAGGCTCCCGGAGGATCTGCCCGTCGACGAAAACGCGGCGGTCGTGGATCTCGATCGTCTCTCCCGGGAGCGCCACGACGCGTTTGAGGATGTCGCGGCGCGGATCCCCGGGGAACCGGAACACGACGACGTCGCCGCGGCGCGGCGGCCTCGAGGGCAGAAGCTTCGCCAGCGCTCCGGGGGCCGCCGCGAAGACGAACTTGTTGACGAGCAGGCGGTCCCCGGTCAGGACCGTCTTCTCCATCGAACGGCTCGGGACCTCGAAGGCCTGGAAGAGGAACGTGCGCGCGAAGAGGGCGAAGACGATGGCGGCCAGGATCGGATCCGCCCGCTCCCGCAGCGGCCTCGACGGCCGCTCTACTTGACGACCGTGAACATCCGGTCCCATCGCGTGCGCGAGAAGAAGTGCACCGCCACGTCCGCCAGCTGCCGGATCTTGGCGATCGGACCTCGCCAGATGTGGGAATTCGGCTCCGCCTCGTAGGACCAGTAGAGCAGGGACGGGCGCCCGAAGATGTTGGCGCGCGGAATGGGACCCCAGTAACGGCTGTCGAGCGAGTTGTCGCGATTGTCTCCCATGCCGAAGAAGGAATCCGGCGGCACGGTGTACGGGCCGAACTCTTCGCGCGGGTCGTGCGGGTTGGGATCGAACGGCATGTGCTGGACGTAGGGGTCCGCGGCCGGCTCCCCGTTGACGTAGAGCTTGCCGCCGCGGACTTCGATCTTGTCCCCGGCGCGTCCCACCGCGCGCTTGACCAGGACGTTGCCGGGATTGACGTCGTCGCCGGGCTTCTTGAACACGATGATGTCGCCGCGCTGCACGTCGCGGTAGGGCAGGAGCTTCGCGAGGCCCGGCAGGCGCGGCGCGTACGCGAACTTGTTGACGAGGAGGTGGTCGCCCACGAGGATCGTGCGCTCCATCGAGCCGGTCGGGACCTGGTAGGTCTGGACCACGAAGGTGCGGACGAAGAGCACGAAGACGCCGGCCACGAGGAGGGACTCGTACCATTCGCGGGCGGTGGAGTGTTTCCTGCCTTCGGCCGCCGCCTCCGCGTCTGTCCGCGGTGCAGGAACCCGTTCGTCCTTCTTCTTCATTCGACTTTCAGCACGGCGAGAAACGCCTCCTGCGGGATGTCCACCCGTCCCACCCGCTTCATGCGCTTCTTGCCCTCCTTCTGTTTCTCGAGGAGCTTGCGCTTCCTCGTGATGTCGCCGCCGTAGCATTTTGCCAGCACGTTCTTCCGGATCGCCGAGACCTGCTCCCGGGCGATGATCTTCGAGCCGATCGCGGCCTGGATCACCACCTCGAACATCTGCCGGGGGATGATTTCTTTCATCTTGGCCGCCAGGAACCGCCCTTTGACCGCGGCCTCCTCCCGGTGGACGATCAACGACAGGGCGTCGACGGGATCCCCGTTGACGAGCAGATCCAGCTTGACGAGGTCTCCTTCCCGGTACCCGGCGAACTCGTAGTCGAAGGAGGCGTAACCCTTCGAGATCGACTTGAGCTTGTCGTAGAAGTCGAGGACGACTTCGTTCAACGGGAAGTCGTAGATGAGGACGACGCGGTTGGCGGCCAGGTACTCCAGCGACTTCTGCGTGCCGTGCCTTTCCTCGCAGAGCTTCAGGAGTCCCCCGAGGAACTCGTCCCGGGTGATGACCGTCGCCGTGATGTACGGCTCCTCGATCTTCTCGATGTGGTTGGGCTGCGGCAGGTGGTTGGGATTGACGATCTCCAGCACCTCGCCCTTCGTGGTCGTGACGCGGTAGTTGACGCCGGGCGCCGTCGTGATCAGGTCCAGGTCGAACTCGCGCTCCAGCCGCTCCTGGACGATCTCCATGTGCAGGAGACCCAGGAAACCGCACCGGAACCCGAAGCCCAGGGCCGTCGAGTTCTCGGGCTCGAAGGAGAACGAGGCGTCGTTGAGCCGCAGCTTCTCCATGGCGTCGCGCAGGTTCGCGTATGCGTCGGCGTCGGTCGGGAAGAGGCCCGCGAAGACCATCGGCTTGGCCTCGGCGAAACCGGGCAGCGGCTCGGCGGTCGGGCGGCGCGCGACGGTGATCGTGTCGCCGATGCGCGTGGAGTGGAGGTCCTTGATGTTGCCCCAGAACGACCCGACCTCGCCCACAGAGAGCTCGGGCACCTCCTCGGACTGCGGGCGGAAGACGCCCAGGGCCTCGACGTCGGTCTCCAGGCCCGTGCCCATCGCGCGGATCCGGGTGTGCGGCTCGAGCTTCCCGTCCACGATGCGCACGAGCGAGGTCACGCCCCGGTACGGGTCGTACCAGGAGTCGAAGAGCAGCGCCTTCAGCGGAGCGTCGGGATCTCCCTTGGGAGGAGGCACGTCGCGGACGATGCGCTCGAGGAGCTCGTCGATCCCGATGCCGAGCTTGGCCGAGGTCAGGACCGCGTCATGTGCGGGAATGCCGACGACCTGCTCGATCTGCTCCCGCGCCTTCTCGGGCTCGGCCGAGGGAAGGTCGATCTTGTTGATGACCGGAACGATCGCGAGGTCATGATGCGTCGCAAGATAGGCGTTGGCGAGGGTCTGGGCCTCGACTCCCTGCGTCGCGTCGACGACGAGAACCGCGCCCTCGCAGGCCGCGAGCGAGCGGGAGACTTCATAGGAAAAGTCGACGTGGCCCGGTGTGTCGATCAAGTTCAGGACGTAGGTCTGGCCGTCCTTCGCCGCGTAGCGCAGCGTCACGGCCCGCGCCTTGATCGTGATGCCTCGCTCCTTCTCGAGATCCATGTCGTCGAGCATCTGTTCGTGCATCTCGCGTTCGGGCACGGCTCCGCAGCGCTGGAGGATACGGTCCGACAGCGTCGTCTTCCCGTGGTCGATGTGCGCGACGATCGAGAAGTTGCGGATGAACTTGGGGTCCGTCATTTCGGAACCGGGGATCTTACCTAAGAACCCAGCGGCCACCTCGATCGGGCCTGCGCCTCGGACGGGTCTTCGGCCCCGTGCCGGCGGAAGCGCAGAAGCCCGGCAAAGGCGATCATCGCGGCGTTGTCGGTGGTGAACCCGCGCTCGGGCAGGAACACCGGCACACCCGCCGAGTCACCCCAGGCTGCGAGGGTCGCGCGGAGCTCCGAGTTGGCGGCCACGCCTCCCGACAGCGCCAGCGCGCGGATGCCCTCGCTTCCGTGCACCTCGGCCACGCGCGAGGCCAGGGACGTCACGATCGCCCTCTGGAACGAGGCCATCAGATCCACGAGGTCGGCATCGAGGGTTTCGGGATCCAGGGGCCGGCCGTCGACGCGGCGACGGCCGAGCTCGCGCAGCATCGCCGTCTTCAATCCGGAAAAGGAGAAGTCGCGCGAGCCGTCGCCGGCCCGGCCGATAGGGAACGGGAAACGGTCTCCGCGGCCGCGCGCCGCGACGCGGTCGATCACGGGCCCTCCGGGATATCCGAGACCGGCCCGGCGCCCGATCTTGTCGAAAGCCTCTCCGGGGGCGTCGTCGCGCGTCCGCGCGAGCGGAACGATGCGATCCGGCTCGACCCGCACGAGCTCGGCGTGGCCGCCGGAGACGACGAGGCCGTGAAACGGATACCGGACTTCCCGCGTCGGCTCGCCCTTTTCGCGAAGGAAAGCGGAGAACAGATGCCCCTCGAGATGGTTGACGCCGACGACCGGGATACCGCGCGCGAAGGCGAGCGCCTTTCCGGCCGAGAGCCCGACGAGGAGGGCCCCGATCAGGCCCGGCCCCGCGGTGGCCGCGACGAGCTCCACGTCTTCGAGCCGCGTCCCGGCTTTCGCCAGGGCGGCTTCGAGCGCGGCCGGCAGGTTTTCCAGGTGCGCGCGGGCGGCGACCTCGGGCACGACGCCTCCGTAGCGGGCGTGCGCCTCCATCTGCGACGACACGACGTTGGAGAGGACGCGCCCCTCGCCGTCGAGGACCGCGACCGACGTCTCGTCGCAGGAGGTTTCGATTCCGAGGACGCGCACGAGAATCAGTCCGTCTGCGATGCGGCCGCGCGCAGGCTCTCGCCGTAGGGCGGCCGGCAGACACCGTTGTCCGTGATGATGGCCGTGACGTAGCGCGCGGGCGTGACGTCGAAGGCGGCGTAGCGCGCGGAGACGCCCGCCGGCGCGATCGCCTGGCCGGCGAAGGAGAGAACCTCGGAGCCCGGGCGCTCCTCGATGGGGATCGCGGCGCCGTCCGCGCAGGCGAAGTCCACCGTCGTCATCGGCGCCGCTACGTAGAACGGCACGCCGTTCTCCCTGGCGAGAACCGCGAGCGTGTATGTCCCGATCTTGTTGGCGACGTCGCCGTTGGACGCGATGCGGTCGGCGCCGACGATGACGGCTTCGACCGCGCCGCGCGAGAGGAAGTGACCGGCCATGCTGTCGGTGATGATCTCGACGGGGATCCCATCGCGCGCGAGCTCCCATGCGGTCAGGCGGGCGCCCTGGAGGAACGGCCGCGTCTCGTCGGCGAGGACCCGGATCGGCTTGCCGGCTTCGATGGCCCCCCGTATGACGCCGAGGGCCGTGCCGTAGCCGGCGGTGGCGAGGGCTCCCGCGTTGCAGTGCGTCAGCACCGCCTTCTCTCCCGAGAGAAGCTCGGCTCCGTAGCGCCCGATGCGTATACAGGATTCGAGATCCTCGCGCGCGATCGCGTCCGCCTCGGCCACGAGCGCCGGTTCGATCGATTCGGGATCGCCGTCGGCCTGGCGGTCAAACGCCTTCTCCATCCGGTCGAGCGCCGCGAACAGGTTGACCGCGGTCGGCCGCGTGCTGGCGAGGAGCCGCCGCGCCACGCCGAACCGTTCGGCGGGAGGCGTCGACGCACCGCTGCGCATCGAGAACGCCGCGCCGTACGCCGCGGCGACGCCGATCGCCGGCGCTCCGCGCACGGCCATGTCGCGGATCGCGAGCGCGATCTCGGGAGCGCGCTCGAGCCGCAGCCAGACTTCCTCGCCGGGAAGCAGCCGCTGATCGAGAAGAAGGAGCACCGCCCCCTCCCGGTAGAGGGGGCGAAACGGGGCGGGCGCGTTCACGGCGCTTCCCGGAGAACCAGCGCGGCGCCGCCGCCGCGGGGGTCCGCGACCGCGGTGATCGAGCCGTCCGCCTCGACCGCGATCGCGTGGACACGCCCGATCTGGCCGCGCTCCTTGATCTCGTGGCCCATCTTTTCGAGCCCCGAGATCCACGCCGCGTCGAAGCGGCCCTTCTCGATCTGGATCGCGTCGGGCAGGTCCTGCTGGTGGAAGCGCGGCGCGGCGACAGCCGCCTCGAGGCTCGTCCGCCGCAGCAGGCGGTTGAGCATGACCTGGAGGTTCGTCGTCGGGATCGTCGAGCCGCCGGGCGTGCCCCACACGAGAACGACCTTGCCGCCCACGACGGCGATCGACGGGCACATGGCCGAAAGCATGCGTTTGCCGGGCGCGACGGAATTGACCTCTCCCTGCACCAGACCGTAGAGGTTGGGCTGTCCCGGCTTCGTGGCGAAGTCGTCCATCTCGTTGTTCCAGAGAAAACCGAGTCCCGGAGTCACGCGCGCGTTTCCGAAGGAATCGTTCAGAGTCATCGTGACGGAGACCGCCATCCCGTCGGCGTCGAGGACCGAGAAATGCGTCGTGGTCGGCCTCTCTCCGGGGGCGGCCGGCAGGTCCGCGGTCCGCGTGGCGCGGTCCGGCTGGATCGACGCGACCAGCGCTTTGGCGCGCGCGGGGTCGAGGAAGAGCTTCTGCTGCACGCCGGGGAACGCGGGATCGCCGAGATAGCGGTTGCGGTCGTGGAAGGCCCGCTTCTCGATCTCGGCCATCCAGTGCGCCGACTCCACGCCAGGCTCTCGCAAACGGAGATCGCCGACGAGATCCGCCATGAGGGCCATCTCGGCCAGTACCGGCCCGGAAGAGGGCGCGGGAGGCGTGACGACGTCGGCGCCGCGGAAGTGGAACCAGACGGGTTTGCGGATGCGCGCCTCGTAGCGCGCAAGGTCACCGCGTGTGATGAGCCCGCCGGCGCGCTTCTGGCCGAGCTCGATGTCGCGAGCGATACGGCCCCGGTAGAAGCCGTCCTCGCCGCGGTCCCGGATCGCCTCGAGCGTGCGCGCGAGCTCCGGCTGGCGAAACGTCGTCCCGGGCGCGGGGGGCGCGCCGCCCGGCAGAAAGATTCGCGCGGCTTCCGGATCGGCCGCGAGGCGATCCTTGTCCGAGGCGATGGATTCGGAGACGGCGGCGGTCATCACGAAACCGTCGCGCGCCAGACGCACGGCGGGCTCGACGACCGTTTTCCACGGCAGGCGTCCGGCGCGCCGATGCGCCAGAGCGAGCCCGGCGACCGAGCCCGGAACGCCCGAAGCCAGAGGGCCCTCGGTCGAGGAGGGAGGGCCGGCGCCTTTCCGGGGAGCGGTGTAGAGGTCGCGCCGCGCTTCCCGCGGCGCCATTTCGCGGAAGTCCACGACGAGCGCGCGCCGGCGGGAGTCGAGCGACGTCCAGAAACCGCCACCGCCCAAATTGCCCGCCTCGGGCCAGGTCACCGCCAGCGCGAAGGCAACGGCGACGGCCGCGTCCGCCGCGTTGCCGCCCCGCTTCAGGATCTCGACACCGACGCGGGCGGCGTTTTCTTCGGCCGCCGCGACGGCGCCGCCGGAACCGCGGGCGACGCGCGGCGCCTGGCCCGCGGCGGATAGCGCGAAGCACAGGAGCAGAGCGGCGGCCGTGAATCGTTTCGCTACGCTGTCGGGCCTTTTCACCAGCGGGCTGCTGAAAAATCGATGCGGGCGTCGTGGCCGGCACTTTGCAGCCGGCGCCCGTTTCGAAGCGTCGCTAGGCCGGGTTTCGGATCTCATGAGCGGGCGCCGGCAAAGTACCGGCCACCCTTCGGGTTACGGCGCCGCGGGGCCATCTGCGGCGTCATCGCTCCTCGCCGATGCGGGGGCATCGCCATCGTCGCGCTTCCTTGCATCTGACCCCGCGGCGCTCGTAACGCCATCCCACACCCTTTTTCAGCAACCCGCTACGCTATTCTACCGGCCCCATGCGGTCCATTCGAGATTTGTCCCTGGACGGCCGGAGGCTGTTTCTGCGCGTGGATTTCAACGTGCCGCTCGACGGCGGCCGCGTCTCCGACGACACGCGCATCGTCGAGACACTGCCGACGGTGCGCCTCGCCTGCGAGCGCGGCGCGCGCGTGGTGTGCGCCTCGCACCTGGGCAAGGCCAAGGGCAAGCCCAAGCCCGAGCTCTCTCTCAAGCCCGTCGCGGTGCGGTTCGCCGAGCGTCTCGGCAAGCCGGTGCGCTTCGTGGACGACTGCGTCGGGCCCGAGGCGGAGAAGGCCGCTTCCAACCTCGCGCCCGGCGAGGTGCTGTTGCTCGAGAACCTGCGCTTTCACGCCGGGGAGGAGGCCAACGATCCCGCGTTCGCGAAGCAACTCGCCGCGCTCGCCGATGTCTACGTGGACGACGCCTTTGGCGCCGCGCATCGCGCGCACGCGTCCGTCGTCGGCGTTCCTGCGCTCGTCGCCGAGAAGGGCGCCGGCCTCCTGCTCGAGAAGGAGGTCCGCGAGCTCTCGCGGCTGCTCGAGCCCGAGCGTCCGTTCGCCGCGATCCTGGGAGGGGCCAAGATCTCGGGCAAGATCGATACGCTGCGGATCCTCTCGCGCCGCGCCGACGTGCTGCTGATCGGGGGCGGCATGGCGAACCATTTCGTGCGCGCCCTCGGGCTCCCGGTCGGAAAATCTCTTCTCGAAGAAGACAAGGTCGCGATGGCGCGGGAGATCCTCGACTTCTGCCGGGAAGCGCACAAGACGATCGCGCTCCCCTCGGACTTCGTCGTCGCGAAATCTCCCGACGACGCCGCGGGGGCGCGCACGGTCACCATCCAGAAGATCCCGGACGATCGGATGGCGCTCGACGTCGGGCCCAAGACGCTGGAGCAGTTCGCGCGCCTTCTGAAACCGGCCAAGACCGTGTTCTGGAACGGTCCCATGGGCGTCTTCGAGAAGCCGCCGTTCGACAAGGGGACCATGGCGCTGGCGAAGATCGTCGCGGATCTTCCCGCGGTCACGGTCGTCGGAGGCGGTGAAAGCGTGCAGGCCGCGCACGAAGCCGGCGTCGCCGAGAAGTTCACACACGTCTCGACCGGAGGCGGAGCGTCGCTCGAGTTTCTCGCGGAGGGCAAGCTGCCGGGCGTCGAAGCGCTGGGATGACGCGGAGATGACGCGCCGGCTCTTCGTCGCCAACTGGAAGATGCACAAGACCCGGGCGGAGGCACGCGCCTGGGCGAGCGAGCTCGGCACGATCCTCGGCGCGGGCGCCATCGCCGACGAGCTCGTCGCCGCGCCTCCGTTCACGGCCCTCGACTCGGCGGCCGATCCCGCGGGTCGCTGGACGCTGGCATGCCAGAACGTCGCGGCCGAGCTGCAGGGAGCGTTCACGGGCGAGGTGTCGGCCCTCATGGCGGCCGACGCCGGGTGCCGCTACGCGATCGTGGGCCACTCCGAGCGACGGCGCGAGTTTCACGAGGAGGGACCGCTGCTCGCTCGAAAGCTCGCGTGCTGCCGGGCGGCGAAGCTGACGCCGATCTTCTGCATCGGCGAGACCGCGGAAGAGCGGGACGCGGGGCTGACTGCGGCGACTCTGATCCGCGAGATCGGCGCGCTCGAGGCGGATCCGGCGGGGGCTCCGCTGGTCGTGGCCTACGAGCCCATCTGGGCGATCGGAACCGGCCGTGCGGCGACGCCCGCCGACGCCGAAGCCGCGCGCGTCCACATCGCGGAGCTTCTTTCGGCGCGCTCGAACCTGCGTATCCTCTACGGCGGCTCCGTCACGCCGGAGAACACGCGGGAGCTTCTCTCGGGGTCCCGTGTGGACGGCTTCCTGATCGGCGGCGCGAGCCTGTCGGCCCCGGCCTTTGCCGCGATCGCGCGCGCTTGACGGCCCGCGGCCGGACGGCTAAACTTTCGCCCCTTTTGGAGGCTCCGTGTACATAGCCCTGGTCGTCCTCTACGTCATCATCTGCTTCTTCCTGATCCTCGTGGTCCTGCTCCAGCAGGGCAAGGGCGCGGACATCGCCGGCGCCTTCGGGGGCGGAGGCAGCCAGACGGCTTTCGGCGCGCGCGGCGCGACGACGTTCCTTCACAAGCTGACGACGGGCGCGTTCGTCGGGTTCGTCGTGCTGGCGCTGGTGCTGTCGATTCTCGAGGCGAGGCCCCGGAACTCGGTGATCCAGACGCTTCCGGCCAAGGCTGCGGCGCAGAAGGCTCCGGCCCCGGCGCCCGCCGCGCCCGCGAATCCGGGAGCGGCTCCGGCGCCGGAGTCCGCACAGCCGGCCACCGGAACGACCGCGCCCGGGACCGCGACGCAGCCCTCCACACAGAGCCCCAGCAAGCCGTAGAATCGTTCCCCCCGTGCCGTCGTGGTGGAATTGGTAGACACGTACGTTTGAGGGGCGTATGGGGCAACCCATGCCGGTTCGAGTCCGGCCGACGGCACCAAATCCCCGTTCCACGTAAACCTTCCTGAAAGTCTCGGCGTCGGTTGGTGCAGGAGGTCGCCATGCACCGCCGACTCGCCGCCGCGGCTCTTCTGCTTCTCGCCACTCCGTTCGCGCGCGCGGCCTACTCGCCGGCGACGGCGAACGGCTGGTTTATCACGGCCGGACGCGTCGCGGGGCTCGGGGGCGCGCTGTTTCGCACCGACGTCTGGCTCTTCAATCCGGATGACTCCGCGACGGCGACGGTGACGCTCGTGCTGCATCCGGCGGTCTCGACGGGGCAGCCCGCGGGGTCGCCGGTGGCGTCGGATCCGATCGTGCTCGCGCCCCGTGAAACGCGTTTCTTCCCGGACGTGACCATGGAGACGGTGCCCGCGGGCGACGGCGTCGTGGGGACGCTGGAGTGGCAGTCGGCCTCGCCGATCATGGCCTCCGCCCGCATCTACACCTTCACTCCGACCGGAACCTACGGCTTCTTCCTCGCCGGGATACCGCAGAGTGAGTCGTTAACGGCCAAATCGAGCTCCGACGACGACGTCCACGTCCTCCAGATGTACGGCGTGAACTCGGGCGACGCGAACTTCCGCACGAACCTGGATCTCGCGAACACCTCGGGCGTCGCGCTTCCCGTCGAAGTCCGCGTCATCGATCCGGTGACCTCGCTCGTCTACGGCGGCGCGCAGACGTACAGCATCGCGCCGGGCTCGCTCCTGCGAGTCGGTCAGATCCTCGAGTCCGTCGGCGCTCCTCGGATCGACGGTCTCCGCATCACGGCCGCCGTCGCGGCCGGTGCGTCGGTCCCGTCGGGCGGGCTGCTCGCCGCCGCGTACACCGCCGACAACCGCACGCAGGACGCGTTCGCGTTCGTGGGGCAGCGGCAGAGTCAGTAAGCAGTAAGCAGTAAGCGGTAAGCGGCGTTTTGAACTCCTGCTTACTGCTTACTGCCGACTGCTTACTGATTTCAGGGCACCGGATCGAATCCCCCGCGCGCCCACGGATTGCATCGCAGGAGCCGCGCGGCTGCGAGAGTGAAGCCGCGCGGAGAGCCGTAGCGTCGGATGGCCTCGCGGGCGTAGACCGAGCACGTCGGCTCGTACTTGCAGCGAGCCAGGCCGCTCTTGGCGAGGGCGGGAGACAGAGTCGCGCGGTACACGTCGATCGTTGCGATCGCGACGCGCGCCGAGAGCTGCTCTTCGGGCGGCCGCAGCGCGTCGCCGACGGCGAAGCCGAGAAGCGCGGCGAGCACGGGAGCCGCGAGCCTCCGGCGTCCGGGCGTGGCGATCCGCGTTTCAGGATCCGTTCGAGAGCCGGGTGGCATAACGGGAGATACCCGGAATCACAAGGCGGCCGCCGCCCAGGGCGGTGACCGCCGCGAGTATGGCCACGAAGACGTAGAGCAGCGAAGCGATGAGCATCGCGACCGCGTAGAGGCAGGTCAGAGACGGCACGGCGATGCCCACGAGCGTGGCGAGGATCCCGACGATGGCGAGCGCGGCGAAGAGAAGCTGGCCGTTGCGCGCGTGCCAGCGCGTCTCGCGGTCCCGCTTTTCCAGGAGAAGCACGAGAAGACCCACGATCGGGATGTAGCCGAGGGCGAGAAGCCAGAGACGCGAAGAGGAGGAACTCTCGGCGCTCATGGCGCCGGGCAGCTTACCAGCTTCCTGTCAGCAGGTTGCTAGCGCGCGCGGAGGCGGATGGTGCCGTTGACCGTCTCGCACTGGAGCGTCTCGGCGCCGCCGTTGAACGAGCCCCGGGCTTCCTTGGGACCGAACTTGCCCTCGACGGAGAGGCCCACGTCGTCGCTCTCGATGCGGCCGTTGACCGTGGAGAGGTCGTAGCGCACGGACGAGCTCTTCTCGAACCCGACGTCGATGTTGCCGTTGACCGTCTCGATCCGGCTCTTCTTCAAGGGCCCCTTGAAGCTGACGCGGACGTTGCCATTGACGGTCGTAGCGCTGGCGGGTCCTTCCTGGTCCGCGAGCTCGATCGATCCGTTGACGGCGTCGCTGGAGAGATTGCCGGTGAAACCGGTGGCCGCGACTTTGCCGTTGCACGTCTCGAGGCGGACCTCGGCGCGGGCCGGAATCTGGAGCGTGTAGTCCACGTGCGCGTTGGAGCCTCCGAAGTCCAGGAAGCCGAACAGGCGCCGCCGCTTCGGATTGATGGTCTCGACCTTGATCGACTCGCCGACCTTCGAGACGCGGATCTCGGTCAGCTTCAGAGTGTCCTCGGCGCGGCCGCCCTCGGCGCGCTTGACGGCGCGCAGCTTGAAGTACGGCTTGTCCCAGGCCGTCGCTTCGATGTGGCCGTTGACGTTCTCGACCTGGATCTTGCTCACGCCCTCCATCGAGTAGGCCTTCTCGAAAACCTCTTCCGGCGCCGCCGAGAGGGGCGCGGCCGCGGCGACCAGCGAAACGGCGAGAAGGGCGTTACGCAGCTTCATCCGAATGTTAACAACGGAAACCGGGACAAAAGGTTCTCGCGCGGGGACGGGCTGCACGCAGTCGCGAGCCGATCTCTCATTGGGAGCGCAGGATACGCGTCCCGGACCTCCGATCGCAACGGCGGGGCGCCTGCGAGTCCGAGAGGATCGGCCAGGCGTCGTAGACGTTCCAGAGAGGAACGAGCAGGGGAATATTTCGGAGGATCGAGCCCCATGCGCCGGGCGGACGCCCGTCGGGAAGGCGGGCCTCGAGGGCGAACCAGCGGCGCGCCCGCCCTCCGCCCGCGTCGCGCAGGAGAAAGGCGGCGACCGCGGCCGCGGCGAGAACGGCCCAGATCCACGGGATCGCGGCCCGAAATGCGGGGACGTATCGCCAGATGACGGCGGTCGCGGCGAGACCGACGACGTCCGCGGCGGCCGCGCAGATGGCGAAGTCGAGGAGAAAGGCGAGGATTCGAGCGCGGCGCATATAGAGTAAGAGTGTCGCGGGATTCTGAATCCGGGGTCCGCAATTGTGAAGCCCGAAAACGCAGCCTCGTCCCTGTCTCTCCCCACGGGTGGCCTCGCCGACTGTCACCTTCACTTCGAAGGCTCTCTTCCGGCGGCGCAGGTCGCGTCGCTCGCGCGCCGCGCCGGGCACGCCTTCGCCGACCCGAAGACTTTCGAGGCCGCGCGGCGATCGCTGTCGGGTCCCGAGGATTTCCTGCAGCTCTTCGCCGAGGTCTGTCGTCTCTTTCGCCGACCGGAGGACTATCTCGAGGCCGCGCAGGGCATCGGCGACTTCCTGGCCAATGACGGGGTGACTCGCGCCGAGGTCTACGTCTCGCCGGAGATCTTCTCGTTGCTCGGATTGGACGCCGCGGAATGCCTCCGTGCGATCGACGAAGGCTTTCGAAAGGCAAAAGAGACGCACGGAATCCACTGCGCGATCCTGCTCGACGCCGTGCGTCACTGGGGTCCCGAGTCGGCCGACCGCGTGCTCGACCTCTACGCGCGTCTTCCCCTGCCGTCCATCGTCGGATTCGGCATCGGCGGCGACGAGAAGTCCGTGCCTGCGGCGGCCTTCGCGGGCGTCTACCTGCGGGCACGGGCGCTCGGACTGCGCACGTCCATCCACACTGGGGAGTGGGACGGCGCTCCGGCGGTCCGCGAGGCGCTCGACGCCCTGAGGCCCGACCGGATCGACCACGGCATCGCCGCCGTAGAGGATCCGCGGCTGCTCGCGCGCCTGGCCGAGGAGGACACGATTCTTTGCGTCGCGCCCACGAGCAACCTGCGGACGGGCGCCGTCGCGCAGATCGCGGAGCACCCGCTCAAGCGAATGCTCGAGGCCGGCGTGCGCGTGGCGCTGTCGGCCGACGATCCGATTCTCTTCGGAACGTCCACGTCCGGCGAGTACCGGTTCGCGAAGGAGGTGCTGGGCCTCGACGAGCGAGACCTCCGGCGCCTCGCCGAGAATTCCTGGCACGGCGCCTTCTGCTCGCGCGAAGAGCGGAACAAGGGGCTGAACTCCCTGGAGGGATCACACTAGCCGGTTTCGTCGGGGCGGCCCTTGCGGCCGCCCGGGCGGGGACAAGCCCCGCCCCTACGGTCGTACTACAAACGGTATCCGGGCCTCGGTGAGCGTGGCTTCGACCGAAGCCAGCCGCGACCGGCGCACGGCGAGCTCGATTGCCGGGTCCGGCTCGAAGCGTTCGGCGACGAGCACGACGTCGGGCGGACGCATGAGCCGGCGCACGGCGCCGAGGCGTTCGAACGGCGCGCGCACCTCCAGCCGCACAGTGTCGTATACGGTCTGGACGCCGCACGCTTCGAGAGCGCGGGCCGCCGCCTGGCGATAAGCGCGGGCAAGCCCGCCGGTGCCGAGCTTCGTCCCACCGAAATACCGGACCACGGCGACGACCACGTCGGAGAGGCCGGAGGCTTCGATGGCGAGAGCGATCGGCTTTCCGGCCGTGCCCGACGGCTCACCCGCATCCGAGGCGCGCAGGCGCTGGTCCGCTCCGGCTCCGATCTTCCACGCGAAGGCCACGTGCGTAGCGTCGTGGTACTCGCGGCGCACGCGCTCGAGAAAGCTCTCGGCCTCGGGGACGCCGCCGGCCCGGGAGGCCATTCCGAAGAAGCGTGACGCCTTTTCCCGAACCTCGCCGCGCCCTTCCCGGGCGGGAGTGAGCCTCTCGTCGGTCTCGGGCTTCACCCCGCGAGAGTTGCTTCGTACAAGTCGCGGTACCGCTTCACGATCGCGTCCTGCTGGTAGTCGCGCTCGACACGCTCGCGGCACGCCTTCGACATCCGGCGCGCGAGCGATTCGTCCGTCAGGATCGCGAGGGCCGCCTCGGCCATGCCGTCGACGTCCCCGACCGGCCGCAATGCTCCGTGGACCCCGTCCTCGACGACCTCGGGAAGACCTCCCCCCTGCGCGCCGACGACGGGCACCCCGCAGGCCATGGCCTCGAGTGCGGCCAGTCCGAAGGACTCGTACTCGGACGGCAGGAGCATCAGGTGCGCGGCCGGGAGGATCGTCTCGACGGCGGCGACGTTGCCCAGAAAGATGGCGCGGTCCTCGAAGCCCCCGTCCCGGGCCAGGCGCTCGGCGAGCGACCGGTCGGGGCCGTCGCCGATCAGAACGAGCCGCGCCGGGATGCGCTTCCGGATGCGGTCGAAGATCGCGAGGACGTCCGGGATGCGTTTGACCGGCCGGAAGTTCGAGACGTGGACGATGACCTTTTCGCCGTTGAACGCGAGTGAGCGCGCGAACGTCGAGGCGCCGTCGGGGCGGTAGCGCTTCGTGTCCACGAAGTTCGGGATCACGGCGATGTCCCGCCGGACGCCGAACTCGCGCACCGTGACGTCCTTCAGATAACGCGAGACGGCCGTGACGGCGTTGCTCTGGTCGATGCCCCAGCGCGTGATCGGAAGGTACGAGCGGTCCTGGCCCACGATCGTGATGTCGGTGCCGTGAAGCGTCGTGACGACCTTCAGGCGCACGCCGTTGCCGATCGACATCTCGCGCGCCAGGATGGCCGAGATCGCGTGGGGCAGAGCGTAGTGGACGTGCAGCAGGTCCAGGTGCGCGTTCGTCGCGACGTCCGCCATCTTCGTCGCGAGCGCGAGCGTGTAGGGAGGAGAAACGAAGAGGGGATAGGTCGGCGCGACGACTTCGTGGAAGTGGACGCACGGTCGCGGCAGCTCCAGGCGCGACGGGAGAGCGTAGGAGATGAAGTGGACCTCGTGGCCCTGCTCGGCCAGCGCGATCCCGAGCTCCGTCGCGACCACGCCGCTGCCGCCGTATGTCGGATAGCAGGTGATGCCGATCTTCATCATCAGAACCCCGGCTCGTAGCCCTCGAACGCCTTGACCAGGTCGTCCACGTGAGGGGGAACGCGGGAGTGGAAGCCCTCGGCGAATTCGACGCCGATCATGATTCCGTACTCGCGTGCGCGCGCTTCGACCGCTTCGAGAAAGCCTTGCTTGGACAGCACGGTGGTGGGCTCCTTGGAATCGGGATTGTGGAACTGGCTTTCGAACGCGCGCATGGCAGCGCGGCGCGTTTCGATGACCGGCGTGACGTCCACGACGAAGTCCGGGCGGCGCGTGTCGAACGTCGAAAAATAGACCGTCTGTTGCGGCCGGTGCGCGGGATGCCCGGTCTCGAGCTTGCGCAGCCCCGCGTAGAACGCCGCGTCGGTTACGAGCCGCCCGGCGCGCGCGTGGTCGGGGTGCCGGTCCTCGGGATATGGCGTGAGGATCAGGCGCGGCCGGTGGCGCCGGATGACGTCGATCAACGCGAGCTCCTCGTCCCGTCCGCGGCGCAGGGCGCCGTCTCCGAAGTCGAGCGTCTCGCGGAAATCGGCGCCGAGGATCTCGGCCGCGCGTTTGGCCTCGGCGGCCCGGATCACGGCCGAGCCACGCGTTCCCATCTCGCCCCGCGTCAGGTCCACGATCCCGAACCGGTAGCCTCGGTTCTTCAGGACCACCAGCGTGCCGCCGCAGGTCAGCTCCACGTCGTCGGCGTGCGCCGAGATCGCCAGGACGTCAACCGGCATTCGATCCTCCCGTCGCCGCGAGCCCGACGTCGACGACCGCCGCGCCGGCGGCCGGGTCGGTCTCCGCCACGCCGCGCCGCAGGGCATCGCGCACCTCGTCGCCGTACGCCAGCATCGGAGACAGCGGCGGATAGATCCGTTCGGCCGGAACGCCGTCCGGGGCGAGCAGGGTCTGGAGGCGCTTGCGCTTGCCGGCCACGAGGTCCGTCCTCCGCTGCGCCGCCTTGTTCGCGCGGTCGGCGAGCTGCTCGAACTGGTAGGCGATCTTCTTCTTGGCCGTCTCGAGCGCGCCAAGGAGCGTGGCGTCGATCCGCTCGAGCCGGGGCGCAAGCTCGTCGAGAGATTGCTGCGCCGTCCGTGCCCGGTCCTCGAGCGCCTCGGCCTCGGGAACCGCCGGCGGCCTCTCGGCTGTGGCCGCCATGAGCAGATCCTCCTCCGGGATTCCGAGGTATTCGGCGAGCCGGCGTTCGACGGGTCCCCGCAGAACCACGTGCGTCCGCGGCATCAGCACCGGCCGGGGGACGTCGAAGAGGGAAAACAGCGGAAGACTCTGAGCGTGGTAGGCGATCTCCGCGGCCCCGAGGACGCTTACCGCCATGGGGAAGAGATACGACTTGAGGACGGGCCGGGTTATCACGTCGGCCGAGGGAACGATCTCGCCTCGCTCCAGGCGGGCGATCGCCGCGTTGAGGTCCTCGATGCGTTTGCGGCCGTCGGCGTCGATCGCGAAGAACGAGAAGCCCTCCGGCACGGGTGCCGGAACGGGCTTGCCGGCTTTCTCGAGTTTCCGCGCCGTATCCAGCAGTGTGGCGCGAAGCTCGTCGGCCTTGCTCGCGGCGTGGAGGAAGAGAGCGCCCGTCGGTGCGCGGAGCGCGTCGGAGAGCGGATCGAGCACGAGCAGGGGGTCCGGCTCCACGAGATCCAGGAGCCTCTCGATGAACGCGTCGCCGTAGCGGATGCCCGGGGCGCTGCGGCGCGCGAACGCATCGAGGATCGCGTCGGCGCGCTCCGCCTTCGCGTCGGGGCGGAAGGCCTCGACGATCGTGGAGATCCCGGGCGGGATCGTCAATCGGCCCACCGGCTGGCGGTTCTGCCGGTCCGCTCCTGCGAGGACCAGCTCCTGCGGGCCCTCCTCCGTGGGCCGCGCGGTGCGCGCCACTTCCTGGAGGTCGTGGTCGTCGGTCAACGCCCAGAAGACCGGCACGGCGGGCACGCCGCGCCGCGACAGGGCGCGCGCGAGGTGAATGGCGTCGAGCGCCTTGACGATCTCGTAGAGCGGGCCGGTGAAGAGACCGACCTGGTGTCCCGCCGAGACCGCCACGGCGCGGCCTTCGATGAGCTCCTCCGCCATCCCCGCCGCCTCGTCTCCCCGGAAGCGCAACGCCGACACCGGGAATCGGGCGCGGGCCGCGGAGGCGAGCAGCTCCCGTCCGCGCTGTTCCGCGGCGTCGAGGGACGGCGGATCCGGGTAGAACTCGGGCAGCCCCCCGAGGAAGTCGAGAAAGAGAGGATGGAGCCCGGGGTATTTCGCGTACGGAATCAAGCCGGAAGCCCTCCGGGCTTGCGGGCGAGGACGATCAAACGCGGCGCCTTGGGCCCCGCCGGGCTCTCGTCGAATCCACCCCAGGCCGACTCCACCCACAAGCCCGCGCCGCAGAAGAGCTCGACGAGCTCGTCGGTGGTATAGGCCCGGACGCTCTCGCGGAAGATTTCCGTCGAGCCTTCGCGCCGGACCTCGATCTCCTTCTCGATGCGCTGTGTCTGCGGGTTCCAGGAGCGCCGGATCCGGTAGTCCTTCTCGCCGCAACATCGGTGCTCTTCCGGGACCAGCCGCGCGAGCACGTAGTCGCGGCCGAAGGTGTCGCACAGGAACGCGCCTCCGGGCTTGAGCACCCGCTCGATCTCGGCGATGACCGCGCGGTTCTCGCCTTCACGCACGAAGTAGCCGAAGCTCGTGAAGAAGTTCACGACCGCCGCGAAGGTTCCGTCGCCGAAGGGGAGGGCGCGCATGTCTCCGCGCACGAGGCGGCGGCAGTCGCGCCGGCGCGCCAGATCGAGCAGAGGCGCCGAGTAGTCCAGGCCCACCGGCGCAATCCCCGACTCGGCCAGGGGGAGCGCGTGCCTTCCCGAGCCGCAGCAGAGGTCCAGCAGGGGAACGGGCCGCGGAGGCAGGTGCGCGAGAGCGAAGGCCGCTTCGCGGCGGGCGGAATC
>Ga0075424_100000923_pt1 | contig 24627 bp, 21 predicted proteins | sample SoiMethybrSBSTD3_FD_75301 | JGI IMG/M metagenome (GOLD analysis project Ga0075424, IMG submission 75301) | Bulk soil microbial communities from a Populus tree surrounding site in Tennessee, USA - Soil MetaG P. TD hybrid SBSTD3 | ecosystem: Environmental > Terrestrial > Soil > Tree plantation... | reverse complement strand
TGTCTTCCTGGCCGTACCGAGCCATCAGCAGCAGCGCGCGCGCCAGCCGCTTCTCGCTCGAGTTGAACAACTGATCGACCAGGTCCTCCTCGATCCGGATGTTGCGGGCGAGCATGTGGACTCTGAAGCGATCGGAGAGCGCGGGCTCGTTGTGGAGCATCCGCATCATGTGCGGCTTCTCGACCACGAGGACAGTCGTCGGGCTCATCGCCGTCGCGGTCGCCATTCGCCGCGCCTGTCCGGCGAGGCATCCTTCACCGAAGAAATCGCCGGTGCTCAGCATCGCGACGATGGCCTCTTTGCCGGTCTTCGAGAGCACCGAAATCTTGGCGCTGCCCTGCTGGATGTACATGACCTTTGTCGCCGGATCACCCTGCGAATAGATCACGCCGCCCCTGGGGTACTTTGCGATCGTGCGGGCCAGGCCGGCGGACTCGAGGAACACTTCCAGGTTGAACTCCGACGACGGTTTCGGCGCCTTCGCGGGCTTTCTCGCGGGCATGATTCTCATCATACCTTGCTCGCGACGGGTCGGCTTCGGCACGCTACTTCTTCGACCCGATGATCAGCCGGTTCACGACGCGTCGCACGCCTTCCGTGCCCCTCGCAACCGCGCCCGCTTTGGTCCTGCCCGCCATCGTCATGACGGTTCCTTTCAGGGTCACCACGTGATTGTCCGTGTCCACGTTGATGTCGCTGCCCTTGAGCAGTTCCTCGTTCACGAAGCGTGAGTTGACTCGGGTCGTGATCCATCCATCAGTCATGACTTCGCCCGTCTTGCTCAGCCCGTCCTTCGTCTTTCCTCCGACGACTTTCGCGCCTTTGACGACAGCGTCCTTCCCCTGCACCACGTGATTGTCTGGCTTATCGGTTGTCTGAGGTGCGGCGCCCGCTGGCGCGGACATGGCGAGGGCGAGGAGCCCAACGAGCGCGGCGGCATTCCATTGCATTGTTTTCATGGTCACGACTATGGCCGACCCTGCGGTCGGCCGCTGTGCAATCGGGTACACCTGTCGAACGCTCAAACCTCTACAGTCAAAGGGCAATGCGAATGCTGATCGCCGCGATCGTGGCCATTTCGACGCTGTGTGCCCCCGGCTCGGCCGCCGGTTATTCCGTCCTCGCCCACGAAGCCAACATCGACGCCGTCTGGGACAGCACGATCAGCAAGATGCTGGTGGCGCGCTTTCCAGGCGCAACGGCGGAGGACCTGCTCGATGCGCGCGCGTACGCCTACGGCGGCTGCGTCATCCAGGACCTTGGGTACTACCCGTTCGGCAGCCATTTCTTCAGCAACCTCCTGCATTACGTCCGCACAGGCGATTTCGTCGAAGCGTTGATAGAGGATGCGCAGGACATCGATGAGTACGCCTTCGCGCTCGGCGCGCTCGGTCACTACGCAGCCGACAACAATGGGCATCCGATGGCCGTCAATCGCGCCGTGCCGCTGATGTATCCAAGACTGAGAGCGCGATTCGGCAGCAGCGTCACCTACGCCGAATCGCCGAAGAGCCACGTGCTCGTGGAATTCTCGTTCGACGTGGTCCAGGTCGCGGCCGGTGCGTATGCGCCGGCGGCGTATCACAGCTATATCGGGTTCAAGGTTGCGAAGCCGGCGCTCGAACGCGCGTTCCGCAAGACCTACGGCATCGAGATGAAAGACGTCTTCTTCAACGAGGACCTGGCGATTGCCACCTACCGCCATGCCATCGCCACGACGATTCCCGAGATGACCAAGGTCGCGTGGAGCAAGAAGCGCGACGAAATCATGCGCGTCGCGCCGAGCATGCAGCGGAAGACGTTCGTCTTCAACCTGCGCCGCAAGGACTACAACAGGGAGTTCGGCACCGACTACGCGAAGCCGCACGGGTTCGCGCGATTCCTGGGGGTCGTGTACCACATCGTGCCCAAGATTGGCCCGTTTCGATCGCTCGGTTTCTCCGTGCCCAGCGCCGAAGCGGAGCGTCTGTTCCTGGCCAGCTTCACGGAAACGCGCGAGCACTTCCGCGAGTCGCTCGAGGCTACTCGTGCCGGCCGGTTGCGGCTGCCCAACACTGATTTCGACACCGGACGTCCGACAACGCGCGGAGAATATTCGCTCGCCGACTCGACCTACGACGAGCTACTCGACAAGCTCGAACGCCGGGGCTTTGCGACTGTTGCGGCCCCACTCGCGGCAAATCTGATCACTTATTATGGCGACGCGACGCCCCTGCCAGGAAAGGCGCCGGACGAAGAAAAGCGATCCGCGAGGATCCGCCTGCAACTGGCCTCACTCACCGCGACGCAGACCTCGGCAATCGACCGATGAGTGGCGATCCAGCGACCGGCCGCGCATGAGACGCGTCTGTTCTGTTGTGCACAGCCGTTCCTGGCGCCCCATGTCATGCTCGCCCTGTATGACAGCAACGATCGCCCTGGAGATCAGTCGGCCATGAGCGACCAGTTCGTCGACGAACTCTTCGCCAAGCTGGACACCGAGCGCCAGGAGGCACTCACGAAAGCAGCCACCGCGACGCACACCCGCGAACGCGTCGCCGATGCCGCCGGGATCTGGTGGGAAGAGTTCTGTCGGCTCCTCGAGCACAAGGTGAACGCGTGGAACGCAAAGGGCGCGGCCGACATCCACGTCTCGTGGACGAAAAATGCCAACGGGTCCATAAAACTCTGGCATCGCAGCGTCGAGGCCGAGCTGCGGCTGGCCGGGTCGCGCGCGATGACGACGGGACGGGTCGGAGAAACGCGTCCCCGCGAGTCGTGCTTCATCGAGTTCCGGGAATTGCGCGGCAGCGTGAGCGCGATCCTGGCCGACAACACGGCTACCTCCCCTGCGGTAGCGGCCGAACATCTCCTCGGCCCGATCTTTACCCGCGCGTTCGCCGACTGACCGCCTCTTTCGCTACGCGCACTCGTTCCTGTTTCTGCAGGATCGTGTCCCACAGGTACCGGCACGCCGGACAGAACGAGCATTGCGTCGCAACGCGAATGAACGTGACAACGGCCTTCGATGAGCCGCATCGTGGGCACTCGACATTACGGCGAGGCGCCGGCTGAAGAGAAGATGCCACGTGAACCCGCACTCTAACGACGGCAGGCCGGATGAGCTGTTCAATAGTGAACATCCGAAATTTGCGCGTCCCGCTAGGCTGATGGACATGGCGAATCAGCGAGACGACGACGAGGAGCGAGAGACCCGGCTCCGTACGATGATGGAGCAATTCCGCGCCGCCGAGCAGCGTGCGTTGCTCAAGCGCGGTATCACGCTGTGGACGCGCGCGGAGCGGCAGCTGGGCATCGTGCCATTCGCCGATGCGAGCCTGCCTCCCAACAAGATCAACTGACGATTCCAGCCCGGGGACGGGCGCTGATGGCAAAACAGATTGTGTACGGCGAGGAGTCGCGGCAGGTGATGCTGCGCGGCGTGAACCAGCTGGCCGACGCCGTGATGGTCACGCTGGGGCCACGTGGACGCAACGTCCTTCTCGGCAAGAGCTTCGGCGCTCCGACCATCACGAAAGACGGCGTGACTGTCGCCAGGGAAATCGATCTCAAGGACTCGCTCGAGAACATGGGCGCGCAGATGGTCATCGAAGTCGCCAGCAAGACCTCCGACACAGCCGGTGACGGCACGACGACGGCGACGGTGCTCGCGCGGGCGATCTACCGCGAAGGGATGCGGCAAGTCGTGGCCGGCGCGAGCCCCATGGATCTCAAGCGCGGCATCGAGAAAGCCGTGGACGCCATCGTCGAACGGATCAAGACGATGGCGCGCGATGTCACGGGCAGCATGATCGCGCAGGTCGGCACGATTTCCGCGAATGGCGACGAGACCATCGGGCGAATCATCGCCGAGGCGATGGAGAAGGTCGGCAAGGACGGTGTCATCACGGTTGAAGAAGGCAAAACGCTCGAGACCACTCTGGAAGTCGTGGAGGGCATGCAGTTCGACCGTGGATACCTCTCGCCGTATTTCGTCACCAACCCCGAGCGCATGAACGTGCTGCTGGACGATCCCGTCATCCTTATTCACGAGAAGAAAATCAGCTCGATCACGCACCTGCTCCCACTGCTCGAAAAGGTGGCGCAGCTCGGACGTCCGCTGCTCGTCATCTCGGAGGATCTCGAGACCGAGGCACTGGCGATGCTGGTCGTCAACAAGCTGCGCGGGACCTTGAAGGTCGCCGCGGTGAAAGCGCCAGGGTACGGCGACCGCCGCAGGGAGACGCTCGAAGACATCGCCGTGCTGACCGGAGGTCGCGTCCTCAGCGAGGACCTCGGCGTCAAGCTGGAGAACGTCACAGTCGAGGATCTCGGCAGCGCCAAGAAAGTCACGATCGACAAGGACCATACGACGATCATCGAGGGCGCGGGCGCTACGGCGGCGATCGAGGGGCGCGTGAAACAGCTTCGCGGGCAGGTCGAGGATGCCTCGTCCGATTACGACCGCGAGAAGCTGCAGGAGCGGCTGGCCAAGCTGCTCGGCGGCGTGGCGGTTATCAAGGTCGGCGCCGCCACGGAAACCGAGATGAAAGAAAAGAAGGCACGCGTCGAGGACGCGATGCACGCCACAAAAGCCGCGGTCGAAGAAGGCATCGTGGCTGGAGGTGGCGTGGCGCTGCTGCGCGCAGGCAAAGAGCTCGATTACCTACAGGTCACAGGCGATCAGCTCGTGGGCGCGCGCATCGTGCGCCGCGCGATCGAAGAACCGATGCGACAGATCGCCACCAACGCCGGCGTCGAAGGCGCCATCGTCGTCGCGAAGGTCCGGGAGATGAAAGGCGATGAGGGCTTCAACGCCGCAACGGAGGCTTACGAGGATCTGGTCAAGGCAGGCGTCATCGATCCGGCGAAGGTCGTGCGGACGGCGTTGCAGAACGCCGCGTCGGTCGCCTCGCTCCTCCTGACGGCCGAAGCGCTGATTTCCGAAATCGCCTGATCCCTGCGGCCCGCGAATTCCTCACACGTCGACTTTCGCCGGCTGACGACCCTCGCTCAGCAGACGCTCGAGCCGGTCGGGATCGACGGGCTTGACGAGGTGATGGTTGAACCCGTGGTCCGACGAGCGCTGCACGTCGCCAGGAGCATCGTATCCAGTCAGCGCGAGCAGCAGCATCTCGCGTCCGTACGGTTCTTCGCGAATTCGCCTCGCGATCTGATAGCCATCCATCCCTGGCAGACCGATGTCGATGATTGCCGCGTCCGGGCGTACGACGTTCAGCAACTCGAGACCGCGGATGCCGTCGGCCGCGTCGTAGACCACGTGGCCGGCGAGCTCGAGCATCATCCGCAGCATCTCGCGCGCGTCCTGGCTGTCTTCGATCAGCAGCACGCGTCTGGGGCGCGCGCGACGTCCGGCGGACCCCGAGACGACGGCAAGCGATCTCTCCGACGAGATCTGCGTCAGCCGGATGCTGATCGTGCTTCCCTGCCCTTCACCCGCGCTCGACGCCGCAACCTTGCCGCCGTGCGCTTCGATGAGGCGGCGGACGAGCGTCAGGCCGATGCCAAGGCCACCGCGGGCGCGGTCGAGTGTCCGATCCGCCTGCACATACATGTCGAAGACAAAGGGGAGCAGCCGGGGCGAGATGCCGCAGCCGGTGTCTTCCACGGTCAGTACGGCGTCGCTGCCATCGGCACGGAGAGTCACGCGAATCCGGCCGCCTGACGGGCTGTACTTGACCGCGTTGGACAGGATGTTGGTCAGCACCTGTTCGAGCCGCATTGCATCCACGTCGACCCAGGCGGGCTCGGTGCTGATCTCGATCTGGCGATCCAGTCCCGCGTCACCGGTAAAGGTGTCGACCGCGTGCCGTACGGCCCTGGCGAGATCGAGCGGCTGTCGATTGAGCCGGATCTTGCCGGAGACGACGCGCTCGACGTCGAGCAGATCGTTGATCAGCTGTGTGACGTGGCTGACTTGCCGCGCAATCACTTCATGCGCGCGCACCGCAGGCTCCCCGGCGCCGCGCGTGAACTGGAGCACCTGGACGGCATTGCTGATGGCGCTGAGCGGCGTACGCAGCTCGTGGCCGAGCATCGCGAGGAAATTGTCTTTCGTGCGGCTGTCGTGCTCGGCGCGGTCGCGGCCTCGGTTGGCCTCGAGGAGCTCAGTGAGATCGGTCACGATCAGGTTCAGGCGCCGGCCGTTGGTCGCCACCGTGGTCGTCAGCGACAAACCGACTTCGAATGCGGCCGAATCCGAACCGATCAAGCTGCTACGGCGGCGTCCGCCGCCAGCCGCCAGCATGGTCTCGAAATCCACCCAGTCGGACGGATTCACGAATCGTTCGATGCGGCTGGCCATCACGGACTCCAGCGGTTCTCCCACCATCGCCGCGAAGCGTGCGTTCGCGTACAGGATGTCGCCGCGCCCGGTGAGAACGACCGCGCCTTCCTGCATCTCTTCGACGAGGTGTCGATACGGCTCCTCGGCGCTGTGGAGCGTGTACACCTGGTTGCCGCCGGCGCCCTCCACGACCAGCGCGTCGATCTCGCCCTGCCGAATCGCGCGCAGCGTCTCCTCGGACTCGGCGAGACGCGCTCGCAACGTGTCGGTCTCCTCGTGAGGGTGAGCGGGGCTGATGATCATTGCCTCACTCCTTGGTGCCGGCCGTACGAACAATATCGAGCCCGAGCAGAACGCGCTCGTGGTCTGACATGTCGCCGATGATCCGGCGCATCGGCAGCGGGAGCTTCTTGATCAGTGTCGGCGCCGCGACGATCTGCTCCCCTTTAGTCAGGGCCGGGTGCTGGTAGATGTCGATGACGTCCAGGTCGTACCGTCCCTCGAGATATTCGTCGCAGATCGCCTGGAGATTCCTGACTGCCCGCGCGGAGCGCGGCGTCATGCCCGTGACGTACAACCGCAGGACATACGCATCGTTGGTGGTCTTCGAGGTTGCCATGCTACCCGCACACCTGTAAGTCAAGCCCGACAAGCACGCGCTCCGTGTTGGACAGGTCGCCGATGATTTTCTTGATTGGCTCCGGCAGGCGGCGCACGAGCGTCGGCAGCGCGAGGATCTGGTCGCCGGCCGCAAGCTGTGGATTCTCCAGCAGATCGACGATCTCGATTTCGTATCGTCCCTGAAGATGCTCCTCGCAAATCTGCTTCAAATTCGAGAGGGCCAGGATCGACTTCGGCGTCTGTCCCGCGACGTACAGCCGCAACCGGTAGGCCTTGCCCTGAGGTACCGGCGCGGCGCCTCGATCGTCAGAGACCTGCACGGCGATTGTGTCCTTCCCACATGTCATGACGCGCGCGACTGGAGGGCCCAGGCTGCCCGCCGTTGGCGGCCATGTTCAAGCCGTCGTCGGTCAGCGCGAACTCGCGAAGCTCGTTGGAGTGCGGCATGCCGCGGGACTTGAGCACGTAGAGGCCGCGGCGGTGCCGCCCGCCAAGGTCGTCGTTCGCGAGGACGATCCACGTGTCCATCAGTGAAGAAATGGAGGTCTCCGTGCGTTCGAGCTCGGTCTGTCCGGGCGTGAGGCTCGTCAACAGCGCCGTGATGTTCTCGGTCTTCAGATGGTCGATCATCCGCGTGAGCATCGCCTGGACGTCGGCGAACGTTCCCACCGTCATCAGGTTGGTCACCGGATCGAGGACGGCCACGGTTGGCTTGAAGTCGGCGACGAGCTCGTGCATCGTGGCAAGGTGCGTCTCGAGGCCGTAGCGCGACGGCCGATCGGCGTGGAACCGCAGTAATCCCGCTTCCACCCACGGCTTGAGATCGATGCCGATCGAGCGCATGTTCCGCAGCAACTGCTGCGGCGATTCCTCGAAGAGAAAACAGAGGCAGCGTTCCCCCCGGCGGCACGACGCATCGAGAAAGTGGGACGCCAGGCTCGTCTTCCCGGTGCCGGCCGTGCCCGAGACGAGCACTGTGCTGCCGCGGTAGAACCCTTTGTCGCCGAACATTCCGTCGAGACGCGTTATACCGGTGGAGATCCGGTCAAGCGGCGCATCGTGCGCGAGCGCCATCGACGAGACCGGCAGCACGCTGATGCCCGTCGCATCGATGAGGAACGGATACTCGTTGGTACCGTGGTAGGAGCCTCGGTACTTGACCACGCGGAGCCGGCGCGTCGAGACCTGATCGTGGACTCGGTGGTCGAGCAAGATGACCGCATCCGAGACGTACTCCTCGAGTCCCTGCTTGGTCAGGAGCCCCTCGCCGCGTTCGCCGGTGATCACGGTGGTGACGCCCTTGTCCTTTAACCACCGGAACAACCGTCGCAGCTCCGCCCGGAGGACGCCGTCATCCTTGAGTCCCGCGAACAGCGACTCGATCGTGTCGAGGACGACGCGCGTGGCACCCACCGACCGGATCGCGTAATCGAGCCGGACGAACAGCCCTTCGAGATCGTACTCGCCGGTCTCCTCGATCTCGCTGCGCTCCACGCGCACGTAATCGACGACGAGCTTCTTCGCTGCAATCAGTGCCGGCAGGTCGAAGCCGAGTGAGGAGACGTCGCTGCTAATCTCGTCGGAATTCTCCTCGAACGTCATCAGGACGCCGGGTTCGTTGGAATCGAGGATCCCGTTCACCAGGAACGTCAGCGCCAGCAGCGTCTTGCCCGATCCGGGCCCGCCACACACGAGCGTTGGCCGCCCTTTTGGCAGGCCGCCGAACGTGATCTCATCGAGACCGCGGATCCCGGTGGCCGCCTTCGGCAGCTCGCAGGACGGTGACCGGTCGACGACGGCTCGCGCCTCCATCTTCTCCATCGGGTAGGCGCCGAGTGTGACACCTCATCGGAATGTCGGATGTTCAAATGTGAACACGCCGACGAGCCCTGCAGGTCGTGGGGACCGGTGATACGAGAATCACCGCTTCGCTTGGGTGTCGAGCACCTCGGCGAGTATCTTCGCCGCAACGCCCGCACGTGCATTCGCGCTCTGATCGAGCTTGCCGGCCATCCGCTGCGCTTCGTCAATGCTCGTCAGCGCCGTCTGCACTCGTGCCGCTTCGTCGTCGCGGCCGAGACTCGCGAGCCGCTTGTCCGCACGACCGAGCAGAGCCCGAGCATCTTCGAGATGGCCGCTCGCCTCGCCGAAGTTGACGCTGTAGATCGCCACGCGCGCGTCGAGGACCGCGGCGCGTGCCGCCAGCACGTCGCCTCGCAGGTCGGAGGCCTTGAGTGCGTTGGCGATATCCGATCGGCCCAGCGCCCCCCAGGACCACGCGGCCAGAAGAGCGATCGCGAGGACAGCGACGACGACAAGAACGGCTTTCGCTTTCATCAATGGCGTCCTTCCGTCAGCACCGCCGGCGGAGGACCGCGATCCGCTCCATCGCATTCGTACGCACGCGCTCGGCGCCCGCCGCAATCTGAGCTTCTCCGGCCTGCTCGACCTGCGGAATCCGGCGGTCCAACGCCTCCACGAGCTGCTGCAGCGCAAACAGCGGCTCAGGGACGGCGGTGGCGGCCTGTTGCGTCTGGGCGCGCGAGAGCGCGCCTTCGGCATATACGTGGGTAAGTCCGGACGCCCACCGCTCCATCGTCACGCGATCGCGCTGGTGGGTTTCGATCGGCGTGACGTATCCTATCGATGCCTCAACGTCGTCCGGAACGAACTCGAGCCAGCCTTCCCAGCTTCCATCGTCACGTTCACGTGCCATCGCGCGCGCGTGAAACACGCCTCGCGCGTCGGCCACGGCATCCGGAAACTGCATCATCAGATCAGTCATCAGAAACCTACGAAACCCATTGCAGGAGGAGCCTGACCAGGGCAGTTACTGCGCCGAGCCCCAGCGGCAAGGCCCATAACAGGGCCGTCGCGATCAGAAGATCAGATGCGACGTCCCACGCATGTCCAAACCACGAACGGCTGACGATGGCGCTCATACCCTCCTCCATTCTGCGCCGCACAGCGGCTTTGATCTGTGCGGTTTTGAACAGGCGCGAACACGTCCCGCCGCTCTCCTGAGCTGTGGGGCTTTGGAGGCCTATGTGGGCAGTAGCACGCCGGCCGGTGTGTCAGCGAGCGGCATGTCGATCGTGAAGACGCAGCCGACGCCCGGCAGGTTTTCGATATGGATGTCGCCGTCATGCGCGCGCATCGCCTTGCGGGCAATCGACAGGCCGAGTCCAAGTCCCGATCGGTCGCTTCCCCGGCGATCGCCGAATGCCTGGAACACGTCGGCCTTCTCGTGCGGAAAGCCTCCGCATTCGTCTTTCACATCGATGAAGAGCCGGCCCCCGCGCGTATACGTCCCAAGTGACACATGGCCGCCGGGTGGCGTGTACTTGAACGCGTTCTGCAACAGGTTCGTCACCGCCGACGCGAGCAGCTGCGGGTCGCCGTTGACGGCGAGCTCCGGGTCAACGGGAGCCACGCTGAACTCGATCTGCCCGTACTCGGAGTGGAGGACACCGGTCGCCGCGATCTCGTCGAGCAACTTCATCACAAGCAGCCGCTCGCGCACCTGTTTTCCGGCGGCGAGCCGCACCTCGGAGAGCGCACCACCAATCACGTCGCGCATCGCGATCAAACTACGGCCCAGGATCGCCCCGGTGCTGCCGTTGATGGCGACGTCGCCGCGCTTCAGTGTTTGGAACGCGAGGATCGCGGTGTTCAGGACATTGCGAAGCTCATGGGCGGCGTGGCCGAGATGCTCGGTCTGCCGCGCCATTCGCTCCTGCTCCACGATGCGGGCGTGTTCGGTGACCGCCTCGGCGATCGCCGTGTCGAGACACCGATTCAGCGTGTGGAACTCCTCCACGGTGATCGCGGCGTGCCGCTCAATCGCGACTTCGGTAATCGCCTGGCAGATGTCGCCATAGTCGTGGACGACTTGCGACACATTGAAACCGGCTTCAAACAGTTCCGCGCCGTGGCGCGCAGCAGCCGACCCGATGGCGTCGGCCGCAAAGGGAGCAGGCGTGGCTTCCAATCGAAGCGTCTCGATGAGCTGGTTCAGGAACAGAGGCACGCCGTGCTCGAGTTCGCGCGTGGACAGCGACGGGTAGACGCGTCCCTCCAGGCGCTGCCGCGTCCGCTCGACGATCGCGTCTGCGTTTCCAGAAATGAACTCTTGCAACATGACGTTAGCCCTCCCTGGGCGTGAATATGTCCGCGGGGAACAGCTCATGGTGACGCGGGGGGGGGGATGTCTGTCCCTTATTGCACAGGGGCCGTCGATGCGCTCAACTCGCTACAGCAAGATCCTCACGTCCTGAAGCGCGTGACCTGGCGAAAGAAGTCAGGGCCATCCGGTTCCCACCCATCCGCGCGGTCCCGTTCAGTCAGCGATTGCACCTCCGACAGAGCCGCCTTCCGGTCGCGATGCCCCGTCGAGAGGAGGAAGGCAGCATCCTCTTCGCCGGTCCTGCGGAGGACACTCCACGTCAAGCCGGTGAACCGCATGATGTAGTCGCCGTCTCTCGGGCGCACGATGTAGACAGGGCGCTGCATCACCCCTCAATGGTGGGGGGTCGCAGCCGTCCTAGCTGTTCTCTTTTGAACAGCGCCGTTACGGACGACGGCGCTGGGAGCGCGGACGGAAATGCCCGCCCTTGGGTGCGTGTGGCGCATGCGGTGCGCGCGGTGCGTGCGGCGCGCGCGGTGCGTGCGGGGATTGAGGCGCCGATGATGCGCGGCGTTCCAGGTTTTTCTTCGCGCGCGCCCGCTCCTCTGCCTTCCGCGCGCGAATTTCCGCGATGCGCTGGGCATGCGGCACCTCGAGCGGCTTGGCCGCGCGCGTCTGGTAGTTGAAATCGGGAAGCGTGACGCGCGGCAGCGATCGGCCAATCGCACGCTCGATTGCGCGCCAGTCGCTCTCCTCCTGCGGCGCGACGAAGGTGAATGCCTCACCGGTCATCTCGGCGCGGCCGGTCCGGCCGACGCGATGGATGTAGTCGTCGGGGACCGCGGGTACGTCGAAGTTGACGACATGACTGAGCGCTTCGACGTCGATGCCGCGCGCGGCGATGTCGGTCGCGACGAGCACGGGGTACCGGCCGCTCTTGAAGCCGGCGAGCGCCTGCGTCCGCTGACTCTGGGATCGGTTGCCGTGTATGCGCTCCGCCTTCACGCCTTGCTGCACGAGGTAGTCGGCGAGCCGGTTCGCACGGTGTTTCGTGCGCGTAAACACGAGAGCCTGCCCGAGGATGTTGCGCCGGAACAACTCGAGCAGCAGCGACGCCTTCAGATCCTGCGATACGGGATAGGCCGCCTGCGTGATGCCGACCGCTGGAGCCGCCTGACGCTGCAGGCTGATCATCACCGGCTTCTTGAGCATCTCGGACGCCAGCGCACCAATCGGCGGCGGCATCGTCGCGCTGAAGAACAATGTCTGCCGCCGCTGCGGAATGTGCCGCAGGATGCGCTTGATGTCCGGCAGGAATCCCATGTCGAGCATGCGGTCGGCCTCGTCGAGCACGAGGTACTCGAGGCCATCGAGCTTCGCGTACGGCGCGCGCGCGTGATCGAGCAGCCGTCCGGGCGTCGCGACAATGAGATCCACCCCGCTTCGGAACGCATGTTCCTGCGGTCCCATGCCGACGCCGCCGTACACCGCGGCGCCCGTGAGAGCGGTGTGGACGGCAAGCGCGTTGAAATCTTCCAGGATCTGCGCGGCAAGCTCGCGCGTAGGCGTGAGGATCAGTACGCGCGTGATGCGGCGCGGCCGGCCGATGAGCCGGTGAAGGATGGGCAACAGAAACGCGGCGGTTTTTCCACTGCCGGTCTGTGCGCAGGCAAGCAGATCGCGTCCCTCGATCGCCGGGGGGATCGCCTGTTCCTGGATCGGCGTGGGCCGCGTGAAGCCGAGCTCGCGAATGCCTCTGAGGAGATCCGAATGAAGACCGAGTGCGGTGAATGGCACGCTATGCGCCCATGCTCTTCTTCAGCTCCGTGTCGATCGCGTTCATGAAATCGTCGGTCGTGAGAAACGGATGGTCGTTGCGAATGAGAATCGCCAGGTCCTTGGTCATACGGCCCGATTCGACGACGTCGACACAGACCTGTTCGAGTGTGTCGGCGAACTTCACGACGTCGGGCGTGTTGTCGAACTTGCCGCGGTACTGGAGACCGCGCGTCCACGCATAAATCGACGCGATCGGATTGGTCGAGGTCGGCTTACCCTGCTGATGCATCCGGTAATGGCGCGTCACCGTGCCGTGTGCCGCCTCCGCTTCGACCGCCTTGCCGTCCGGCGACATGAGTACGGACGTCATCAGGCCCAGCGACCCGTAGCCTTGCGCCACGGTGTCCGACTGCACGTCGCCGTCGTAGTTCTTGCAGGCCCACAGGTAGCCGCCGTTCCACTTGAGACTTGCCGCCACCATGTCGTCGATGAGGCGATGCTCGTAGGTCAGTCCCTTCGCCTCGAACTGGCCCTTGAAGTCGCGTTCGAAGATGCGCTGGAACGTGTTCTTGAAAGTGCCGTCGTAGACCTTGAGGATGGTGTTCTTCGTCGAGAGGTACACCGGATAATTGCGGCCGAGCGCATAGGTGAAACAGGCGCGGGCAAAGCCTTCGATCGACGCGTCAAGGTTGAACATCCCCATCGCGACGCCGCCCCCCTTGGTCTTGATCACTTCCCGTTCGATGGACTCGCCGCCGTTTTCGGGCGTGAAACTGATCCTGATTGTTCCCGCGCCCGGAAAATGAAAGTCCTGCGCGCGGTACTGGTCTCCAAATCCGTGGCGCGCAACGACGACTGGCTTGTCCCAGTGTGGAACCACGCGCGGCACGTTGCGGCAGATGATCGGCTCACGGAAGATCGTGCCGTCGAGGATGTTGCGGATGGTGCCGTTTGGCGAGCGCCACATCTGCTTGAGGTTGAATTCCTTGACGCGCGCCTCGTCTGGCGTAATCGTCGCGCACTTCACGGCGACGCCGTGCTGCCTGGTCGCGTTGGCCGCGTCGATCGTGATCTGATCGCCCGTCCGGTCGCGCGATTCAATCCCCAGGTCGAAGTATTTCAGGTCGATGTCGAGATACGGCAGAATCAGCGTCTCGCGAATCTTCTGCCAGATGATGCGGGTCATCTCGTCCCCGTCCATCTCGACAACGGGGTTTTTCACCTTGATTTTGGCCATTCAGTCTCCTGCGCGCGGGCGCCCGTTGACCATACGAAGACGTGATACACCACGAAGGTCACGAAGGACACCAAGTCAAATGAATCACAAAGTTGTTATTGGTCTTTGTGCTCCGAAAAGGATTGCTTCCTGTGCTTCGTGGTGATGTACGTCTTTGTGCTCTTCTGTAGCGGAACAAACTTCGAATTGTAGATCGGAATCGTTGTAGATTACGTACGAGGGGTCCGGCAATGACGAGGCTTGCTGCCACGCTCGCGCTCGCAGTCATTATCGCGGCGGCAACATCGGTGGTCGTCGATGCGCAGGGTGGGGAACCAACGCCGTCGCCATCGATCAACAATCCGTCATTCCCTGTGAGTGGACTCAACAGTCCTTCGTTCCCTCTCCGGGGTCCGCTCGGAATCGGTCCGCCTCCGCCTTCACCATTCGATGCGGGTCCGGACACGTACACCCGGCTTCACCCAATCCCTCCGTCACTCGGCGTTCCGTTCGGATTTGGATTCGGATACGGTGTGCCGTTCTATGGGCACCCGTATAACCACGAGAGTACGTACGAGAAGCTGTATCGCCGGCCCACCCCGGTAGTCACTACCGGCACGCTGTTGCTCGATGTCACGCCGGCGAGCGCCCTCGTCTTCATCGACACTGCGTATGTCGGCAGCGTCGGTGACGTGCAGGCGCGCGGCGTGACGCTATCGGCGGGGCGCCATTACCTCGACCTCGAGGCGCCGGGCTATGACAGGAGAACCATCGAGGTCACGATCGCGTCGGGCGAGCCGCTGCGCTATCGCTACGACATGACGCCGGTGCAGCGGGCAGCCGCGACCATCGTTCCGTCAGTCCCGCCGCAGACGATGTACGCGATTCCAGGGTGCTACGGCGGCAACCGTCCGCCTGTGGCCGCGAACCTGCCGAAGGGATGCGACATGTCGAAGGTGCGGGTAATCCGTCCGCAACCGCGCGCCAATTAACGGCTGACCACGAGGTCTGGTCCTCCCTTTGCACCCTGAAGGCACAGGGGGGCTCTTCCATGCATATCTCGCAGAGACGATGGGTGGCTGCCGCATCGGCCGCCGTCTTCAGCGCAACTATTGGCATTGCTCAATCGGCGAGCGCACAGGTCTACAACTCGACGGATACGCGCTCGACGATTGCGGCCGGGGTGAACGTTCCGGTACGGACGAGCGAGGCCATTGACGCAAGCGCTGCCGACGGACGGATCTTCACGGGCGTGGTCGATCAGGACGTGTACGACACCAACGGCCGCGTCGCGATTCCACGCGGATCGACCGCCGAGTTGATGGTCAAACGGGACGGCAACGACCTGTCGATCGACCTCGAATCGCTCACGATCAACGGCGAGCGGTACGCCGTTGACGCGAACGCGAGTCCCGTCGGCACGAGCGGCGTCAAGAGCACGATCGAGAATGGCGCCGGCACCATCGGCGCGAACAAGGACACGGCGACCTATATTGGAGGCGGCGCGCTGCTGGGGACGATCGTCGGCGCGATTGCTGGCGGCGGCAAGGGAGCGGCAGTCGGCGCAGCCGTGGGTGCGGCAGCCGGCGCCGGCGCGCAAATCTACACGCACGGTAAGCGGGTGAATGTGCCCGCCGAGTCACTCTTGACATTCCGTCTCAGCGAGGATCTGGCGCTTGGCGTCCAGGACACCGGATTCATGCGGAATGGATCTCACTTTCACCGGTACTAGACACACGGGCGGGCCGACGAGGCCCGCCCTCCTCAACCCGGCAGCGGAGGCATCGGGAGACCCCGCGTCGCGAAGACCATCTCGGTGACCTCGGTCCTCTCAAGCATTGTCCAGTCCGCTTCAGAAGAAGTGCCGGATGTGTCCATCTTGCGGCGCGATCGGCCGCATATTCACTCATCGCCTCCGTGCTCGACGACGCGGAAAAACGTCGGCGTCGGCTCGCAGAACTACATCGTGAGCGACGATGCAGCTTTCGATGCTCGGCGGACTCGATCTCTACAGCCTCCGCCGCGTTTTATCGTATGACGATGATCGCGTCGCTCGCAGTCGGCCATTCGTGAATACGCGGCCGATCGCAAAATTACGGCGGACCTGAAGGTCCGCCTCTACTTGAAACGAATTCCTTTGATGACGCCACGATGCTTCGGCTATTTCACGGCCGGCTTGGCGAACTTCGCGGCGTCGATGCGCGCGTTCGGCTGCACGGTCGTCAGCGCGTACACGTTGCGCCCGTCGAGCCAGCTCATCGTCCATTTGAACGGCATCTTCACGCCGGTGTTGCCGACATCGCGGTAGTCGCTGTAGTCCACGCGCGTGACGATACGTCCGACCGGCGAGGGACCGTAGCGCAGCAGCCGGACGAGCAGCCCGGTCTGGGCGTCGAAGCAGAGCGTTGCGATGCCGTTCATGCCGAGGTTGCCCTGGATCACATTCATGCGCCGGTCGTTGATCTCCGTGCCGAAGCCGGTCCGCCAGTTGCGGAGCGCGGTCTTGATCTGTGCGGGGAAGAAGAGCTGGGCCTGCAGTTTGATGCCGTCCATCTCGACACCCGTGAGCGCGATCAGCGGGAACGGCCGGTCGGTGGGCGGCGCCGCGTACCACGCCGCGCGTCCATCGAACGCGGTGATGTGCGCGCCGGATGCGGGATGAGCCGCGGTGTAGTACTGACCGTTGGCGGTCGTGGCAATTTCGAGCGGCGTCTCCTCTGAATCGTCGTAGCCGCGGTATGTGCCGGTCCCCGTGAAGCTGGTGAAGGCTGCCGCCTTCTGCGCTCCGCCGACCGCGGCAATGTACTTATCGATGATCGATTCTGCGGTCGGCTGCCCCGCCGCCTGCGTGATCGGATCGCCCGGCTCCTCCGGCGGCGGCGTGCCGTACAGCTGATCGATGCTGGGCATCACATTCGGGTTGGTGACGCCGCGGTGACAGGTATTGCACGTCACCATCTGGCGGCCGCCGAAGTTCTCGTCGTTGATTTTCCGCATCATGGTGACCATGACGCGCGCTCGCCGCTTCAGCGGCGTGTCGTCGGCGTATTTCGCCCAGTCGCCGCCGCTGTCATAGCTGTGGCAGTCGGTGCAGTTGAGGCCGAGCGACGATGAAAAGAACCCCATCGTCCCCATGAACTGATCGACGGGTATCCCCTTCAGCACCTGGATGTTCTTGAACACCTCTTCCGCCATCGGGGGGCGATCCGCCGGCGCCTGCGCGCCCGCGACGCAGAGGCCAATCATCCAGAGCGCCGCTGTTGTTCCGATCGCCAGTCTCATATCCAACCCTTCTTCGTGTGCTTCGTGACCTTCGTGCTTCGCGTGCTTCACTGTCTTCGTGACCTTCGTGTTCTAGAAATCGAGCTGCGCCCCGAAGCGCAGCTGCCGCCCATTGAGAATCTGCGTCACGTCCTTCCACGACGTTCCGTACGTCGTGTTCATCGCGAGCACCGTCGCCGCGTTGAACAGGTTGTAGATGTCGAGACTCGGACGCAGCCGGCGCGTGCCGCCGAAGCGGAACGTGCGCGTCAACCGCAAATCGAGCTGCTGCGCGCGCGGCTCGAACAGCGAGTTGTCCGGAATCAGTGCGATGGTCCGATTCGCGTTGCACGTGGCCGCGCCAATGGCGCAATCCGAAAGATTGCGGCCAAGCGACGGCGTGATGGCGGCGTTGGCCACGACGTAATTCGCGGTAATCGGAATGCCCGAGCTGTTCTGGTAGACCGCGCTGGTCTGAATGTCATAGGGGAGCGGGTAGACGACCAGCAACTTCACGTCGGTGGCTGCGCCCCACGGCCGTGCGGTGCGGCAGAAGTTCGGACGCGCATCCTGCGGCGAATCGACAACGACGCAGTTGTCGACGACGGTGCGGCCGATGCTGACGCCGCCGGAGAGCTGACCGCCGCGGCCGAAGCGCGCGTTGGTCGTGAGGTCCACGCCGTTGTAGACGCGTGTCTTGCGCCGGCCGAAGTCCTCAGCAGACTTGATCACGTTGTCCGACTGGCCGAAGAGAACCGGCTTGACGTCGAACAGTCCGCACAGCTGTTTTCCGCTGTTGGGCAGGCGGCTGTCGGTCGGCGCGGTCACGCAGTACTCGTCGAAATCCGCCGGCGTCACCTTCAGGTTGTCGGTGACGGTCAGCGTCGTCTCGGCGTTGGGAATGCCGCTGCCGCCGGCATCGCCGACATACCACGTGCGGAAGTAGCCGACGCTGACGCCGAAGCCGGGCCGCAGCTCGTGCTGCAGCGAGACCGACCCCTGCCAGTTTGCATACTGGCGATTCCATCCGCTGAGGACGCCGGGGGCGTAACGCGCGCCGACCAGTTGCCCGAACGTCAGGTTGGACCACGGCCCGCACTCGCCGTTGGTAACGGGATTCCGCAATTCGCAATCAGGGACGTAATTGCGGTTCGCGTCGTTCCACGTGCGAGTCGTCGTCCGAGTCAGGTTGCTGGCAGGGTTGCCGGAGGCCGTGCGAATGATGTCCGGATAGCGGCCGAGCGACGCCTTGAGCGCCGTCTTGCCATCGCCGAACAGGTCGTACGCGGCGCCGAGGCGCGGGCTGATGTTCTGGTAGTTCGGAATGTTCTTCACCGGCTCGAAGCGGCGCTCCGGCACGTATTTGCCCGCGCCGAGCACCTGCAGCGGCGTCTGGCCCGTGGCATGGTTGTAACGCGCGCCGAGGTTCAGCGTCAGCCGATCGATCGTCCACTGATCCTGTGCGAAGAGCGACAGGTCCCTGGTCGTCTCCTGGAAATTCCAGGGCGCGTCGAGCAGCGTAACGAGGTTCGGCACGCCGTTGTTGAACCGGTAGTCGACCGCCGTCCCGTGCATGTCGGGATCGTTTCCAAGCATATCGATGTTGCCGATGGTGGTGTGACGGAACATCACCCCCGTCTTGAATTGATGCGTCCCGGTCACGTACGAAACCGCGAAACGGCCCTGATGCTGCCGGCGCGGCAGCGTCCGCGTCGCCACGTTGCCGTAAGTCAGGTTCAGCGCCTGATCGGTGATCCGGTAGAAGTTCGGGTTGTTCCATCCCTTGATGCGCGTGTCATCCTGGTTGTTGACCTGCGTCCCCTCGCCGCCTTCGATGAGCAGCCGGTTGGTTGCCGGACGGGTCCACGAGAGGCTTGCCGTGTAATTCGGATCGTAGTGATGTTCGCCGGCGGCCTCGGGCGTCAGCCGCGTGCCCGTCGTCAAAATGTTGAAGAGACAGTTGCAGTTCGGCTGATGCGACGTCGAGACGACGACCTTGTCTTTCTGCGAGACCTGCCACGTCACGCGGCCCGTGAGGTCGCGCGTGTAATCGTTGGTGAAGACGCGCTTGCTCGGGTCGGGCTGGTACAACATCGACTGCGGCTGCTTCAACGCGTTCCACTGGACGCCGTCAGCGTAGAGCTGGTTGACGCCCTCACGCGCGGACACGTAGAACCAGACCTTGCTCTGCTTGATCGGGCCACCAATCGCCAGGCCGGTTTCGCGGTACTTCTTGAGCGAGCCGACACGCTTCGGATCGAGATGGCGTGCAATCAGATCGTCGGTAATGTTGGTCGCCTCGAGGGCCGGACCTGAATACGCAAACTGCGACAGCCCCGAAAACTGGTTGCCGCCGTCGCGCGGCACCATTTTCAGCATCGTCCCGCCGAAGTCGGCTTCGGCATCGCCGCCGCTGGTCGCGGTGACTTCCTGGATGTTCAGCTGGCTGAAGACGAACACGCCGATCGTGATGCCGGGAATCTGCTGGTTGATGCCGTCGACGTAGGGCTGCGCCTCGGGCGCGCCATGAAGGCTGAAGCGCGTCTGCGTCCGATCGTTGCCGCCTGCGCTTCGCTCCGTCGAATTGGTGAGGCTGGCGCCGGGAAGCAGCGTGTTGAGCAACGCGAGCCGCCCCGTGCCAGGCAACGCCTCGAGCGTGTCCCGCTGCACCTGCATCTGCGCGCCCGAACTGCGGATATCCACGATGGGAGCCTCACCGGACACCGTCACCGTTTCCTGCAGCGCGCCGACGCTCAGCTCCGCATTGACCGTCGCGGTGAATTCGGCCGGCAGCTGAATACCCTCGCGCTTCAGCGTGTTGAAACCCTGAAGAGAGAAGGTGACCGTGTACGGACCCGGGCGCAGATCGACAACACGATACAGCCCGTTGGCGTCGGTCACCGCGGACTTCGAGCCCTCGATGAGCGCAGGGCTGCCGGCTTCAACCGTCACGCCCGGCAGGACGCCGCCCGACGAGTCACGCACAACGCCGGTGATGCTGCTCTGCGCGAACGCGGCGGCGGGAACGACTACGACAAGGACCGCTGTGACAAGACGCACAATTTTCATTTTTTCACCGGTGCGGATTCTGCCGCATAAATGCTTCTCACTGCCGCCGCCTCGCTCGCCGACGGGATCATCTCCATCAGGTCGGTGCTCGAGGGCAGAAGCGTCAATTTCAACTTGTCACGCCCCAGCCACGCCTGCGTGTACGCCTTCGAGTCGTCGATGACAACGGTAAGTTCCATCGTGTTCTGGTTGACGCGGTGGTAGCGCTCCTCGACTTTCAATTGATCGCTGTGCGGGTTGCCGGCGTTGTCCAGCCACGTGCGCTCGTCCGTGCCGTTGCTGTTGACGACAAACGTAGAGTCGTTCTGCCAGTGGCCTACGGAGTAGCCGTACCACCGGGGATCGGGATTGGTGGGCAGCTGACGGCCGTCGGTCCAGATGACGCGCCACCGCTTCTCGAACATGTAGAGGATCAGCACCTTGTTCGGCATCTGGACCACCTCGAAGGGGCGCAGCTCGAACAGCAGGTCTCGCGGAAAGCCGGAGGGATCGGCGAGAACCGAGAGTGGATCGTTGATCTGATCGGCCGGCACCATGCGCGCGCCGTCGCCCGAATGATGCGTCTTGCCCAGCGCGTCGCCCCACGGCGTCAGCGGCGAGGTCTGCATGCCGCGCGCGCCGATGCCACCGCCGCCGGCATCCCAGATGCCGCTGATGTCACGCGTCGGCGCCGGGCCCGCAGGCGTGGCCGCCGCCGCTGGACCCTGCGCACCGCCTGGGTTGTTCCACGGCAGGTTCTGCCCGAAGACGAGCGCAGAGAGCAACACCGTTGCGACCGTCACCGCCATCATTACGCGTCTCATGCCATTCCCCTTCGTGAGCTTCGTGTACGTCTTCGCGACCTTCGTGATCCTCGTGACCTTCGTGCCTCAGAAATCGAATTGAGCGCCGACCCGCAGCAACCGGCCGCTGAGAATCTGGATCGCGTCCTTCCAGCTCGGGCCGTACGTCGTGTTCATGTTGATCACGTTGCTGGCGTTGAGCAGATTGTAGACGTCCAGGCTCGGACGAACGCGCCGCGTCCCGCCGAGGCCGAATACGCGCGAGAAGCGCAAATCCACCTGCTGCAGCCGCGGCTCGAAGAGCGAGGATGGCGGAATCAGGTCGATCGTGCGGTTCGCGTTGCACGTCGCGGCGCCAACCGCGCAGTCCGAGAGGTTGCGGCCGAGCGACGAGGAGATGGCCGCGTTGCTGACGACATAGCTCGCGGTAATCGGAATACCGGAACTGTTCTGATAAATGGCGCTCGTCGAGATGTCCCACGGCAGCGGATAGATGACCATCAGCTTGACCTGGGTGCCCGCGGACCAGGGCGGGGTGACCTTGCAGAAACCAGGACGCGCGTCCTGCGGCGAGTCGACGACGAGACAGTTGTTGGTGACCGTTCGTCCGGCGCTCAATCCGCCGGAGACCTGCCCGCGTGTGAGAAACCGCGCGTTCACCGTCGCGTCGAACCCGTTGTAGACGCGCGTCAGCTTGCCGCCCACATCGGAGGCTGGGCGCGCGAGGTTATCGCTCTGGCCGAACAGCGCAGGCCGCACGTCGTACAGGCCGCACAGGCGCTCACCGCTGTCCGGCAACCGGCTGTCGGTTGGAGCGGTGATGCAGTACTCGTTGAAATCAGACGGCGTAACACGCAGGTTGTCGGTCACCAGCAGACACGTTACGGTGTTGGTCAGGCCACTGCCGCCGCAGCGGCCGCCGTACCACGTGCGGTAGTAACCGACGTTCAAGCCGACGCCGGGCCGCAGCTCGTGCTGCAGCGAGATCGATGTCTGCCAGTTCTGGTACTGCTTGTTGAAGCCCGTCAGCGCGTTCGGCGAGTATTTCGTGCCGGCGGTCTGCTTGCCGAAGTTCAGATCCGACCATGGGCCGCACTCGCCGTTGGCGACCGGGTTCAGCAAATCGCAGTCCGGCACGTAGTTGCGGTTGGCGTCGCTCCACGTGCGGTTGGTCTGCCGCGACAGATTGTTCGCTGGATTTCCTGTCGCGACCTTGATGATTTCCGGATACTGACCGATCGACGCCTTCAGCGCTGTCTTGCCATTGCCGAACAGATCGTACGCAACGCCGAGCCGCGGATTCAGGTTCTGATAGTGCGGGATGTGATTCATTGCCGGCAGCCGCCGCTCGGGGACGAAGAAGCCGGCAGCGAGGACCTGCTCTGGCGTCGATGCGTCGATGTCGTTGAAGCGGACGCCGAGGTTCAGCGTCAGGCGTCGCGTCACGCTCCACTGGTCTTGCGCGTACACGGCCAGATCCCACAACGTTTCGCGGAACGCCCAGGGCGCATCGAACAGCGTGATCTGGTTCGGAACGCCGTTGCTGAAGCGGTACGCGATGCCGGGGCCATTCAGATATTTGTTCTGCGCGTCGCCGCTCGCGCTCCCCTGGCTGGTGCGACGCAGGTTCGTGCCGATCTTGAAGCTGTGCTCGCCGGTGATATAGGAGAAGGCCAGGCGCTCCTGATACTGCCGCCGCGGGACCGATCGTGTCGCCGTCGGTGCTCCATACGAAAGGCTCAGGCCTTGATCGGTGATCCGGATGATTCGGTCGCTCCCCTGGTCGGTCCCGCTCAAGCCGCCCGCGCGCGTGTCGTTCTGATCGAGGTTCTGCGCCGAAATGCCCGCTTCGATCAGAATCCGGCTGCTGAGGGTGTTGGTCCAGGAGAACGCCGGGTTGTAGTTCGGATAGTAATGATGCTCGCCCGCCGCTTCCGGCGTCGTCCGTCCGCCGGTGAGGAGGTTGAACACGCAATTGCAGTTCGACTGGAACGAGCTCGAGAACGCCAGCCTGTTCTTCTGCGACGCCTGCCACGTCACACGTCCGCTGTAGTCCTTCTGATAATCGTTGGTGAAGGCAGGCCGGCTCCTGTCGGGCTCGTACAGATAGGACTGCGGCTGCTGCGCCTGGTTCCAGTAGACGCCGTCAGCAAACTGCTGCGTGACGCCTTCACGGGCGGCGACGAAGAACCAGAGCCTGTCGCGTTTGATCGGTCCACCGAGACCTTCGCCGGTGTCGCGGAATTTCTTCAGCGAGCCGACGCGGTTCGGGTCGAGGTGCCGGGCGATCAGCTCGGACGTGATGTTCTTCGCGGCGAGCTTCGGTCCCGAGTACGCCGCGGTCGCGATTCCCGAGAACTGGTTTCCGCCGTCCTTCGGGATCATGTTGATCTGCATGCCGCCGCTGTCGCGGTCCGCACCGACGCCGCTGGTCTCGACGACGACTTCCTGGATGTTGAGCTGGTTGTACACAAACACACCTTGTGTCGAGTTCGGGAGCTGCTGGTTCATCCCGTCCACATAGGGCTGTGCTTCGGGACCACCGTGCACGCTGTACCGTGTCTGTGTGCGATCGCTCGTCCCGCCGACGCCACGGTTGAATTCCTGCGTCAACGTCGCACCGGGAACGATGTCGGAGAGGATCGTGAGGCGGCCGGCGCCGGGCAGCGCCTCGATCGTCGATTTCTCGAACTGCGTCTGCGCGCGCGAGCTCTTGATGTCCACCACCGGCGCTTCGCCGGAAACCGTGACCGTTTCTTCGAGGGCGCCGACGGCGAGATCCGCGTTCACCGTCGCGGCAAATTCGGCCGGCAGGTTCAGGCCTTCACGCTTCAGCGTTCGAAAACCGGGAAGCGTGAACGTCACGGTGTAAATGCCCGGACGGAGATCGATGACCTTGTAGATCCCTTGCGCGTCGGTCACCGCCGTCCGCACACCTTCGATCAGGGCGGGGCTTGCGGCTTCCACCGTCACACCCGGCAGCACGCCGCCGGAGGCGTCGCGTACTACACCGGTGATGCTGCTCTGCGCCCGCGCGGCGACAGGGAGCAGCGACAACACCGATACCAACACAACACGCACCAGTCCCCGAGCGCGCATGAAAGCGACTCCCTTCGAATCCGCGGCGTTTACTTGTTGTTCGTCCTGTCGTTGATGTTCTTCCTGAAGTCCATCACCTCGGTCGGCGAACAAATCATCTCCATCATGTCGAAGTTCGCCGGCGCCAGTGTGAGCGGCATCTTGTTCCGCGGCGTCCACGGCCGCGTGTAGGTCCTCGGATCGTCGAGCGTCACGGTGAGCTCCATCAGGTCGTGATTGACGCGGTGATAGCGCTCCTCCACTTTCAGATCCGCGCTGTGCGGGTTGCCGGCGTTATCGAGCCACGTGCGTTCGTCGGTCCCGATGGTGTTGACGACGAACGTGGAGTCGTCTTCCCAGTGGCCCACGGAGTAGCCGTACCATCGCGGATCCGGATCCTTCGGCAGCG
>Ga0075424_100000922_pt1 | contig 24632 bp, 24 predicted proteins | sample SoiMethybrSBSTD3_FD_75301 | JGI IMG/M metagenome (GOLD analysis project Ga0075424, IMG submission 75301) | Bulk soil microbial communities from a Populus tree surrounding site in Tennessee, USA - Soil MetaG P. TD hybrid SBSTD3 | ecosystem: Environmental > Terrestrial > Soil > Tree plantation... | reverse complement strand
TTGACTGCGGAAAACTACAGCAGTGTGGTGCGCTTCGAGAGCTCGATCGAAATTGATTCGGGCGCTATGACTTTTCCCGCGCCCGACTGGAAGCCCAGGCGCAGTCCGGAACGTCCCAATGTACTGCCTTTGGTCGTATGCTCGCCCGGGGTGGAAGTCAATATTGCATTCGCCGTGATGGGCCAGTTGGTGGCTTCCACAGGGACAGTTGGCGAGCGGGTAATTGATGCGGACGAGCGCCGCATCGTGGAGCGATGTGAGATGAATGCCGAGATCGGTACGGAGTGCCATCTCCACCGGCTGATTTCGGTATATACATCGCGCGAAAAACCTAAGCCATTTGAACACGCATTGACTCACCTCAATTGGGTGCTTCCGCAAGGCATTTCTGGGGCGGCGTCAGCGCATGCCTCAGAGTGGCAGGCAAGATGGGAGACAGCCGATGTGGAGATCGTAGGTGACGATTTCCTGCAACGCGCGCTGCGTTTTGCGGAGTACCACCTGATCAGCGCCGCCAATCCGGAGGACGGGCGAGTTTCGATTGGCGCTCGCGCCCTCACCGGCAGCGCATACAAAGGGCACGTTTTCTGGGATACCGAGATCTACATGCTGCCGTTCTTCACGTTTACACATCCGCCGTCGGCGCGGGCGCTGCTTGAATATCGCTATCACACCCTGGATGCGGCGCGGGCGAAAGCGCGTGCTGCGGGATTTCGCGGAGCGATGTATCCCTGGGAATCGGCTGATACGGGCGAGGAAACCACTCCGAAGGCAATCATCACGCCAGGCGGCGAAGTGATGCGAGTGCTGAACGGCGAGATGGAAGTCCACATCAGCGCCGACATCGCCTATGGCATATGGCAGTACTGGAGCGTGACGGGGGATGAGGAATTCTTTTCGCAGTGCGGCGCCGAGATCATGCTGGAGACTGCCCGATTCTGGGGGAGTCGAGGCACGATCGAGCCAGACGGGCGGTACCACATTCGGCACGTCATCGGTCCCGACGAGTACCACGAAGATGTGGATGACAATGCCTACACGAACCTAATGGCGGCGTGGAATCTGCGCCGGGGAGCAGAGACGGCATTGTTACTTCAAGGCCGTTGGCCGGAGCGGTGGCGCGAGCTTGCCGGCCGCCTGCAGGTCACGGACGACGAGTTGAAGACCTGGCATAAGCTGGCGGATTCAATGTTCGCAGCGTTTGATCAGCAGACATCCTTGTTTGAACAGTTCCAGGGATATTTCGCGAAAGAGCCGGTGAATTTGAAGAGCTACGAACCGCGCTCGGTAGCGATGGATGTGATTCTGGGACACGAACCCATTCAGCGTACGAACATTGTGAAGCAAGCAGATGTGGTGATGGCCACATACCTGTTGTGGGATGAGGTTGCGCCGGAGGCGCGCGCGGCTAATTTCCGATACTACGAGCCGCGGACTGGGCATGGAAGCTCTCTAAGTCCTTCGATCCATGCTCTTATGGCCACCCGCTTGGGGGATGGTCATCTGGCGCAACAATATCTGAAGCAGGCGTCCGAAATCGATCTGGGCAACAACATGGGGAATGCGGCTGGCGGCGTACACGCGGCCGCCCTGGGTGGATTGTGGCAGGCCATGGTATTCGGATTTGCGGGGGTGAGAACACACCAGGATGGGATATGTCTCGCGCCCAACTTATTGTCGCATTGGAGACGGCTTTCCTTTCCATTACAGTGGCGCAAGAGCAGACTTCAAATTGCGATTGAACCGAGCGCAGTACGCATCGCGGTTGAAGGCGCGGAACCGGTGAGAGTGCGCCTGGATGGAGGGGCGGAGGTGATGGCTGCGCCGCGGCAGGAGTACGTGGCGGAGCGTGCTCAGGCGGGTTGGAACCCGTGGCGCATGCTTCATTGACGCCGCAAGGCGGAGGAAGGAGGCTGTTGTGACTGCGGCACTACCTGAATGGAAAGGTGCGGTTGAGCGTCGCAAAGCCAAGCCACGCACGGTGGAGAACGTTATCCTCCCCCTGGACGGCCGAAAATTTTCGCAGTTAGCAATTCCGATTGCGCGGGAATTGGCCCGGCTGCACAGCGCCACTCTCCATGTGGTCTATGTAGGCGAGCAAGCAGCGGCCACCCAGGACACGCTGGCTGGGCTGGGCTTGAAGCCCGGGGAGACGCGCGGGGTAGTCATGGATCATCGCAAAGGCACTCCAGCGGAGCGGGTAATCCACTCGGCTCGGGATTTGCCGCGAGCGCTGATCGTGATGTGTACGCACACCGGCCAGCAGTTGAATGGCGAGCGATTTGGCGCGGTCGCAGAATCGATCCTGCTGACCAAGCCCGAACGCATTGTGTTGCTGGCACCGGAGCCTGACCATCCTGCGTGGAAGCTGCGGTCTATCTTATTGGCGCATGACGGCACACCCGCCTGCCACCCTGCTACCGGACCGGCAGCGGAATTAGCGCACCTTGCGGGGGCGCAGATCATCGCCTTGCACGTGGCAACCCGGCGCAATCCGCGGGGCGAAGAACCAGGAAGCCTTTCGGCTCCGCGATATGTGGACCAGCCGCAACATGAATGGCCTGCCTGGGCGGATGAATTCATGAGCCGCATGCTGGCCATGGGGGCAGCGCCGTCATCAATGCATTTCGACCTGGTGGTCACAGGCGGACAGCCGGGTTCGGAAGTAGCGCAGGTGGCTCGCCAGCGCAATGCTGACCTCGTGGTCATGGGTTGGCATGGGCATTGGGATCACGATCCCAGCGCGACCCGAGTGGTGATCAGGACTTCCGGGTGCCCGGTATTCTTGGTGTACTGCGAGTGAGTGCGGGGGGGCAAACAGGAGTTCAGGATGAATCATGGCCCGGACGCGATGATCTTTGATTTAGACGGAGTGATCACGTTCACGGCGGGAGTGCATGCCGCGGCGTGGAAGGAATTGTTCGATCAATATCTGAAGACACGTGCCCTGCGCCTGGGCGAACCATTTCGCCCATTTGATGGCACTCATGACTACCTCGCTTATGTAGATGGCAAGCCGCGTTATGACGGTGTGGTCAGCTTTCTCGCCTCGCGCGGCATTACGATTCCGTATGGCAGCCCTTCGGATCCTCGAACGGCGGAGACGGTCTGCGGGCTTGGAAATCGCAAGGACGACATGTTCTTAAGAAAAGTCCGCGAAGTCGGTGTGGATGTCGATCGGGAAGCTGTGCGCTTCGTGCGGGAGTTGCGGGAGCGCAGAGTTCGCGTTGGCCTGGCGTCTTCAAGTCGAAATGCTGTGCCAATCCTGGAGCGAGCAGGAATTCGCGATGTTTTTGAGGCCATTGTGGATGGTGTGGTTAGCGACCGACTGCACCTGCACGGCAAACCTGAACCTGACATTTTCCTGGCATGCTTCCAGCAATTGGTCCCACACGGAAACCCACAGCGGGCAGGAATTGCGGAGGATGCTATCGCCGGGGTGGAAGCGGGACGGCGAGGAGGTTTCGCGCTCGTGCTCGGAGTCGACCGGAACCAGACCGGTGAACTCGCGCGACATGGGGCTAACTGGTCGATTCCGGACTTCAAAGGCATCACAGCAGAGCAGGTACTTGGTTTCTTCGCAGCGCGGGCGAGCGCGGCGTGAGTTCGGTGAGTTCGTCCCCGCGTTGACGAGTCTTCCCGCGATTGAGTAACATGCTTTTTCTTCTTGAAGGACTCCCGGGGGATGGGTAACCCAAATCGGCGCATTGGAGTAGTACTCTTTCAGCTGGGTGGGCCGGACAAGCTGGAAGCGATTGAACCTTTTCTATTTAACCTTTTTTGCGATCCTGACATCATTGACTTTCCTTTTGCCCGCATAGGGCGCAAACCTCTGGCGAAACTGATCTCGACCACCCGCGCCCGGAAAGTTGCCCATCATTATTCTGTGATAGGCGGCGGTTCCCCGATCCGACGATTTACCGAACGGCAGGCGCGGGCTCTCCAGCGAAGACTCACGAATCATGACGTTAATGCCCGCTGTTTGGTAGCGATGCGCTATTGGCATCCTTTCACGGCTGAAGTTATTGAGCAGGTGCTTGCCGACGTGTGTGATGAGATCGTGCTTCTGCCCTTGTATCCGCAGTATTCGAGCACCACAACCGGCAGCAGCCTGAATGAATGGAAGCGGCTGTTCCACCAACGCATTCCCGTACACTGCATTGAGAACTTCTATCGGGATGAAGGATATCTCCAAGCCGTTGTAGAAAGAATTGATGAAACGCTGGCCCGCTTTCCCGAGCCGGAGCGGCCCGAAATCATCTTCAGTGCGCACAGCGTCCCAGCCGCCGTGATCGAACGCGGCGATCCGTACCAAACCCAAGTGGAAGAGACAGTCAGCCTGTTGATGAAACGTGGTGGGTGGAGGAATGGCTACCGGCTCTGTTATCAAAGCAAAGTGGGTGCAAGCAGATGGCTGCAGCCCTCGTTGACGCACACGGTACGGGCGGTGGCGGCGGAAGGTATATGGGAAGTAGGTGTAGTCCCGATCTCGTTTGTTTCAGATCACGTCGAGACGCTAGGAGAAATCGATCACGAAGCTCGCGCGCAGGCTTCGGCACTTGGAATCACGAGATTTGAAATGACTGCCGGCTTGAATGATTCGCCAACATTCATTGCGGCTCTGGCGGATCTGGTGATGGCGGCCTTGGGAATGGATCACAACTGTGAGGTGGAGGGGCTGGTGGCAGCGGACTGAGAGGGATTGTTGATTCTTATTGTTGATTGTTGATTGTTATTGTTGATTTGAATTCGAACGATTGGAGTTCATTCAACCATCTACAATCAAAAAATCAACCATCAAGATAGCGGGAATTAGGCAGGCTTTAACTGATGGCAGATGAATCCAAAGGAATTCTCGGACACCTTCCGCCCTTGCCGCGCGCCGCGCTCAATAACTCCGTGATTGGTATGGAGCAGGCTTACCGCAAGCGCAAGGGCATGCCGTTGCTGACCGAGGCGGACATCGAGGCATTGAAGGCCGGTGAGCCGATGCCCTGGGAGCGGGGAGATGGCGAACCAAGCAGCGCTCCTGCGCCTGCCGGGGGAGTGGCGCCTCCGGCCCCCGCTGCTGCTCCCGCCGCTCCGCCGGCTCCAGGGGCCACCGGCACGATGCGCGAAGATGTAGCAAAGTGGGTAGCAGAAGGAAAGAAGTGGAGCAAGTCTGCTATTGCCGCCGAACAAGCACGGCGGAATCGCAAAGGTCTGCCGGCACTGAATGATGCGGAAATTACTGCACTACTTGGAGAGCCGCTGGAAGAGAGCGCGGCGCCTGTGGCGCCTCCGCCCGCGGCGGCACCAGCAACCCCATCTGCGCAGAGCGGACCGATCAGCGACGAAGTTGCGAAGTGGGTGGCAGAAGGAAAAAAGTGGAGCAAATCGTCGGTTGCGGCTGAGCAGGCCCGGCGGAAACGTAAGAATCTTCCTGAGCTGACAGATGCCGAAGTAACGGCTTTGCTCGGTGAACCCGCCGAACCAGCGGCAGCGGCTGCCCCTGCGGCAGCACCGTCACCCGCAGCCAGAGCAGCAGCTCCTGGGGCTGCGCCTCGTCCCGCTGCCGCTGCGGCAGCGGCGGCTCCGGTGGCGCGCGCGGGAGCGTCGACCAAATACGTGGGAACTCCAGCCGTCGGCACTTCGAAAGCAGCGGCGGCCGGCGGAGTGGCAGCAGTTGGTCCGGAAGATAATGTAGTCAATCAAGGGCGACGCCGCTTTGCCTGGACCGCAGTTGCGGCTTTCCTGACCGCCTGGTTCATCGCCTTCTTCCGTTTTTTCCTGCCGCGCACGTTGTTTGAGCCGGCCACATCGTTCAAGATCGGATACGCCGCCGACTATGGTCTTGGAGTTGACACGAAGTGGCAGCAGAAATACCGCATCTGGGTAGATCGAACCCCCGATCGGCTATTCGTCATTTACGCGCGCTGCACACATCTTGGGTGCACGCCGGACTGGAAGCCGAGCGAAAACAAGTTTAAGTGCCCGTGTCACGGCAGCGGGTATGACAGCGAGGGCGTGAACTTTGAAGGTCCCGCGCCCCGTCCCATGGATCGGGCGCACGTGGAGACCGCGCCGGACGGACAGATTCTGGTGGATGTCTCCAAGCTGTATCAATGGCCGAAGGGTCAGCCGAGCCAGTTCAATGAGGAGGGAGCGTTTCTGCGGCCGGGCTAGCCGCCGGAGACAGAGGGATACGGAAAGTCAGAGGTCAAAATGCCTGAACAAAACGGCAACGGGAAGAACGGCAACGGAAATCGCGTAGGGCTGCTCGAGCGAGTGAAAGCCGGCATGAAGGAAGATGTCCAGTCGCTCAAAACCGACATACCTGCAAAGGCCAAAGAGCAGATTGATTTGCTCAAGGATCCGACCAAGACGCAGGTCTACACTTCAATCTTCCGGCATAAACACGATGACACACCGCGTAATCGGGCGTTGGGCGTCCTGTCAAATGTGTTTCTGCACCTGCATCCCGCCAAGATCAACCGCGACGCAGTGCGATACAGCTTTACCTGGGGAATGGGCGGGATCACGTTTTACTTATTTTTTGTTCTCACTCTGACCGGCGTGCTGTTGATGTTTTATTACCACCCCAGCAAGGTGCAGGCGTTCCGTGATGTTTTGTATCTCGAGCATGATGTCCCGTTTGGGAAGCTGCTGCGCAACATGCATCGCTGGGCAGCGCACCTGATGGTGATTGCCGTCTGGCTGCATATGTTCCGCGTTTTTCTCACCGGCTCGTATAAGAAGCCGCGCGAATTCAATTGGAACATCGGCGTGCTGCTGCTGGTGTTCACGCTATTGCTTTCCTTCACCGGATATCTGCTGCCCGACGATCAGCTGGGATTCTGGGCTGTGACTGTGGGCACGAATATGGCGCGGGCTACGCCGGCGCTGGGGCATGAGGGCCCGTTCGGAAAGCAACTGGGAATGACGCCGTATAACGACGTGCGCTTCGGGCTGCTCGGCGGCTCGATCGTGGATGCCAATGCGCTGCTGCGCTCCTACATCTGGCACTGCATCGGAATTCCCATCGTGGCTTCGGTCCTGATGATCGTGCATTTCTGGCGGGTGAGGAAAGATGGAGGAATTTCGGGACCAGCTCCGGTGATGCTGGCCTCGGAGGTAAAGGAAGCAAGAAGATAAGCGGCTTGTGTGGGGACTCCCTCGGCAGTCCGGTCGAGCGTAGCTCGACGGTTAAGCCTTGTCATCCTGAGCGAGGCGCTTTTTGCCGAGCGAGGGATCTGGGCGAGCCACCGCGCTACGCGCGATTGCGGTAACGCGCGAGGCTGGCATCCTTGTTGGAGTACTTATGGATTGGCGACAACTTTGGGATATAGCGTCGGCGCCGGATAACGTGCCCATCGTGGCCATGATTCCACTGCTGGCCTTCTACATCTACTTGGCCTGGAAGCAGGCTCATGCAAACGACAATCTGATTGCCGAACTGCAAACCAATCCACCTATGGCCAAAACGCACCATCGCAAAACTTGGCCGTTTCGCCCGGGGTGGCAAAAAGAAATTCACGTCTGGCCATTTCTGCTGCGCATTGAGTTCCTCGCCGCGATCATTGTCACCATCGTTCTGATGATCTGGTCCATCACGCTGTACGCGCCGCTCGAAGAACCCTCGAATCCGAACCTGACCATGAATCCTGCAAAAGCGCCGTGGTATTTTCTGGGCCTGCAGGAGATGCTGGTCTACTTCGATCCGTGGATTGCGGGAGTCGTGATGCCGACCCTGATCATCTTCGGCCTGATGGTCATTCCATACATCGACACCAATCCACTGGGCAGCGGATATTACACGTGGAAGCAGCGCAAGTTCGCCATCGGAACATTTCTGTTCGGGTTCATCATTCTGTGGGTCTCGATGATCATCATCGGCACGTTCATCCGGGGACCGGGGTGGCAGTGGTTCTGGCCGGGGCAAACCTGGGACCACAATCGCCTTATTTATGAAGTGAACCGGGATTTGCCGGATCTTTTTGGCATTACCTCAAACCTGGGAAAGGAAATTTTCGGCGCGATTGTGGTCGGCGGTTTCTATGCGGTTGCCGGTTTCATCACGCACGCTCTTTTCCGCCGCTACAACCCGAAAGATTATCAGCGTATGAGCCTGCTGCAGTATTCCATCATGATGTTTTTCTTACTCACCATGTTGGCGCTGCCGATCAAGATGCTGATACGACTCATGTTCAACATTAAATATGTGTGGATAACCCCTTGGTTCAACGTTTAGTCGTTGGTCGTTGGTTGTTCGTCGTGGGCAAGCGCCTCAGCAACAAGCAGTGGAGCTCTAATGGCTGAACAACCTATTGCCGAGCAGGATCCGGTAGTCACGAAATCGTATGCGGCGCACTACGCGATCGCCATGCTGATCCTCGTGGCGACCATGTTCTGGGCGCTATGGGACGAAGCGTTCGGGCAGAGGCCGTGGAAGACTTATCAGCAAGAATGGAAGAGGCGCTACACCGCCCTGTTAAAGGATACAACTTCGAGATCTACGCAATCGGAGAAGGAAGTTGCGCGCAGCCCGGAGTACCAGCAACTGGAGCAGGCCTACAAACAGGCATCCGATGCTGCCAAGACGCGACAGGATGAATTGCAGAAGCAGATCACCGGTCTAAACGCCCACATTCAAAAGGTACAGGACAAGTTCACAGACCGCCGGGCTAGAATCAACGCCCTCACGTACGAGCTGGAAACCGAAGCAAGCGCCCCGGGAAAAAAGAGTAAGCAGAAGGATATCGATAAGAGAAAGGCCGAGATATCCAGCATCGAATATCCGGAAAACCACGTAGAGAAATACAACTACCAACAGCTGGAGGAAAAATACAACGAACTTCGGGACGAGCGTACCAAGCTGAGTGCGGAACTGGGCGATGTTCTCAAGCCGGTTACTGAAGCCGGCACCAAGATGTCGCAGTACGTCACCGACCATATGGTGGACCTTACGCCTAAGCAGATTGAGGGGCTGCGCAAGAAGACTGCCGAGTGGGATCCGAAGATTCAGCAGATCAATGTGGCCGAAGCGAACATCGTGGATCGCTGCGAATCCTGCCACATGGGAGTGCGCGAGCCGCTGAAGATCACTCCCGCTGCGCTCACGCCTAAAGGTTCGAAGAAACCTGATGAGTACGCTCAAGCGTTCGTCAGTCATCCTGATCCTGATCTCGTCAAGATTCACGATCCAGATAAATTTGGCTGCTCGCCGTGCCATCAGGGGAACGGGCGCGCCACCACGAGCGTTGAAAAGGCTCACGGAAATTACGAGCACTGGCTGTGGCCGCTCTTTCCCAAGCAGAATGCAGAGGCCGGTTGCCAAACCTGCCACGCGGCCGACATGGTGCTTACCACCGGCGAGACAGAATGGAATGTCATCAACTCTGGCAAAGATTTATTCCGCCAGCGAGGCTGCAACGGCTGTCATCGCTATGAAGGCTACGACAAAGAGCCTGAGGATCTGACCGGGATTGGCCAGCAACTCAAGCTTTTCGAGCAGCAGAAAATTGACAATCAAAAAGAAGCGGCGGCCCTGATGAAGCAGGCCGATGCTGCGCAAAGCAATGAAGAAGCCAACCGGCTGAATGAGCAAGCCGTGGCTCTGCGCGTCGCCAACAGCAAGATTGATGGCCGCATTCAGCAGCTCGATTTCCAGTCCCACAGCCTGATGCAAGATATGAAGAAGATCGGGCCGAACCTGAAAGATGTCCGGCTCAAGCTGAATCGGAACTGGATTCCTGTCTGGCTGAAGAAGCCCACCGATTTCCGCCCGACGACGAAGATGCCGAATTTTCGGCTGACCGATCATCAGATCCAGGCGATTTCTGCATACATCTGGCAATCCGGACTGACCGATTCACCACCCAGGCAGAAACCGGGCAATGCGGATCAGGGCAAGGAATTGTTCGAGACGCGCGGCTGCCTTACCTGCCACTCCATCGGAGAAGGCAGCCAGATGGAAGGTGGCACATTCGCGGCGAACCTGACGCGCGTCGGCGAGAAGGCTAACTACGACTATCTGGTGCGCTGGATTCACAATGCTCGCGAGCGCACGCGACCGTATTGCCCGTACGAGAAGAAGGACATTGGGCCTGAGGACTACGCAAAACATAACTTGCCATATCAATTCGATCTGCAGCACAGCCAGTGTCCCAACGACGGGCATGAACTGCAAGTCCAGAACATGACCGTGATGCCCAGCCTGCGTCTCAGTGTGGCAGATGCGCAGGACATCGCTTCCTATCTGATCACCCAGAAGAAGCAGGAGCCGACTGCCTACGCGGACGCGTCCTTTATGGAAGACGCCAAGCTGAAGGATGAGGGCAAAAAGTGGATTCGCCATTACGGGTGCGCGGGCTGTCACGAGATCTCAGGATTTGAAGACGAAGGCCGCATCGGTACGGATCTGACCGTCGAGGGCAGCAAGCCGATTGAGCGTCTGGACTTTGCCCTGTTCACGGAAACGGCGCAGCGCGGCGGAAAGAAATCCGAGCCGATCACTGACCCCGAGGATTTGCAGCGCTTGCCGGAAGGGCCCGCGAAAGAATCGTGGTATGACCACAAGGGCTTCTTCGAACACAAATTGGCGGAGCCGAACATCTACGACAAGGGCAAGATGAAGAGCGATGAAGAGAAGCTCCGCATGCCCAATGTCCACCTGGATAAGGAGCAGATCAGGTCGCTTACTACTTTCCTTCTCGGCAGCCAGGAAAGTTCGCTCCCGGAGAGCTACCGTTACCGGCCGCCAGATGCGCGCCGCGATATTCAGGATGGGTGGTGGATCGTAAAGAAGTACAACTGCATGGGATGCCATCAGTTCATTCCCGGCCAGCCCACAATTCTGATGGGAATGGCACGCTATCAGGAAGCGCAGGAACAATTGCCTCCCAAGCTGCTGACGGAAGGGGCGCGCGTCGATCCTGAGTGGCTGCGGCGTTTCCTGTCCAATCCTGCGCTCACTAATAACGATACGAATCGCAATGGCGTGCGGCCCTATTTGCAGGTGCGGATGCCGACGTTCTCGTTCTCGGACAATGAATTGCGGAAACTGGTGCGATTCTTCCAAGCGCTCTCGCAGCAGCCGATTCCCTATATTCCGGAACCGGTACCCACGCTAACGACCAAAGAAACGGACATGGCCAGAAGCCTGTTCTCAAGTACGGCTGCGCCTTGCCTGAAATGCCATGCGACCGGCGACGCGCAGCACGACAAGCACGCTACGGCTCCCAACTTCCTTTTGGCGAAAGAGCGGCTTAAGCCGGACTGGGTAGAGCGCTGGATTACCGATCCGCAGAACATCAGCCCGGGAACTTCGATGCCTTCGGGACTTTTCCGGCAACAGAATGGGCAATGGGTTTTTGCCGGACCGACGCCGCCATCGTTCCAGGGATACGCTGGAGATCATAGGAAGCTGCTGACGGATTACATCTTCCAGCTCACGCCGGAAGAGCAGCGGCGAGTGGCCTCGGCCATGGGGCGTTCGCAGGCGTCGGTTCAAGGTCCAGCTAAGCAAAAGCTGGCGGGGAATTCGCGTCCCACTGCGGGCAGCGGTTCGCAGTAGAATGATTGGTTTGGCGAAATGAACCTATGTGGCAAGAGTCCCTTCGACTTCACTCAGGGCAGGCCCGCGTCACACAAGCATTTTTGAAATCTACTTCAATGAAAGGGCGACATCATGAATAAGAAGACATGGTCAGCGATGTTTCTTCTCAGTCTGCTGGCTCTGTGGTTGCTCGTTGCATGCAGCAAGAAGGAAAGCACAAACGAGGAGCAGGGTACTTCACCCAGTTCGGAAGCAAAACCAGCAGCTACGTCTGCGCCCATTGATCCCGCGACGGCGGCAGCTGTGAGTGGCACCGTTAAGTTCGATGGCACAGCCCCCAAGCCCTCGAAGATCGATATGAGCCAGGACCCGGCGTGCAAGGGTACGAACACGGCTGAGACAATCGTGGTGGATGGCGGCAACCTGGCTAACGTTTTCGTTTATGTGAAGGATGGGTTGGGCGATCGCACGTTCGACGTCCCCAAAGACTCCACCACGATCGATCAGAAAGGTTGCCAGTATCATCCCCATGTCTTGGGCGTTATGACCGGTCAGAACATCGAAATCCGGAACGACGACGACACGACGCACAACATCCATCCCACTCCGAAAGATAATCGCGAATGGAACGAATCGCAGCCGCCTAAGGCAGCCGCGCTCGAAAAGACCTTCGCTCGTGAAGAAGTGATGCTGCCGGTGAAGTGCAACCAGCATCCCTGGATGAAGATGTACTTGAACGTGCTAAAGAGCCCGTTCTTCGCGGTGACCGGCAAGGATGGGAAATACGAAATCAAGGGATTGCCCCCGGGCGATTACACGTTGGCATTCATTCACGAAAAACTTGGTGAGCAGGATCAAAAGGTAACGCTCGCCGCGAAAGACAGCAAAACTCTGGATCAGACATTTAAACCCTAGCTCCTGTGGGGACGGGTCTCTGACCCGTCCTCTTCCCGCCGATCTAGTCCACAAGGAGTCGGTTTGCACCTAACGCCCCCGCCTTACAATCGCGCACACCACCGGTTTGCGGTACTGGTGGCCTGTGCTACTTTGCTTCTGATCGTCGCCGGCGCCTTGGTCACCAGTAATGACGCCGGGCTCTCGGTGCCGGACTGGCCCACTTCTTTTGGCTCACTTTACAAAATCCCCAAGTTGGTTGGTGGGGTGAAATTCGAGCATACGCATCGCATGATCGCCCAGTTTGTCGGATTTCTGACGATCATTCTGGCGGTCTGGACATGGCGCGTTGACCCTCGTCGCTGGATGCAATACCTGGGATGGGCGGCGCTGGGCACCGTGGTCGCACAGGGAATTTTGGGCGGCTTGACCGTGCTGTTTTACTTGCCTCCGTCCATCTCCTCGGCGCACGCCGCCCTGGCACAGACGTTCTTCTGCATTGCTGTGTGCATCGCAGTTTTTACCAGCCATAAATGGATGCGGGAGATTCCGCAGACTGTAATCGATCAGCAGCGGCCGCGGCTGTTCACGCTAACCTTTATTTCCATTCTGGTCTTGTATGTACAGCTCATTCTCGGGGCAATGTTTCGTCATCACGGGATCGGTTGGCTGCCTCACGTGGTGAACTCTGTCGTGGTCGTTTTTGCGCTCGGCTGGACTGCATTGCGCGCCCGTTCCCATTACTCGCATGTCGAGGCGATTCGCACTCCTCGGAATATCATGCTTTCCTTATTGATTGTTCAGTTGTGCCTCGGATTCTTGGCGTTCACGACACGCGTGGCCTGGGGCCATAATGCGGTTCAACCCGAACTGCCGATGGTGATCTCTACCGTTGCGCACGTAGCTGTCGGAGCACTTCTTCTTGCGACAACCGTCGTCCTCGCTGTGCAAGTCTGGCGTTGCGTCCCCGCATCGGTTGCGAAGCCGGTCTCCGGGATGGAACGAAAGCCGATGGTAGCGTAGGGGCACGTTCTCAGATCTCCCGCGCGACTTCTCCTGTACCCTTTATGGGGCGTTCAGTACAACCTGCATTGTCTGTATCACCACAGAGATCCTTAATACTCAGTACGTTAAAATACCTCGTGGCCTCTAAAGCTCCTGCCTACGTCGCTTCCGACTCCGAATACAGCGTGGCCACGGCGGCAGCGATATCAGTCCAGGACCTGGTTCACCGTTACGATGGGCGGACCGCCCTGAACGGCGTCTCCTTCGACGTACGTCAAGCTGAGCTGTTTGGACTCCTTGGTCCTAATGGCAGCGGCAAAACCACGCTGTTCCGGATTCTTTCAACGCTGATGGTCCCAGCGGGTGGACGTGCTCTCATCTTGGGCCGCGACGCCGCGCGGGAGCCAAATGCATTACGGCGTCAGATCGGCGTCGTATTCCAGGCGCAGAGCATCGATCTCAAGCTGACCGCCGCCGAAAATCTCTGGCACCAGGGACACCTGTACGGATTAAACGGAAGGTCCCTGAAAGATCGCATTCAGGAGATGCTTTCCCGTGTCGGTCTCGCGGATCGTGCCAAAGACAAGGCCGAAACCTTCTCCGGCGGAATGCAGCGTCGGCTGGAGCTCGCCAAAGGCCTCCTGCATCATCCCTCGGTGTTGCTCCTGGATGAGCCCACGACGGGCCTGGATCCCGGCGCACGCCGCGATCTGTGGCAGTATTTGCAGATTTTGCGCGAACAGGAGCAAGTCACGGTGATCGTGACCACTCATCTTATGGAAGAGGCTGAGCGCTGCGATCGCCTTGCCATTCTGAACGAAGGAAAAGTCGTTGCGCTAGACTCGCCCGCCGAGTTGAAGCATGAGATCGGTGGAGATGTGATCCTGCTCGAGGCGAAAGAACCCGAATTGCTTGCGGAGCGTATCCGTGCGCGGTTCCACTTGGATGTTCAGGTCCTCGGCGGCAAAGTTCGGCTGGAGCGAGCAAATGGTCATCGCTTCGTGACTGACGTCGTCGAGTCTTTTCCAGGCGAGATTCAGGCCCTGTCAATTAGCAAGCCGACTTTGGAGGATGTTTTCATTCATCGAACTGGGCACAGATTTTGGACGGAAGAAAATTCCGGGGAGAACTAGAACTGCAAAAATAAGAATGGCCAGTCAAAGCACATCTCTTACAGCACAATCCCCCGCAATCACCGGAGTGTGGCTTCCGTCGTTCACACTCTGGTGGCGCGAGATCGTACGATTTTACCGGCAGCGGGCACGCGTAGTCGGAGTCATAGCCTCGCCTGTGCTTTTCTGGGTTGTCATCGGATCGGGTTTCGGTAGTTCGTTTCGTTCCGGCGATGCCGCTGGGCAGCAACATTACCTCGATTATTTCTATCCCGGCGCGTTGATCATGATTGTGCTGTTCACCTCCATCTTCACCATGATGTCCGTGATCGAAGACCGCAAGGAGGGATTTCTGTTGTCTGTCCTGGTAGCTCCGGTTCCGCGTTCCGCAATCGTTCTCGGCAAAGTGCTGGGCGGCACGACTCTCTCGGCGGTTCAAGGCCTGGTCTTCCTGGCCTTCGCTCCGCTGCTCGGCGTGCATTTGGGATTTGGAGATTTCCTGCTGATCGCCCTTACCGTGTTCCTGGTTTCTTTCGCGCTGACCGCCCTGGGATTCGCCATTGCGTGGCCAATGGATTCCACTCAAGCATTTCACGCCATCATCAATCTCTTTCTCATCCCACTCTGGTTGTTGTCGGGAGCTCTATTTCCCCTGGCAGGCGCGTCGGGATGGATTCGGCTGCTGATCCGCATCAATCCACTGACTTACGGCGTCGAAGCCTTGCGGGACTTGCTTTATCCCACGAATGCTCCTGTGTTTCCCCTGGGATCGTCGCTGGGCACGCTTTTTCTGTTTGCGGTGTTCATGTTCACATTATCGTTTCTCATGGTGAACCGGCGCACAACCAAGCCGGCCGCATGACGGTCTTCTCACAATAAAGAAAGTTAGTGACCTGTTCAGTCAAGGCGCATGGCTAACGACTACTCGATCTTCCCGGTCATAAACGCCACTCTGAATGGTACGAGTGCAATTCTATTGCTTATCGGGCGCGATCTCATCAAGCGCGGACGGATAGCCGCGCACCGCACCGTCATGATTACCGCAGTCGCGACCTCAACCCTCTTCCTTATTTCGTACTTGTACTACCACGCGCACGTCGGCTCGGTGCACTTTAAAGGGCGAGGATTGTGGCGGCCGATTTATTACACGATTCTCACTTCGCACACTTTGCTGGCAGCCGCCATCGTGCCATTGGTAATCCTTACGTTGACCCGCGCTCTGCGCGAGCGCTTCGATCGCCATCGGGCAATTGCGCGTTGGACTTATCCCCTATGGCTGTATGTGTCCGTAACCGGCGTCGTCATCTATTTCATGCTCTATCATCTGTTTGCATAAAAATTATCATGGCCGTCGTAAGGCTCAAGATCGATGTTTCTGGAACTGTCGGAGACGAAGCATGGCGCAACCTGCGACAGTTCGACGAAATCCAGAGCGCAGAATTTGGGCACAAATTCGGCAGCAGCGGCTTGTGCAATCACGCAGTCGCTGCCGTGCATCCCAAAGGCGAATGGATCGGAGCGGAGATTCGGCTGAAGACCCCGTTGCTCGCCCAGTACGCCGTTTCACATTATTTGGAACAAGACCGCGTTCTGGATGCAGACGTGATTGAGTAAAGACAGTCACGAGCAAATATGCAACCAGCCCACGAGCACGGGGCCATTGTCGTAACCGGCGCCAGCGGACAAATCGGAAGTGAACTGTGCCGGCTGCTACGAAGCGCCGCTGGCACCATCATGCCGATCGACATAAACCCAGACGAAATGCATGGGGTTGTGGCCTGTGACCTTAGACGGAAGCAGCCTGTAAAAGAGCTGTTTCGGCGTCACTCAATTCACACAGTCATACATCTGGCAGGCGCCTTGCCCAGCTCTTTCCAGGCTGATCCGTTGGCAGGAACCGACTTGAATGTTAATGGAACACTCACACTCCTGCGGCAAGCTATCGCCACCGGCGTCAGACGTTTCGTCTTCGCCAGTTCGATGAGCGCATATGGAACCCGCGAAACACCTCGACCCTTGACCGAAGATGACCCAGCAGTTCCTGACGACCCATACGGTGTTTCAAAGCGAGTGATTGAGTTGGTCGGAGAGGCGCTGGCTGACAAGCGCAGCATTGAATTTGCTGCGTTGCGTATCTGCAGAGTAGTGGGACCTGGCATTAGGAGGTCTTCATCGTTCTGGCGCTCACAAATTTGCGGAACTCCACAACCCAAATCAATCCTCCTTCCGTTTTGCCCGCAGGCAAAGCTATCTCTGGTGCACGTTAATGATGTTGCACACATGCTGATGATCCTTGCTGAGGCAGGCGACATGAGCAGGGCTGTTTACAATACCCCCGCAGAAGTGTGGACGGCGCAACAATTGAAGGATGTAATTGAGGAAATGCGCGGTATCCCTGTCGCGCTTATGCAAGGTGGCCCGGACGGCGGGCCAATTTGCGATGGGAGCCGTTTCGCGCGCGAATTCGGGTTTCAGATTCGACTCTTACGACAGTATTTTGCGGCCGGAGCAGGCTGACGAGCTCTGCTCTACTCTTGCCCAACTTGTGAATCACTGACCAGCCACCAGTTGCAAAATCAAAGCAGGCTTAAGGCCTTCGTCTTAATTCGCCTACAGGATTTCCTGCAGACGGTTACAGGCTACCCCTCATTGTTTCGATTCCGGTATCCGCCTACCTTGACAAGGTGCCGAAACGCCAAAGAAAAGCCTGGGCCGTAGCAGCTCCGCGGCAGTTTTCTTCGAAGCCAGCCAGGCAGCTCAAGCAGAGAAAACCGATACATGCCAGTAGCTTACTGCGTCGACCTTCCCCGGTCCGGCCCACTTTAGTGTGGATTGATGATTACGAGCCCGGGCTGGCGATTTATAAGGCGATCTTCGAGACGTTTGGATTTCAAGTTCTCACCGCATCGGGAGGGCGTTTAGGTCTGGATCTCGTAGCGTCCCAACCAGTAGACGCGGTTGTGGTTGATTACGACATGCCGGAAATGGATGGAGAGGCTGTTGCCACTTCAATTAAGCGTAGCCGCCCCAGCCTGCCGGTCGTGATGTTTACCGGCAACACCGTTGTTCCTGGCCGCGTTAGAGGCATTGTCGATGCGATTTGCGACAAGGCGGGATCGCGCGATCAGCTTCTGGCCACAATCCGAGGACTCATTGGAGACAGCAGCCCTCGTAAACCGGTAATGCCAGCATTGCATCCTGATTACCGGCACGAGCTGCAAGCGGTTGCGTGATCGCCAGAGTTCTGGAAACAAACCAAAATCAGGAGAGCAAAGATGAAGAGAATGTCACTGTCATTATGTACGGCGTTCGTGTTTTTTGTGGCGGCAGCCATCGCCCAATCTACACCGCAAACTGATCCACAGGGCACACAAGGTTCCTACCCCTCTGCCGGGCAAGGAGCCTCCGGTTCCAATGCAGGCATGCAGGGCACTGAAAATAAATCGAAAGGCGAGAAGAAGTTGAAGGGATGCATTCAGTCGCAAGGCGGCTCTTATATGCTGCAGGAAAAGAGCGGCAAGAATGTAGCCCTAACCGGCGCTGATCTGTCAGCGCATGTAGGACATGAAGTGGCCGTTCACGGAAGCTGGGAAAGCGGTGCTGGTTCCTCGAGCGCAGCTTCTTCCGCTGGCGGCATGGGATCCAGCGAGAAGGCTGGAAAGCAATTCAATGTGACCAGCGTAGATATGATCTCGGAAAGCTGCGGAGGCAGCAAGAAGAGCGGCGCTGGCACGAACAACCCTTCCAGCACGCAACCACCGCAGTAAATTTCTTTCTTTGGCCGCACGCCGGAAAAAAGGGCCCCACGCACATTGCGGGGCCCTTTGCCTTTCTGGACTGTTAAGAACGCAAACGGCGTCGCCCGAGCGACGCCGTTTGCGGGGTGTGCGATTTGCCTAATATCCTGCCGCGTCGAGATGTATTGGGCGATCCAACTGGAACCGCAGAATAGTTTCAGCAGGAACTTTCACCTGCTTGCCTTTGGTGAGAACCTGCGCAGTGCCACCCGCCGCGGCGCCAGCTGCCGCTCCGATCGCAGCACCTTTGCCGCCACCGGCGATGGCCCCTATCAATGTACCCAGCACAGCGCCCCCGCCAACCATCTCTGCCGTTCGGCGGTTCTTACCGATACCGGCTTTGCTGGTCTGAGTTACGTCTTCGGTGCTTACGCGGTAGCTCCTGCCATTGACGCTAATGGAATTAAGGTCAAGAACGAGCTGCGGGCTTCCGGTCGTGCTCCCAGCCGTGAGCTCTCGAATCACTAACTGCGCTCTTGAATCCTTTGGAATGAGCACCTCACCAGCGCCTCCAGTCACATCCTGAAGAACGGTCGCCGGGAAGGTTTGTCCTTCGGACGCGTTCTGAGAGTCGATTGCTTCATCTGTGCGTACTGCGATCTGTGTGCCGCTCGGAACGGTCATCACGTCACGATCGGATCTGCCTCGGACGCGCTCTCCGTATCCGGTGTCTTGGCCCAGGGCCATCGTAGCCATAATTAAGAGGGCGGTAATAGTGGCTGCTACAAAAGACTTTGTCTGTTTCATAAACATGCCTCGCGATGGTTGTATTGAGAAAACCGGTGAAGCCCCGGAGGTCGCTTCGGGGCTTCACAACCTGTTCAGATGGTCCAAGGCAGAGTGCGTGGGTCGTGCCCTAAACGCTGGTTCCGCCTCTGCGCATCAGCCCCATGATCAGCGTGATCACGAAGACCACGAGGAAGATGTAGAAGAGCAGCTTGGCGATTCCGGCCGCGGCCGTGGCCACGCCGGCAAACCCGAACACTGCGGCAATAATCGCAACGATCAGAAACACCAACGCCCAATAAAGCATGTCCTCTCCTTTCGACACTCTGGTCGTCAGAGCTTTTCGAACCTCACCAGATTAGGAGGGGGCCTCTGCTGTTGACGATCAGGCCATGCCTGTAATTCGAGCTTAGAGTTGCTGTAGGCCTAAGTCTCGATATTGCAGCAGATAGGTGAGTTCTGACGCTCTACCCATGCGTTTGAAAATGCAATTACGACTTACGCGGCAGACCACCGTTGCTGTCTTGCCGTGATTCCCAATCCTCCGCAGAGCCGCTCCAAACTTCGCGCATTCTCGGTCGCGTTCCCGCCCTGGTCGTTGTTGAAATATACGTAAATGTTCGACAATCGGCTGGCCCACTGCTCAATCCTCTCAGCCCACTCTTTCAGCATCTTTGGGCTATAGTTTCCGTGATACCTACCGCTCGGTCCATGAAAACGGATGTAGGTGAAGTCGGCTGTGAGTTCGATCGGCCACTTCATGTCACGCCAGTCATGAACGCAAAGAGCTACGTTGCGCTTCCGCAAGAGGTCATAAATCGCCGGCGTATACCAACTGAAGTCACGAAATTCGACACAGTACCGGTGCCCACGGGGAAGCGCGGCTAGAAACTCCTGCATCCTCTCGACATTCGCGCCCCGGTGGGGAGGCAACTGAAAGAGAATGGGGCCCAGCTTCTCCCGCAACAACTCCACGCGGGAGAAGAACAGAGCGATAGCGCTTTCCGGTTCTCGAAGCCTCTTAATGTGAGTGATGAAGCGGCTGCCCTTCACCGCGAATGTAAACCCGGCCGGCGCAATCTCGTGCCATCGCAGTAGCGCATCCTCGGTGGGAAGCTTGTAAAACGTGTTGTTGATCTCGACCGTATTGAACGAGCGCGCATACCACTGCAGCATGTCAGCGCTCGGCAACTTGGAAGGATAGAAAATTTCCCGCCAGTGCCGATAATGCCATCCGGAGGTTCCGATGATGAGCTGTGAATTCACCGCCGCCCTGAAGCCCGGTGGCTCCTGCTGCGCGATCCTGAAGTTGTGCGGCGGCCACCATGCAGCCGGCGGGCAGCGGATCGGGCCTGGCGCGCAAGTGCACTGCGCGACACGCCGGAACGGCCCTCTGTTTTCAGCGCCCGAGTAGTTGCTCGGGAGCGGCGGGATGATGTCCGCCGTCGAGAGCGAGTGCCACTGCTCTGGCTTTTCCGCGCAGACGCGCTTCCCTTTGGAGGCGGGGGCAGCTTCACCCCTGCGCGCCTCGCTTTCGAAAGCCCGATTGCGATCGCCTGCTGGGGCGAGCGCACGCCATGCTTCCCTTCCCGAACGTGATGGATCTCCTCACGCACAAATTCTCCGGCTTGTGTAGTGGGCGCTTTACCTTCGCGGGCATCCTGGCGGGCACGTTCAATGGTTTTCTTCTCCGGCATGGGAACTCCTCTTTTTCTTTTTTCTAGTTTCTCGGTATCTGTTATTCCTTCAGAGACAGCCATTTGCAGCACAATGGAGGTACTTACCTTTATTCCCGATTTTTTCTTCTACGAGGCACGGAAGCACCAACCTGCTGCAGTGGGGCTACATCTAAGCCGTCAACTAGGTGCGGTGGACCGTCCCTGGGTCTTCGCAATGGTTTCTCGACAGCCCATTTCGATACCTGGGGACGGCCGTTCTGAGCTGCGGGGCAGCTCCGGGTTGTGATCTCTGACATCAGGCGTACGATTTACCGATCTCCGTAACCCATCACTTCGAGGGTTCGAGTTGTTCCAAAGTGAGGTCTACCAATGCATTCTTGGTGGAATAGGCCAGCAGCGATGAGTAGGCCTGAATCTTTTCAGCCGAGGCGCCGTCCAGCAAATCTTCCTGCCTGCTCTTACAGATTTCCATGCCGGTAGCTAACCCGGCCCAGAAAACCACCTCTTCCATGCTCATCGTGCGTTCCGGGTCCGAAGGTAGTTCACACATACGGTGCGCAGTTTCTTCGATTTCCTCTGCGCTCATCTCCGGAATGCCATCGACAAACGAGATCATTTCGACAATCCGGCCGAAAGATTGCAAGTCGCTGAATTTCTTTTCTACTGGCATGTTGAGCGAAATCTATCTCACTGCCAGCGTGGGTGCATATCCACGACTACTGGTAACCGGTAAACAACTATCATGTAAGGCACCTAGGGTACGGCGGCGGTAAGGGAGACAGTAGGTGATCTCTTCAGGCGGCGAGACGATTAGAGACCGTTTGGGGCTTACGGGCCTGAATTCGATACGTCGGCGAGTCCTCTGTGCCCCAGCCATATTTGTAGCGCTCCTGCCCACGAAGAAAGTTAACCGTCCGCATGCCCTGCCGTATGGCATCCTCAACTACGGCACCGAGAATCTGCGTACCTGGGCTGAACCAGGCGAATTCAGGATCGAATCCCTGTAAGTAGTAGTAGGCGACTCGACGCTCAAAGAATGCGTAAAGCACCGCAATGGCACGTTCCCCAAGGCGCAAGCTGTAGAGTCGGAGAACCCCCTTTCGCACGAGCTTGGGGGACACACGTTGGTGAAAATCTTGCACCGCCGGATTGCAGAGCACACCTGGTTCTCCCGCCTCCGCCCAGCGGGTCGTGTGCAAACGAAACATCGCGCCGAGGTTCTCGTGCAGGTTGTTCTCTGCTGCGATTTCGATGCGTGTCTCTCCCAGACTCCGAAGCCTATTGCGGGCGTTTCTCAAGTTCTTTCGTTGTCGTTCCGGAAGTACGCTGCTCAATTTCTCCAGCTTGGACGGAAGAGGAAGAACCGGGCAAACATTATGGACTGCCCTCGCGCATTCCCAGCCTAACGGGTTTTTGGGAAGCAGGCACGATGTCGGAGGAAGATCGCTAAACTCCACGGTATCCCATCCGTCGATACGGGGAAGCAGCTCCCACAGCAAATCGAGCGCTACTTCGGCGTAAACCGGGTCGAAGAGTACGTCCAGATAGTCAGAGATAGCTCCGCCCATCAAGCCCAGTACACGCTCTGAATCCCTTTGGTAGATAAGCAGGGGCGCTACCCCTACGAGTGCATTGCCGTGGCGGAATTCGATCAGCAGTGGGTCGCTCGGCTGAAAGACCTGTATCCATGAAAACAGCCATTCCGGGCGCTGGAATGTTGTGGCTTGCGGGCAACGTTCCCACAATTCATCCCATTCAGGCAACAGGCGCCCGACGGCCGTAATCTCTCTGAGGATGTGGGCCCGCGCCTGGGTTGGACTCAACACAGGACCTCAACCAATTCTGTGTGCTGCGTTAGTTCTAAGCCGGCGGCTTCTTTGTATAGCTGAAGGTATTTCGCAATCATCGTGTCTGACGAGAAGCGGGCTTCCGCCTCGCGCCTGCAAACGACACTATCGAGCTCGGCAGCGGCGGGAATTGCATCCGCCATTTCTGCAACATTATTCACCAGAAAACCTGTGCGGCCGTCTTGCACAAGCTCATTTAGCGCGCCCTTCCGATAGGCAATCACCGGCGTCCCACACGCCATCGCCTCCATCGCTACAAGCGAGCTGGTTTCCGGAACTAGGCTGGGAAGCAACACACATTTCGCGCCGGCCAGCAGAGATTGCTTTCTGCCGTTACCCACTGGTCCCAATAGACAGTGGCCATAATCGAGTCTTGGCCGGATCAACTGCTCAAAATAGGCCTGGTGCGCCGGATAGGGGTAAACTGCGCCCGCCAGTAACAGGCGCATTCCCGCGCGTTCTGCGGCGTCCATAGCGAGATGAAATCCCTTCTCGGGACAGATGCGGCCCATGCCGACCACATAGTTCCCCTTCTTGCGCGCTGGATGAAACCGATCCAGAGGCACACCGTTTTCGATCACCGAGTGAATAGGTGCTCGGGGCGGAGAGGCTCGCCGTTGCCATTGCGAGACACACACGCTATATGACTCAGGGCGACGCAAATGGAACGCTTGGGACGGATACCAGTCCGGCGGCAAGTGGAGCGTAACCACAATTGGAATTCCCACGTCGGGCAAGTACTCAAGGAAGTCGATTCCGTGGAGATGCACAACGTCTATTGAAAAGCGAGCGAGAACCTTTCCCAGCGCTTCACGATACTGGGCTTGCGCCCGATGCATGGCATCCTCTGTTAGGGGAGAAGTCGAAGGCGGTGTAGGGATGAGAAGTCCGCGACAGCGAGAACCTTCAGGAGCCAACACAATGGAACGGTGACCTGCGCGGACTAACCCTCGATCGAGGATGGCCAGCACTTGCTCCGCGCCACCAGCCGTGCCATCTGAAACCTGCGCCAGCGGGTAACTCACGTTGAGAACAGTTAGACGCATACTCTACCCTGACTTTGTCTTACAGCCTCGGTCGCTAACTCACGCCATCGCGCCCCGGTGGTGGGCCAGCCGAGGCATTCGTACCAAAGTCTTCCAGGATGCGGGGGACGGGCGAAATCGTATTGAGGCGCAAGGCGAAAGCGCTCGCTGTCCGAATCAAAGTTTTGCAGCAAGTGGCGCTGTGATGTGTACCGGGCCAGCATTTCCTCTTTGCGGGCGCGGCCTTCAGGCGAGAGCTGAATCACCAGCTCGGCGAGCGATTGCGATTGGTACGGCAGGAATCTTCCCGTCTCGCAGCCGCCCTCTTTGGCGTGATAGGAAGTCATTTCAATAAGCTGAGGAATGCTCGTGCTTTCGCCGTCGCACTTCAAATTGCGAATTGCGAGGTATGCGACCAAAGCAGCCGCATCGTGGTCGGGATGTCCGCCTTCATAAGGATGGGTGAGCAATAGGTCGGGCCGAAGCTGGCAAAGTAGTGCCGCAAACCAGGCAATCACCGCAGGAACTGCAAAGATGACGTCCTGATCGGCTGCGCCAAGAGATAGGATTCGCTCTGGAGGTATTCGGGCGAGGGTGAGCGCCGAGATGGCCTCTTCCCAGCGCGTGCGCGCGTAATCATCTCGCGAGCCTCTTGCGTCGGGGGACCAGAACTTGGGATTATGTGGAGCCCCGTCGGTCAGAAAGACCACCGTCACATCAGGGAGCCGGGTCAGGATTGTGGTTGCGCCGATGGTTTCATCATCAGGATGAGCGGCCAGCAGGAGCACGCGTGCACGCACGTTTGGCTTGCATGAGGCAAGACCGGTCTCGGGGTGGCAGAGTGCCGCCCAGGGATCGCGGGCCGGAGACTCGAAGCTAACGTTTGAGTTCATCATACTCAGCCTGTTTTGCAGAGAGCAGGCGTACCGCTTCGCGATATCCATGCAGGGTTCCGACATCTACGTAAGTCTCTCCACGTTTGATTCCGAGCGCCGAACCGCCGGCAGAGAG
>Ga0075424_100000920_pt1 | contig 24655 bp, 17 predicted proteins | sample SoiMethybrSBSTD3_FD_75301 | JGI IMG/M metagenome (GOLD analysis project Ga0075424, IMG submission 75301) | Bulk soil microbial communities from a Populus tree surrounding site in Tennessee, USA - Soil MetaG P. TD hybrid SBSTD3 | ecosystem: Environmental > Terrestrial > Soil > Tree plantation... | reverse complement strand
TCGAGCGGACATGCAGGAAATGGATGTCGAGGCCGTCGATGGCGGTCTTGTACTGGCCCCAATCGTTCAGCATCGCCTCGCAGCGGCGCCAGTCGTAGCGGTGACGCCAGTGTTCGACCAGCGCCTTGACCTTGGCGAGCGGGGCACCCTGAGCCCAGTCGTCGACTGTCTCCGCGTCCGGCCAGCGGGTCTGGTCGATGCGGCGGTTGAGGTCCTCGAGGTCCGCCTGCGGGACGGCGAGGGTGAAGGGGGTGATGACGTCATTCATCCGGCGTATCCGTTGTTCTTTAGTCACGCTCATGTTTGTCTCTCATCTGATTTAGTTAGACACGCGCCAGCGCACACTGTGACGGAGCTACACCGCCACAGCTGTCCAGTGCCAGGGCAATGCTCGCCGCGTGAGCCTTCACCTTCACGTCGCCAGGTCCGATCTGCGGCTCGCGGACGTCCGCAACTGTCAGCTTGTCGACGTCGCCGTCGACTGTGGCGATGAGCGCCTTCATGTGTGGCTCCTTTCATCGTTCGTTGATCCAACTCATTCGTTGCCTGCCGATGACACCGGCGCGAGCCACTGCTCGTCAACAAACAGGCGCGAGGTGTGACTGCGGGTGATCTTCCAGTCACCGTTGACCTTGCGGTAGTCCTGGTGGATGTGACCGTAGCCGTTGAATATGACGTTCTTGGTCTTGACGAGGTCATGGAGTCCCCACGTGCTTTTGGCGGTGTCCGGTCCGGTGATCGTGATTTCCGGTAGGTACATCCGATGGCACGTGTGAGCGCCCTTGAGCACTTCGCCCATGCCGCCGATGAAAGTGTCCAGTCCTTGGATGCTCGCGGCCGGGGGTGCGTCGGCGCTGGCTCGCGGCATGGCCTCGACTGAATACACCATGTCGTCGACGAAGAGCGTTCGGAACTCTGCCCAATTCTGCGTGTCCCCGAATCGCGCGTACTTGGCCATCACGTTCTTGAGGGCTTCGATCTCCGTGAGTTCTTGCAGGTCGGTCATCGTGAGCTCCTTCTCCGGTTGGTTTCTCGGTCAGCCGCGGGCTTGGGCGGCGCGGTCGTCGGCGTAGGTTGGGAAGTGAGCGGTGAGGCCGCCGTCGACTTGGATGGTGATGCCGGTGATGAAGCCGGCCTTGTCCGAGGCGAGGAACGAGACAAGGTTCGCGATATCCTCGGGTCGTCCTTCGCGCGCGAGCAGATTGTGTTTGTTGAGCGCGGCCAGCGTGTCGGCCGGGACGGACTCTCGGGCGCCTTCGGTGATGATGACGCCGGGCGACACCCCTACGGCACGGATGCCCTGGCGTCCGTACTGCGTGGCGATGCTGCGGGTGAGAGCATTGATCGCGCTCTTGGACGCCCCGTACATCACGCGTACCAGGGACGAGAGGATCCCGTCGGTGGAACTGGTGTTGATCACAACCCCGCCGCCCTGGCTGATCATGTGCGGGATCGCGTACTTGGCGCCGAGGGCGTAGCCGACGAGGTTCACCCGCAGCACTCGCTCGAACAGGGACGGGTCGAATTCGGTCCAACCCATGTCTCGGCCGATGACATCGACCGAGGTGAGCGCGGCGTTGTTGTGCAGGATGTCCAGGCGGCCGAACGCGCTGATCGCAGCGCCGACCATGTCACGGACCTGCTCCTTCTCCCCAACATCGACACCAACGCTCACCGCCTGGTACCCGCGCGCAACTAGGTCGCGTGCGACCTTCTCCGCGTTGTCGCGATTGATGTCTGCCACGACCACCGCGGCGCCATCGGCAGCCAGAACCTCGACCGTCGCCTTGCCCAATCCAGACGCCGCCCCTGTCACGATCGCTACCTTGCCGTCCAAGCTGGCCATGTGGCTCTCCTTTTTTGATCGGCGCCTGCATATCGGCGGGGAGTCGTGGCGTCACGGCGCGCAGGATGTGTGCGGCCGGTCAGTCTATTGAGTCCAGCCGCCGCCGAGAGATCGATAGACTTGGACGAGCGCGAGTAGTTCCCTCAAGTGCGCCTGCGACGTGCCGATCTGCGCGGCGAACAGGCGAGTTTCACTGTCGAGGACCTCGAGGTAGCTCGACGCGCCACCCTCGTACCGGCGCGTCGTCAAGCGACGCGCATCTTCGGCGGATCGCAGCAGCAGCTCCAGCTGCTCGCTGTACTCGCGCCCTTTTCGGTACGCGACGAGCGCGTCGGCGACGTCCCGGAACGATTGCTGGAGCACTTGCTCGTAGGCGAGCACCGCTTCGTCACGCTGCGCCTCGGCGAGCGCGACTTGCGATTTCAGCCGTCCGCCCGTGAATATGGGCTGTAGCGCTGCGGCACCCACGGACCAGACACCCGCCGGACCCGTGAACAGATCGGTCAATGCGGCGCTTTGAAATCCGCCGGCACCCGTCAGCGAAATCTGCGGGAAGTACTTCGCCCGGGCGACGCCGATGTTCGCGTTCGCCGCGACCAACCGTTGCTCGGCTTCGACAATGTCCGGCCGCCGCTGAAGTAACGCCGAGGGGAGGCCGACGGGCAGCTCCGGCGGATGCGGTTCCTCGATCAGCGAACGTCCGCGCGGAATGTCGCCTGGATCGTGGCCGAGCAGCATGCTGATCGCATTTTCCTGCTGAGCGATTTGACGTTCGAGATCAGCGATGGTCGACGTGGCGTCGAACACCAGTTGTTCCGCCTGCCGCACGTCGAGCGCGGAGGTCGCGCCACGGTCGGCACGCACCTCGGTCAACCGGAGCGATTCTTGCCGCGAAACAAGTGTGCGCCTGGCGATGTCTAGATCGAGATCGAGCGCCCGCAGCTCGAAATAGCCGGCGGCGACCTGCGCGACGAGGCTGGTCACGACCGCCCGGCGTCCCCATTCAGTGGCGGTCAGTTCCGCGCGCGCCGCCTCCGTCGCGCGTCGAAACTTGCCCCAGAAATCGGGCTCCCACCGCGCAGCGGGACCGACCTGCAGCACGGTCGTCTGGTACACGGGAGTCCCAAACGGTTCTGTCGCGGCGGCAAGCCGTTCGCGCGACGCACCAGCCGCCATATCGACTTGCGGCAACTGATCCGCGCGGACGATCCCGAGGGCCGCCCGCGCTTCGAGCACTCGTGTCGCCGCAATCCGAGCGTCATAGTTCTGCCGCAGCGCTGTGCCGATCAACGCTCGCAGCTGCTCGTCCGGAAAGACGTCCGCCCAGTGTTCGTCGCCCAGCGACGGCCCCGGGGTTGCGTCGGCACCGCGAAACGCGGCCGGCGGAGTCACGATCGGCCGCTGGTAGTCGGGTCCGACCATGCAGGCTGAAGTTGCGAGCAGCGCCACGGCGGCGGCGAGGACGCGCCGCGCTTCGGTGGTGAACCGATTCACGAGGACGAACAGTGCCGGGATGATGAAAATCGCGAGCGCCGTGGCCGCGAGCATGCCGGCGACGACGACCGTGCCGAGAATGCGCCGGCCTGACGCGCCGGATCCGGACGCCATCCACAATGGCACGCAGCCGAGAATGAACGCGAAGGAAGTCATCAAGATCGGCCGCAGCCGCAGCCGCGCGCCTTCGAGCGCTGCGTCGACAATCGCATGTCCCTTTTCGTGCTCGGCCTTTGCGAATTCCACGATCAGGATCGCGTTCTTCGCGGCCAAGCCGACGAGCATCACCAGGCCAATCTGCGCGTAGACGTCCAGATCGAATTGTCGCAAGTACAGCCCGAGAAGACCGCCGAAGATGGCAACTGGCACCGAGAGCAGCACAGAAAGCGGCAACGACCAACTCTCATACAACGCCGCGAGAATCAGGAAGACGAAGATCAAGGACAGAGCAAACGTCGTCGTCATCCCGCCGCCGATGTGCTTTTCCTGATACGAGAGGTCGCCCCAGTCGTAGCCCATGTCGCGCGGGAGCGTTTCGGCAGCGACCTTCTCGAGCGCAGCCATGGCCTGACCGGAACTGTATCCGGGCGCCGCCCCGCCGATGATCTGGGCGGCCCGATACAGATTGAACCGATTGGTGAACTCGGGTCCGTGAACGTTTCGGGTCGAGACCAATGACGAGAGCGGCACCATCCCGCCGTCGTTATTCCTCACGTAGAACCGGCCGATGTCATTGGCACCCAGCCGCGCCGCGCCTTCGGCCTCCAGGAAGACGCGCCACTGCCGTCCGAAGCGATTGAACTGGTTGACGTACAGTCCGCCGAGGAACGTCTGAATCGTTTGATACACGTCGGCGACCGCAACCCCCTGCTTCAGCGTTTTGTCGCGATCCACATCCGCATAGAGCTCCGGGACGGAGGCGTCAAACAGCGACACGACGCCCGCCAGTTCCGGACGTTTGCGGGCCGCGGCCAGGAATCTCTGCAGGTTGGCATTGAGTGACTCGACATCGCCACCACGGCGGTCCTGCAGCCAGAACGAAAAGCCACCCGCATAGCCGAGCCCGGGCACTGCCGGAGGCATGAAGGCGAACGCAATGGCTTCCGGGATGTCGTTGTGAAGCTGGCGGTTCACACGGTCGACGAGCGACTTGGCGTCGAGGCCCGGCTTGTCGCGTTCGCTCCACGGCCTGAGCGCCACGAAAAAGAACGCGTTGTAGCTCGCCGTAACGCGATTCAGCAGGTTGAAACCGTCGATCGTCGTGATGTACTGCACGCCTGGCGTCTGACTCAGAATGTGTTCGATCTTCCGTGCGACGCGATCCGTTCGTTCGAGCGACGCCGCCGGCGGCAGCTGCACGTTGAGGAAGAAGTAGCCGTAATCCTCCTCGGGCAGGAAGCTCGTCGGCAGACGACGGCCGAGCGCCGCGTCCGCCGCGGTGAATGCGAGCAGCAGCGCGACCGCCACCACCGCCTTGCGGATGAACACGTGGCTGAGCGTCACGTAGGCACTCGTGGCGCGGTCGAACCAGCGGTTGAACACGCCGAATCCGCGCGCCGCGATCCCGCGTGCCAACCGACGCGGCTTGAGCAACAGCGCTGAGAGCGCCGGCGAGAGCGTTAACGCGTTGAAGGCCGATATGAGGACCGAGATCGCGATGGTGATCGCGAACTGCTTGTTCATCCGCCCCTGTACGCCGCTCATGAACCCGACGGGAATGAACACGGACGCAAGGATGAGCGCGATGCTGACGACGGGCCCGGACACCTCGCGCATCGCCTGCACCGTCGCTTCTTTCGGCGGCATTCCCTCCTCGATGTGATGCTCCACCGCCTCGACGACGACGATCGCGTCGTCGACGACGAGACCGATGGCGAGGACGAGGCCAAAGAGCGACAGCGTATTGATAGAGAAGCCGAGCATCGGGAACACGGCGAATGTGCCGATCAGCGACACCGGCACGGCGATCATCGGAATCAGCGTGGCCCGCCAGTTCTGCAGAAACAGATACACGACGAACAGGACCAGGACGAGCGCGATCACGAGCGTGATCAGAATCTCGCGAATGCCCTCGGTCACCGGCAGAGTGGTGTCGAGCGCGTACACGTACTCGACATCGTCCGGGAAACGAGACTTGAGTTCCGCGAGCGTCCTCTTCACGGCCGCAGCCACGGCGAGGCCGTTGGATCCCGGCGTCTGGAAAACGCCGAAGATGGTGCTCGGCTGTCCGTTCTCCCTCCCCCGGCTCTGATAGTTTGTTGCGCCGAGTTCGGCCCGCGCGACATCGCGCAGGCGAACGACCGATCCATCGACGTTGGCTCGAACGACAATCGATTCGAACTGTTCAGGGGTCAGGAGCCGGCCGTTCGCGCGCACCGTCAGCGTCAGGTCCTTTCCCGTGGGCGCCGGTTCGGCGCCGACCTGCCCGGCCGGATTCACTGTGCTTTGCTGCTCGATGGCCCGGGCGAGGTCCGGCACCGTCAGCTGGAGCTTTGCCATCACGTCCGGTTTCACCCAGATCCGCATGGCGTAGTCCGCCGCGCCGAGGAGTTGGACCTGCCCCACCCCCGGCAGCCGCAGCAGGGCATCGGTGATGTTGATGTTCACGTAGTTCGCCAGAAACAGGTCGTCGTACGTGTGATGTGGTGACGAGAGTGCAACCGCGAGTAGCGGAAAGCCGATCTGCTTTCGGACGGTGATACCGAACTGATTCACTTCTGGCGGCAGATTCGGCTGCGCCTGGGCAATCCGGTTCTGCACGAGAACCTGATCCGTATTCGGGTCGGTGTCGACGTCGAACGTGACGAACAGCTGTGTGGTGCCGTCGTTCGCGTTCACCGACTGCACGTACAACATGTTGTCAACGCCGTTGATCTGCTGCTCGAGCGGCGTCGCGACCGATTCCTCGTTGGTTAGCGCGTCGGCGCCGGTATAGGTCGTCGTCAGCGTGATCTGCGGGGGAACGATGTCGGGAAACTGCGCCAGCGGCAGTCCGGTCATCGCGACGAGCCCGACGATCACGGTCACGATGGCGATCACCATTGCCACGACAGGGCGGTTAACGAAGAACTTGGCCACGGGTTACTCCGATTTCGCCGGCGCAAAAGGTTTCGGAGACACGACGGTGCCCGGCGGCAGGAATTGCGCACCGTCCACCGCGACTCGATCACCCGGCCGCAGACCGGTCGTGACGATCCACTCAGCGGCCATGCGGTCGCCGACCGTCACAGAGTGGAGCTGCACCTTGTTGTCGCTGCCCACGAAGTGAACCTGATAGTGGCCTTGAACCTCTGAGATCGCGCGCTCGGGAATGACGATCGCGTGAGTCAACTGCTTGGTCACCGCGCCCACACGCCCGTACTGCCCGGGACGAAGCACTCGGCTCGGATTGGCAAACGCCGCGGCGAGCCGGATCGTGCCGGTCTTCGGGTCGACCTCACGGTCGGCCGCGACGAACGTGCCCTTGGCCGGATAGAGGCGTCCGTCGCTGAGGGTCAACGACAAGCCGGCCGTCTCATCCCACGGTTGACCGCGTCCGCGCGGGTTGTTGATCCGATCGGCGATCGCGAGGTACTCCTGCTCGCTGACCGAGAAGTACGCTTTGATTGGCTCGACCTGAGATACCGTCGTGAGCAGGGTGGCGGGGCCTACTAAATCGCCGATTTGTGCTGGGGCGATTCCCGCGACGCCGTCGATGAGCGCCGTGACGCGAGTGAACTCGAGATTCAGCTCCGCGGTGTGAACAGCCGCTTTCGCGGCATCGACAGCAGCGCGGGCCGCGTTCATCCCGTGGACCTCAGTATCGAGCTGGCCCTGCGCGATGGCTTTTTCAGTCGCAAGCGGCGTATCGCGTTCGACGTCACGGGCCGCGCGAGCGAACTGGGCTTCGGCCTGCGCCTGCTGCGCATGCGCCTGTTCGAGCGCCGCTTCGAATGGTCGCGGATCGATCTCGAATAACACCTCGCCCTTTCGGACCATGGATCCTTCCTGATATCTGCGTCGGAGTAGGTATCCGGAGACCTGCGGCCGTACTTGTGCGTTCACATAACCGTCGAGCGTGGCGATCCATTCACTCGGAAGTGGCACCGTTTTTTCGACGACGTCCAGGACGTCGACCTGAGGCGGCGGCGCGGGAGCGGGTTCGGCTTTGGATGTCGCGCATGCGGTCAGCGTCACCGCCGACACTGCCGATGCGATCACGATTGAGATTCGTTGAAGCATCATGGGATGCCGAAGGAGGCAAGCCTGACGCCAGCGTTCAACCGCGCCTAATGCGGGGAAAAGCGGGCGCTGCGTCGTTTCGACCGGCGCGTACCTTGTCCGCCAGCGCGCAGCTTGCGTTCGCCCGCGCAATTCACGCCGATTGACACGGGCCGAGGTCGGCCACATTTCCTTCGATCATGTGTAACACGCCGGTTGTCGCTCGCCGCACGCGAGGAGAGGCCAACCATGACGACGATTGTTTCGACGACGGCGACTGTGGACCGGACGAAGGGCATATCGCACGTGACCAACGGGCGTGTGGCGCTCGGGGTAGAGCAAATCGTGGTGGCCGCTGCTTTCCTGATGTCAGGCGGCGCGATATTCGCGAGCGCGCCGACGGTGGTCGCGGTGTTCAACGCGATCGGCGGCGGCCGGTGGTCCGCGATTTCACCGGCGCGGTGGAAGTGGTGGGGAGCGCTGTCGCTGTTTGTGCCGACCCTGGCGCCGTGCGGCGCGATCCTGCTCGCGGCGACGATGATTCGCGCGGTCGCGAGCCATGTCCCCATCGTCGGCGGATTAGCGCTGTCGGCGTTGGTGCTGCTGGCGGCGATGGTGGCGATTGCCTGGGCGCGGCGCGAGCAACTGGCGCCGCGCGCGGAGTAAGCGGCTGCGCCGCCTCAGGCTTGCAGCTGCGGTTCTTCCAGTTCGTATTTACGCATGCGGTGGTAGAGCTGTGTGCGCGAGATCCCGAGGCGCTTGGCGGCCGTCGATTTGTTCCACCGCGTCTCGTGCAGAACGCGCGAGATCGCCTCGCGCTCCACCCTGCCCAGATCGCGGGTGGAAGCGGCGAGCTTGCCGTCACTGTGCAGCGCGAGGTGCTCGCTGTCGATCAGCCCACCGTCCGCGAGAATCGCAGCGCGCTCGAGCGCGTTCCGGAGCTCGCGCACGTTGCCCGGCCAGGTGTGCGCGAGCAGCGCGTCGCGCGCGTCCTTGGTCAGGCCGGCTGGTGGGCGGCCGAACGACTTGCCAATGTCCTGAAGGAACGCTTCGGCGAGCGGCAGGATGTCCCTTGTCCGCTCGCGCAGCGGCACGATGCGGATATCGAACACTTGGAGCCGATAGAAGAGATCCTCGCGGAAATCGCCGCGCTCGACCGCTGTTCGGAGATCGCGATTCGTCGCGGCGACGACGCGGATGTTCGCTCTGAGCATCTTCGTGCCACCGAGCCGCTGGAATTCGCGCTCCTGAAGCACGCGTAGGAACTTCGCCTGCGATGCGACGCTCATCTCGCTCACCTCGTCAAGAAACAGCACGCCGCCTGCGGCCAGTTCAATCTGGCCCGGCTTCGAGGTCTGCGCGCTCGTGAACGCGCCGCGCTCGTAGCCAAACAACTCCGATTCGAGCAGTTGCTCCGGCAGGGCTGCGCAGTTCAACGCAACGAAGGGACCGTTCTTGCGTCCGGATGCGCGATGGATGAACCGGGCGACGACTTCCTTGCCCGTTCCCGACTCGCCCGCCAGCAGCACTGTCGTGTCCGTGGGGGCCACTTGCGTCGCCTTCTTCAGGACGTCGAGCCACTGGTTCGATTCACCGACAACGCGGTTATGAGTCTTCGAGTCGAGTTCCTCGGCCAGCATCCGCACGCGGGCTTCGAGGCGGTCGGCGCGCGTGTTCGCTTCAGCGACCTCCCGGGCGGCTTCCGCGAGCTGCTCGTGCGAGACCGCGAGAACGATGTGATCCACGACCCTTCGCGCGACCGGTACGTCGCTGCCCGAGAATCCGTTTCGGCGCTTCGAGATAAACCCGACGCCCATCAACTGATCGCGCGCGCGGGCGTGGACGGACAAGACAGAGTGGAAACCTGCCGCCAGCAGCTTCTCGCGCAGGCTCTCGCCGGTAGTCTTGACCGGCAGCTCCTCGTCGGCGAGGTCGCCGATGATGAAGTGGTCGGGCAGCACCTGCGACGCGCGCGTGTTGATCACGGGAATCCCACCGGTCGAGGCCTCTTGGACCACGCGCCCCCTCTCGTCCAGAAACACCATCGTCATGGCGTCGTGCGGAAGAATCCTGTTCGCGATTTCCGAGATTCGTGGAAACACGCGGCGGATGTCGAGCACGTCGGAGATCGTCCGCAGCAACTCTACTGAAGCCTCCAGGCTTGCGCCGCGTTCGATTGCCGCGTCACGAGTCTGCTCGGCGAGGCGTTGGTGAACAATCGCCACCGCAAGGTAGTTGGCGAGCCGCTGCGCGTGCCGCAAATCGTCCCCAGCATAGGCGGAGGAGTGGCGCGAAAATAGTCCGAGAGTGCCGATGAACCGATCATTCATCCGAACCGGTACCTTGAGGCCGGATTTGAGACCACGTTCTGGCCCCGGCACACGGTCTAGGATCTGCTCAGCCGCGTCGATGAACGGCCCGACCTCCACCCGAGACACCGGCTCCTCCACGTTCCCTGTGGTCGCATACATGCCAAATGTCGAACCGTCGTCGGTCGGCACAAAAAGGCTCGCTTGGTGGTGCGGCACAAGTCGAGCCGCGATGGCGCTGAATTGATGAAACATTTCCCGCACGTCGAGTCCGCGCGCGACTAGCGCGAGCAGGTCGTCGAAGGGATCGAGTTTCGTAGGACTGCAATCGGTACGTTCCGCGATAGCTGTCATAGTACGAGCCCCCTTTGCGAGCCGCGCCTCAGCCTGTTACGTCGCGCCTGTCTCAGATATGCACACCAACTATGACCACTTTCATTTGTCCCATCGTCGAGGGTCAGCCGCTGAGTTTCAGATTCGGGCTCTTCACCAGCCGCCGCAGCATCGACCTGAGGTCAGGTGCCTTATAGAACGGATGTCCGCGGAAGATTGCCGCGCATTGTCCGTCTAAAGTACTGATGGTCTCATTCACCTTCGGCACGACTTCCCGCACCTCGCGGACTCGGTCGCGGACGAATAACAAGTTCTCGGGATCGACGTAGCCGGCTTGTATGAAACTACGGGTCTTCTTCGCGCACCGGCAGGGGTTCGCTTGGTTTACCAGTCCGCACTTGTCGTCCATGAAGTTGCGCAGGTCTCGGCGCGCACGGGTCAGGCGTTGGCGATAGTTGTCGGGCGTGATCTCCAGCACGTCAGCGGCGACGGTGTCGCTAACACCGAAGATGGCACCAAGAATGAAGGTTACACGTTGCTCACGGTCAAGGCACAGAAGCATGCCAGTGGTGCAGGAGATCATCGCTTCGGCGACCAGCAGGTTAGTGTCCGCGGATGTGCCCATGGGATCGGCGAGCTCTAGATCAGGCGTGTCATCGAGGCCTGCGCCATAGGAAGCAAAGTTCATCGACGCACGCTCCACACGCCCGCGCTTCATGTTGAGTACGTGGTTGACGACGATGCGGTAGAGCCACGTGCGGAAGCTGCTCCGCCCCTCAAACGACGAGAGTCGGGTCAGTACTTTGATGAGGATCTCTTGCGTGGCATCCTCGGCGTCCTGCGGATGGTAGAGCATGCGAACGGTGATGTTGTAGATCCACGCTTGATGCCGCTCGACGAGGGCTTCGAGCGCCTTGCGCTCTCCCGAGCGAGCACCTAACACGAGCTGTTGGTCCTCGTGGTCGGGGGAGTTGTTAGCTAACGGGTTGTCGCCAGCTACCTGGTCATTGATAGTCATGCCTCATCTCCAGCGACCGCAAGCGCTTGTCTGATCGTCAAAGACCTTGTGGCATTGGAGAGAAGTGAGCGCTCACAATCTTCCACTGCCCGCTTTGTTTGACGAAGACCAAAGTCGTTCGGCCATGGATGGACAGGGCCTTGCCGTCTTTCGTCACCCCCGTAAACATGTCGTAGGCATTCACGATGCCCACGGTATCGCCGTACACGCGGCACGATGGTTGTCGGAAGCCGAAGCTCGCTGAGACGATGCCCTCGCCCGCCTCGTTGAGATACTTGACGAAGAGCTGCTTGCCATCGAACCGATAGGGAACGTGGTCGAACACCTCAACGTCCTCAGAAAGCATCTCGATGACAGGCGTGAGGTCGCGCTGATCGAAGGCATCGGCGAACTGCAGTGTTAAGGTTTGGAGTTCATTCACGCTCATGTTTGTGTCTCCTCTGATTTGGTTAGACACGCACCGGGCCACACCGTGACAGACGCACACCTCATCGAGGGTCTTCGCACGTGCAAATGTCAAGTCGGCGCTCATTTCCGGTATTCTCCTGAAGTCGTTTTACATGTTGCCGCCGTTCGCGAAGATGATGTCTCCCGTGAGCCAGCCCGCATCATCGGAGGCAAGAAATACGGCCACGCGCCCGATGTCCTCGGGTTGGCCCAAGCGGCCCAGCGGCGTACTCGCGATCAGCTGCTTCTTCAACGCCGTTCCCATGACGCCCGCCGCGTGCGCACCCTCCGTTTCGGTTCCACCGGGATTGAGAGCGTGAACGCGGATTTTTCTGGGGCCGAACTCTTTTGAGAGCACGCGCGTCAAGCCATTGACAGCGCTCTTTGACGCCACGTAGATCGAAAGGGTCGGGTTGGCAGTGATGCTGCTCGTCGATCCGATGTTGATTATGCTGCCGCCTTCCGCCCCGAAGGCCGGCAACGCGGCTTCGATCATGAGGAACGTGCCCAGCACATTCGTGTTGAACTGACGGTGAAATTCGTGCTCGCTGAACTGCTCGAAGGGCGCAAACGAGAAGACGCCCGCGTTGTTCACGAGCACATCGAGGCGGCCGAAGGCTTTTGTCGTCTCCGCGACGAGGCGCTGCGCGTCGGACCTCTCCGCCACGTCGCCTTGCACGGCAATGGCGCGTCCACCCTTACCGGTAATCTCGCGCACCACCCGTTCCGCGGCTTCATGATCGCGCGCATAGTTCACAACCACCGCCGCGCCTTCCGCGCCGAGAGCTTTTGCAATGCCCGCTCCGATACCTTTTGAAGCGCCTGTCACTATCGCAACCTTATTGTCGAGCCGTTCCATGATGGGTTCCTTTGCTTTACGTGAGCTCCAGGACTCTCTCCGGCGCGAAGGCACTGACGGTCATGGCCCTTGTTCAGAAGGGTCTCCACTCATCTGCGACATCTCCCGCGCTATCCATTCCCGGATATAGGCCGTGCAATTTCTGAGTTCGATTCCGTTGGCTTGAGCGACGACCAGGAGTTTCACCGAGTCCCCGTCGATGAGCAGAACATCTTTGAGGTCGATAGCTACGATGCAACCTTCTTCGAGCACGCTCTGAAGTACGTCCAGGTTCTTGGCTCCGACCCGACCGCTTATACGCACGATCACCCGATCGTCCTCAGTCACAACTCGGTCAATTCTGAAGCTCATCGATCTTCTTTCGTTCCACGCCTTTCCATATTCCTCACGAGCCTTCGGCGGCTCCCTGACGTCCAGGTCCGCCCAAGAGAGTGGACCGTCGTACCATGTCGGCCGCCATACTCCAGGGGCAAATGTGGCGCCACCAAGTCTCGCGAAAACACTTGGAAAACTTCCGGCGAGGCGATTGGCGATTGAGTGAACTGAGGGGAACTGAGGGAATCTGAGGATTCTGACGATTTTCGATTGACCTTCAGCGAAACCTGAACCGTCTTTTATCGATGTTCAAAGCTTTGATCCGCCGGTCAAGGGTGGACAGCGGAACGCCAAGCTTGGCCGCCGCACCTGACGGACCAGCAACCCGGCCTCGGGTCTCGGCGAGCGCGGCCTCGATTTGCTCGCGCTCGCTGCGCCGCTCGCCAGAGCCCCGCGCCGAGGCCGGCTCGCGCCGGAATGGTGCCGACGCGGGTCCGCTTGCGTCCAATTGAGCCGATTCTTTGAACAGCCACAATTCGTCGACGGCAAACACCTCGCCGGCGCTCAAAATCACGGACCGCTCAATGACGTTTTGCAACTCCCGAATGTTGCCGGGCCAGTGGTAGGCCCGCAACAAGTCGAGGGTGTTCTTCTCGATCGAGCGAAACTGTTTGCCCACCCCGCTGGCGTAGCGTTTCACGAAATATTCGACCAGCATCAAGAGATCGTCTTTCCGATCTCGGAGCGGTGGGACCTCGATGGGAAAGACATTGAGCCGATAAAACAGGTCCTGACGGAAGCTGCCCTGGGCCACGGCGGTGTGCAAATCACGATTCGTGGCCACAATGACGCGCACGTCCACGTGAATCGGCTGTGCCCCTCCGACTCGCTCGAATTCCCGCTCCTGGAGAACCCGTAAGAGCGCGACCTGCGTGTCGGGCAAGAGTTCCCCGACTTCATCGAGGAAGAGGGTGCCGCCATCCGCCAATTCAAAACGGCCAAGCCGGCGTTGCACGGCGCCTGTGAAGGCGCCCTTCTCATGGCCGAATAATTCTGAGGAAATCAACGTGGGTGCCAAGGCCGCACAGTTCACGCTGACGAAAGCACGTCCAGACCTGTCGGATCGTTTGTGGACAGCTCTGGCAATGAGCTCCTTGCCGGTGCCGGTCTCGCCGGTGATGAACACGGTGGAGTCGGTGGGCGCCACTTTGGCCACCCGCGACAGGACGGCCTTGAGCGCCTCGGACGAACCAACGATTTCCTCGAACATCGAGGTCCGGTCGACTTCGTCCCGGAGCGCGAGATTTTCACGATACAGCTGGTCCTTGAGCGACCCGATCTCGGCTTCGCGCTGTTCGAGATCGCGGTAGAGACGCGCATTCTCGAGGGCGATCGCAGCTTGCGACGCCAGCACCTTCAAGACCGCGATCCGGTCGGGTGTGAACGCGCGCGAGGTCAGATTGTTCTCCAGGTAGAGCGCACCGGTCAGTTTGCCCTGGTTCATCAAGGGCAAACAGAGCACGGAACGCGCACGATGCTGAACGAGATAAGGATCGGCGGCAAACTGGTTGGGCACTGACGCATCGTCCAGGAGTACGCTCTCCTCCGTGCGGATGACATAACGGACGAGCGATTCCGGCAGTGTAGTGCTCGTCGCTGGAGCGTCTTGCAGTAACACGATCACAGTATTTCCGTCGGTCCTCGCTTCAGCCTCGAGCTGCAACGCGTCACCTCGTGGACGGATCAGAAGACCTCGTTCGGCGCCCGCGTGCTCGACGGCGGCTCGCATGAGCCGATCGATCAGTTTCTCAAGCACCATCTCGCCTGAGACAACTTGCGAGACTTCGATGACGGTCGCGAGATCGAGGAACTCAACGGGCGCGACGATTGTGCTCATCGAGCTGTGAGCTGGCTCTTCCTTCTTGAGATGAGGATACAACTGGTCGAGTTGCCGAACCTTGCCGTCCGCTCCCCACGAGAAATACCCGTACCGAGCCTCCCGTAAGTACGCGTCCGCGATCTTGGCGAACCCGCGAGCCGCATAGAAGCGCGCGGCACTCTCGCAGGCAACCGCTTCGTTGTGGATGAATCCTTGTGCGTGTGCCGACTGGATGGACTTCTCATACAACCGCTCGGCATCGAGCGGCCGACCTTCGAGGCGGGCAATCTCGGCTTCGACGAGTGCGGCGCGGTTCTCGAAATTATCCGGGCAATTGTGCGCCCAGATGTCGAGTTGCCGCTGGTGGGTGGCGAGTGCGGCCAGATGCGGCTCGCGCGCCTCCGCTGACAGCGGGTCGCAGGAGAGTGCCCGAGCCAACGCGGTGTAGAACTGATACTCGGCGTGCTCCAGAAACGAGGCAGAAGTCCAGAGCAGGCGTTCCGCCTGCTGCGATGCTTCGAGCGCGGCAGCCGCGTCGCCAGCCAACACCCGGGCTTGCAGCTTGCGGACCCAGTACAAGCATTCCGCGACTTGGAGATTCGGGTTTTGCTGGAATCGACGCTCGGCCTGCACCTCGTCGAACTGGTCATCATCCAACGATCCGAATCGGCGTGTGAGCCCGCGGAGCGTTCGAACCAGGGCGAGCTGAGTGTCAATCATTTCGATGGCGAGGCCGAAGCGCGTCTTGTGTGCAAACGCGAGCCCGCGCTCGGCTTCACGTTCCACATCGACCAGGTGATCGCCCGCCAGCAGCATGTTCGTGTTGATATGGGGCCCGCTGGTGCTTGCATAGACCACATCGCCGACGCTCGTTCCGACCTCGAACGCACGACGCAACCAATCACGGCAACTCCTCACCGGCTTCGTCCAAGGAAGGATCGCAAGGCCGAACGGCAGGTCGGTGCGAGGCTGGACCCGCATCCATCCGTGGCGTTCGGCCAGTTCGCAGCCGAGCCGACCGAAGCGGTATCCCGCCTGGTAGTTGCCGAACAGCGCGCCGGCGATCATCGCCAGAAAGGTATAGGCGTTGCACGACGCCTCGGCGTGGCCGCGCTCGAGGCTGAGATTGACCGCCCGACAGCTGACGAGCACTTGAAGATTGTGCTCGTTCACAAATGCGGGGGTTGCCAGTTTCGCTAAGATGTCGAGGATGGCGAGGGATGTCGGGTCGGTCAGGACAGGGAGCGCGATCAGATCCTCGATCGCGCGCGTCCCGAGCTGCGACCAGATTCGGTCGTATTCGCGTTTCGCGTCCTCAGCGCTTGGATGCGGTGACCAGTCGATGCCCACCTGCCGGAGGTACTCGAGACCGATGCTGATCGCGCGATCGGATTGGTCGAGCGTGAAGTGCAAATCGATGCGCAAGCCGGCCACCGCCGCTCGCTCGACAGGCGTGCCGGCAAGCGTCGCCAGCGCGGCGAGACGCGCCTCGGCGGGCCCAAGCTCGCCGGTCACGTACTCGCATGCCGCCCGATGCAGCCCCAGTGCAAAGGCGAGGTCGTGCAGGCGCTCCCAGCCGTCCACCGGCAGCAGTTCCGCGCCGGCGACCAAGTAGGTCAGTGCCGACGCGTAGGCCGCCGACGCGCTGGCACGCTGGCCCGCGATGAGATTCAACTGGGCAAGCGACTCGCGCTCCTCGGGTGCGGCGATGAGCGCGGCTCCGCGGTTGAGCTGATTAACGATTTCGAAGATCGCCTCTTCCCTTCGCTCGCGCGGCGTGTGCGTCGTGAGCAGTCTCCCAATGCGCAGGTGCGCCGCCGGTCGCGAGTCTTTGGGGATCAGCGAATAGGCCGCTTCCTGGACGCGGTCGTGCACAAACTGATACCCGTCCGCCGTACGTTCCACCAGGTCAAGGCGAACAGCCGCCCACACCGCTGAATGCACCTGGTCCTCGGCGGTCTCCAGCAGTTGCGACAGCATCGCGGTCTCGGCGGTGTGGCCGAGGCAGGCCAGCTGTTGTAGGGCGGCCTGGGTGTCCTGCGGCAGGCGACGCAGTTTTCCCACCATCAGGTCCACGACGTTATCGGTGTACCCCTTGGCGCGGATGCGATCCACATCCCAAGACCATTCGGCGTGGGCGTGGTCGAATGTCAGTAATCCTTCATCCGCGAGTGCGTGCAGGAATTGAATCAGGAAAAACGGATTGCCGGCCGTCTTGTGGTGGATCAGCTGCGCCAGCGAATCCGTGCGCGCCAGTTCACACCGGAGCGTGTCGGCCAGGAGCTGCTGCACGTCTGCGCGCGTGAGCGGGACCAGGCTGATTTCCTGAGACGGCGTCCCTGCCTGGCGGATGGTGTTCATCCTGTGCACCAACGGGTGATTGGCATCGACTTCGTTATCGCGGTACGCCCCGATCACGAGCAGGTGCTGGACATCCGAGTGCGTCACCAGATGTTCCATGACGTCCAACGTCCCCGGATCGATCCACTGCAAGTCATCAACGAACAGTACTAACGGGTGCTCCGGCCGGGCGAACACGTTGACGAACCGGCGAACCACGAGCTGGAAGCGCGCCTGCGCCTGTTGGAGGGGCAATTCGGGAGCCGGCGCTTGTTCGCCGATGATCAGGCGCAGCTCCGGCACGAGATCGACAATCAGCCTGCCATTGAGGCCGAGGGCGTCGCGCAGAGTGTCGCGCCAGATGGCTAACTCGGTATCGCTTTTCCCGAGCAGCGAGCGGACGAGTGCCTGAAACGCCTGCGCTAATGTCGCGTACGGCACGTCGCGCTTGTACTGATCGAACTTGCCGAAGGCAAAGAGCCCGCGGTGCGGAACGAGTTCCTTGTGCAGCTCGTTGACGACCGACGACTTGCCAATCCCGGAATAGCCGGAGACGAGCACGAGCTCCGGCTTGCCGTTCGTCGCCACACGGCCGAACGCGGCCAGTAAGCCCTGGATTTCGCGGGTTCGCCCGTAGAGCCCTTCGGGAATCACCAACCAGTCGGCTCTATCGGCTTCGCCCAGCGGGAAGTCGGTGATGCGGCGCGCTTGGTCCCAGTCAGCTAGACAGCGGCTGAGATCGTGCTCCAGGCCGGCCGCCGTCTGATACCGATCTTCAACGGTCTTCGCGAGGAGCTTCATAATGATCGCGTCGACCGCGGCCGGAACGTGCGTCGAACGTGCGGCCGGAGACACTGGCGGAGTGGCGATGTGGCAATGTACCCACTCCATCGGTTCGGACGCCCCGAAGGGAAGACTCCCCGTCAGGGCTTCGTAGAGCGTGACGCCCAGGGCGTAGAGGTCGCTGCGCGAATCAATCGAGCGATTCATTCGTCCCGTCTGTTCAGGCGCCATATACGGCAGCGTGCCCGCGATGAACTCGGCAGGGCCGGGCGCTTGTCGCTCACGGGGCTGGCGCGAGGCAATCCCAAAGCCTGTGAGCCAGCTGTGACCGCTGGCGGGATCAACGAGGATGTTGGCCGGCTTCAGGTCTTTGTGAATCAGCTGCCGCCGATGCAATTCCCTGAGTGCGGCGGCGACGCCCAGGGCGATCCGGAGGAACTGGCCCAGTTCCATGGGCCCGTGAATCAGGCGACTGAGGGGCTCACCTCCGGGATCGTCACGGACGAGCACCAGCTGCTCGCCGTAGCGCGAAAGAGCGAATGGTCGAGCGGCCCACGCCCCGTCCAGCTCCTCACGGAATGAATACTCGTGGTCTATTTTCTTCAGCGTTTCGAGGGTGGGTCGCGTCGAGACTGGGGCGAGCAGCAAAAGCGACCGTGGATCCGCCCGCCCCGCGTGGCCGCGGGAGAGGATGAATTCGTCATCTTCGTGGAGACGTTCAAGGACGTATGCTGAGAGTTCCACGATGATTCTCTCTTCGAGGCCCCCCCATCATCGCGAATTTCGCAAATGGGGAACGGTTGAGAACGGACAGATACCGTCTGCCGAGTAATGGTATCAAACGTCGTCTAACGCCCGAACGCTTGCTGCAGGCCCAGCTGCTGCAAATCTTTTCTGCGATCTAAGCGCATCGCGACACACGCGTTCGAGCCGATCCCGCTGTCGAGCCGGCACCACGAGCCCCGCATGCAAATTGAAGCCGTTCGCCCGCGCATGCCACCCGTGGCTGCTGAAAACCCGTACGTGTTGCGACTGTTGATGTTCCAGTTTTTCCTGGATAGTCTCCGTGCCGATGATTTCCGTCCTGGTCTCGCTGGTTGCATCGTTCGGAAGCTGGCTTCGGTCGCGCGCCGCACTGCAGCTTGAATTAATCGCCCTGCGGCACCAGCTTCAGGTGCTGAATCGGTCACGACCGCGACGGTTGCAGTTGGCGACAGCAGATCGGTGTCTCTGGGCGTGGCTGTCTCGCTCGTGGCCCGCGTGGCGAACCGCGTTCGTCATCGTCAAACCGGAAACCGTCATCGCCTGGCATCGTCAGGTTTCCGCCTGTTCTGGACGTGGAAAAGTCGCCGACGCATCGGACGACCGACGGTGCCGGCCGACGTACGCGCACTGATTCGAACGATGTCGGAAGCCAACCCGCTCTGGGGTGCGCCGCGGATCCACGGTGAGCTGTTGAAGCTGGGCATCGACGTGTCTCAGGCCACCGTCGCGAAGTACATCGTTGTCGTGCGCAAAAAGTCCGGGCTGGATCCCACTGAAATTGAAAGAAGTTCGCCATCCGCGTCTGGCCCTGGTCGCGGTTTCTGTGACTTGGGTAGGATCCTGAGACCATGCCTTCGTGCCGAGTTCGCGTTGCTGTATGCACGATCCTGCGTCTCGTCGATGACGTCCTCCAGTTGGTCGCCGGAGCTGTACGGTCGCGTGCCCAACTGTCCGCCGAGAACCTCTTTCTGAGGAAGCAGCTGGCCTTGTACGTGGAGCGCCAGGTGAAGCCACGGCGCAACGACGATGCGACGCGGATCACGCTCGTCGTCCTGTCGCGGTTGATCGATTGGCGTCGAGTGCTCACGGTCGTGAAACCAGACACGCTGATCCGCCGGCATCGCAAAGGCTTTCAGTTGTTGTGGCGGTGGAAATCACGCCCACGTGGCCGACCTCGATTACCGGCTGACCTGCGACGCCTGATCGCTGAGATGGCCTCGGCGAATCGAACGTGGGGCGAGAAGCGGATTGCCTCCGAGCTGCTGGTGAAGCTGGGGATTCACGTATCGCCGCGGACGGTACGGCGGTACATGGTGACGACTCGTGCGCCGCGCAACGGTGCGCAGCGTTGGAGCGCATTCGTGCGGAATCACGCGAGCGCCATGCTGGCGTGCGATTTCTTCGTGGTCGTCACGGCCACGTTTCGCGTCTTCTACGTGTTCGTGGTGTTGGAGGTCGGCTCGCGACGGATCCGCCACTGGAATGTGACTGAGCATCCCACGGCCGAATGGACGGCGCAGCAGTTCCGCATGGTGATGTCAGGCGATGGGCTGCATCGCTTCCTCATTCACGACCGCGACAGCATCTATTCAGACGGTGTCGATCGGACAATCGCGGCGATGGGCTCACCATTCTCAAGACACCGGTGCGATCGCCGCAAGCGAACGCGTCCTGCGAACGGTTGATTGGCACGATTCGGCGCGAATGCCTGGACTGGATGATTCTGTTCAACGAGGTTCACCTCCGCTAAGTCCTCCGGCGATCGGTCGCCCACTACAATCGCGGACGTCCGCACACGAGCCTGGGGCCGGGCATTCCCTACGCGCCAGACTGCGCTCCGGTGCCGACCGGCCATTGGATTCGCGACGGCCACCGCGTCCGTGTCACGCCGGTTCTCGGCGGTTTGCATCATGAGTACTGGCTCGAATCAACAGCTGCCTGAGCGTACCTGGCGGCGGCGTGATTATTTGCGCACGACACGCCGGCAAAGTGGGGGATATCGTTAAAGCTGGCCGTCGCCGCGGCGACAACGACGTTTGCGAAGAGCGCATACTCGGAATGCACGTGGATCCGTCCTTCGACGGCCGCAATGACCGGAACCCGAATGTTCAGCAGGTTCTCCAGAATCTACGCCCTCGTCGTGGATTCGACTGAGCAGCGCGGGGTCGGTCACGTCTCCGAACGATCAGAAATCGATTCCGGGGATAAAGTCGCCCCCCGAGCCTGTCAGGATGACGATTGTGTTGGCGCGATCTTGAGCGATGCGATAAAACGCTTCAACGAGCTCGGTGTGATCTTGGGCCGTGAATGTGAGCGGTTGTCCCTTCCTCTGGAACGAAACAGTCAGAACGCCGTCGGCGTCCCTTGTCATTGTCAGGCTCTTGGTTGCGCTGAAGTAGTCTGGCTGTACTGTCATGGTGTTCCTCCGCTTTGCGACGCGAGACTCGGGCTCGGCTTCTTGGGAGCTGTCGGTCCCAGAGCAGTACCCATAAAGTGCAGGGCGAGATCGACCATCCGATGCATTTCCGGCTTAGTAGCTCCACTCGCGCCCTGGATGCCCAACCCCTGGACCAATGTCGCGAGGTACCGCGCAAAATCCGCGGGATTGATGTTCCTCGAAAGCTCTCCGTCCCTTTGTGCCTGTTGGAACCGCTTCGCCATGCGTAGGTGTCCCCGCTTTCGAAATTCAATCATCCATTGCTTGACTCCTTCCGCTTCATTACCGGTGACGAGGGCACCCTGGATGGAGAGGCAGCCGCGCGGATTGCCTGGTTGCGCTAGAAACTCGACCGTCCCTCGAAGGATCGTCTCGACGACGGCGCGCAACGTCGTCAGTTGCAGTGCGTCACCCAGGTACGCCAGCGCCGTGTCGGCGTACCGAGCAAACGCCAAACGATACAATTGCTCCTTGTCGCCGAAAGCGGCATACATGCTGGACCGATTGATACGCATGGCCTTCGTTAGATCAGAGAGACTGGCGCCCTCGTAGCCCTTCTCCCAGAACACCCGCATCGCGGCATCAAGCGCCCAGCCCTCGTCGAACTCCCGTGGCCGGCCCATCGCGCCCGTCGAACTGTTTCTTGTCGCCATGTTGCGATTCTATATCTGGACCGATCAGTATCAAACCAGGAAGGCGACCGCCTCTACCCGGACGGGCCGCTAACTTCTTTTAAACTTGGCTCATGCCGCCGTCCACGACCAGTTCGATGCCTCTCACGAAACTGGAGTCGTCCGACGCCAGGAAGAGCGCCGCGGCGGCGATCTCCCGCGCCAACCCGAGTCTTCCGGCTGGAATCTGGCTGATCAAGTAATCTCTCACCTGATCCGGAATAGTTGCGAACGTACCGGTGTCGCCGATCGATCCGGGGCTCAGCGCGTTGACTCGGATCTTCCTGTCCTTCAATTCCGCGGTCCACGTGCGCGCAAAGGAGCGAACCGCAGCCTTGCTGGCGGCATAGACCGAAGCGCCCGGAAAGCCCATCGCGTTGGCGACGGACGTGTTCAGAATGATCGAGCCGCCGTCGCGGAATAGCGGCAGCGCTTTCTGCACGGTGAACACGGTGCCACGAAAGTTGACGTTGAGTGTGTCATCGACGCCTTTCTCGGTAATCGTGCCGATCGGCTTGTCGAGCTCTCCCACGCCGGCGCTCGCAAACAACACATCGATGTGACCCTTCTGCTTCTTCACGCGCTCAAAGAGCCGGTCGAGGTCCCCGAGGTTTGCGGAGTCGCCTTGCACCCCGGTGACGCTTCGACCGATCTCTTTCGTGGCTTGGTCCAGTTGGTCCTGTCGGCGGCCAGTGATGAAGACGTACGCGCCTTCTTCCACGAAGAGTTTGGCGGTGGCGAGAGCCATGCCGGATGTTCCCCCGGTAATGACCGCGATCTTGTCCTGCAACTTTGCCATCTGATGCTCCCTTTCATTAACGAGGAGTTGAGCGAAGTGCGTCCCGCTACTCCTCATCCTGTTGAGACAATCATTATTCTGTATCGGTCAGTCCATAATGCGACGCAACGAGACCTCGTACACGGCTTCCGCCGGAGGCCCTTCACGCGAAGTGGTCTTATAAACCAGTCGGTCCATAAGTCAACTCTTTGCGGCGCGCGATTTCTGCGCTCGATTCGCTGAAGCGCGACGCGCTGTCGTGAGGCGGGAGGGGCCGAGAACGGGCGTTCCGTTACCTCCCAGACGGACTTAATATTTCCTATCGTCTCGCGAGCGCCGTGTGACCTCGAAACTCTTGAACGCGTCGTTTCTCTGGTGCGTTTCGTGGTTGCGCCTCGCGACGCGTCATCGGAGTGCTGCTTATTGCCAAGCCGCCTGCCGAAGCAAGTGCTCCAACCGTTGGAAAGGGAGACGCGTTCGACAACGCCGTCGCACCGTCTTGACTGTCGTGGGCGGGAGGGTGGCGGGCATCAGTCGCGAACTGATCGCCGAAAACCGCAACAGACGAACCTTTCCGGGAAACGGCGGCATCGGCTTGTACGCTCATCGTTCCTGGCTGGGGTCGTCACACGTACATACTGTCGCCGTTGCGCCGTTACGGAGCGAGCATCTCCCGCTACCGGACTCCAAGGCGACGGACGACCGACTACGTTTCATGGCCAAATCCAGCTCGTTTTCGGCTGGACGCAATTCTTGCGGATCACAGGGATCGCCACTGGCTCCGCGCGTCTCAGGGTAATGACGACTGCCCGGGAGAAGCGGATCACGCGGTCGCTCGAGTAGACGGCCAGAACTCCGGGATCAGCGTCGCTCTCTCTGAGCTGCTCCTTGCCGCCTGACTGACGAGAACTCACGCACGAAATTTCAGAATGTCCGTGCATATAGCTCGGGTCGGTCTGCGGGCGAACGAAGTGGCCGGGCTTGAGCTGGCCGACATCGATAGGATATCAGCGAACGGTGACGACCACTTTCCCCACGTGCTGGTTCGATTCGAGGTACCGGTGGGCTTCCACGATTCGCTGGAGTGGAAACGTGCGATCAATCCGGGGATTCAGGTTGCCCTGCTCTAGATGTTCGTAGATGAATCGTTCGGCCTTCGGTCGGAGAACTGGATCACTCACAAACTCGTACAGAGTGTAGCCTCTGACCGTCAATGCCTTCTGGAACGCTGGGAAAAGCGGGAACGGCGTGAGCTCGCCGCTGAGCCAGCCGTATTCGACGATCAGGCCATTTTGCGATGCGCATTCTGCCAGACGTTCGATCATGTGCCCCGCGACCGGATCAAATATCAGATCGGCGCCCTTTCCGTTCGTGTATTGGTGGACTGTTGCCGATAGATCTTCCTCGGAGCTGGCAATCACCTGAAATGCGCCGGAGTCAAGTAACGCCTTCCTTTTCGCCGAGGTGCGCGTGACGGCTATAGGCCTGGCACCCATGAGGTTCGCAAGCTGAATCGCGGCGACTCCCACGCTACTGCTGGCCGCTGTTATCAAAACGGTCTGGCCGGCGCCGAGCTGCCCATGATGTAAGAGAGCGCCCCAAACGGTGAGGTACTGCGTCCAGATCGAAGCGCCCTCGACCGGAGAGAGGCGATTCGGATAACGGGCGATCGCATGAGCAGGAACGATCGCCGCCTCTCCATAAACCCCGTGGGAGCTCATCGAGAATGAAGGCACCGTGGCGACGCGATCACCAAGATTGATCCCCGCGACGTCAGGGCCAATCGCATCCACCACCCCAGCAGCTTCCAAACCCAGGCGCGCGGGAAAAGCGGGCGCTTCGAGGTACGTACCAGTGCGAAACATGATTTCGGCGCGGTTCAGCCCAATGGCGTCAAGCTTCAGCCGGACTTCCTTGCGCTGCGGTTGTTGTTGCGGAAGATCCTCGATCCGCAAGACCTCTGCAGGTCCCGTCTCATGGATGCGGACGACGCGTGGCATGGTGTAGCTCCGTTGGTTTCTTGAGTGTGTTCAGTGAATGAATTGGCGCGGCAATGAGTCAGTGCTCGATTATGCGGCGCTCGTCCGCGACGCTAGGACTCGTCCGAGGAAGTCGTCGATGGCCGACGCAATTTCGGCAGCGTGCGTTTCGAGCGCGAAGTGGCCTGTATCGTAGAAGCGC
>Ga0075424_100000917_pt1 | contig 24687 bp, 23 predicted proteins | sample SoiMethybrSBSTD3_FD_75301 | JGI IMG/M metagenome (GOLD analysis project Ga0075424, IMG submission 75301) | Bulk soil microbial communities from a Populus tree surrounding site in Tennessee, USA - Soil MetaG P. TD hybrid SBSTD3 | ecosystem: Environmental > Terrestrial > Soil > Tree plantation... | reverse complement strand
TCGACCGTAGCCCCCAGGTCCGAGTGCTCCTTGCCGATCACGACGATCGTGTCCTTCCAGTTCCGGCCGATCATGTCGATGTTGAGATCCGCGACGATCTGCGCGATTGGAACCGGCGAGTGCTCGCTGAACCAGCCGCTCCCCCACAACCCGTGTTCCTCGCCGCTCACGGTGAGAAACAGCACCGACCGCTTTGGTCGAGCACCCGGGCGACTCAGCGCCTCAGCCAGCTCGATCACACCGGTCGTCCCCGACGCGTCGTCATCCGCGCCGTTGTAGATCGAGTCGCCATTGACCGGCGCGCCGATCCCCACGTGGTCCATGTGCGCCGAGAGGACGATGAACTCGTTTTTCAGGACGGGGTCGGAGCCTTCGAGGATGCCGACCACGTTAGGCGCGGTTCTCGTCCGGGCGACAGTTTTCCGATCAGGTGGTCCTCCCGGAATCGGGTAGCGCTGAATGAACGTGCCGCTGTCGCCGCCCGGTGTGAGGCCGAACGAGCGAAACTCCGAGGCGATGTAGCGCGCCGTCGACTCGAGCCCGGGGCTTGGCGTATCGCGCCCGCGCATGGAGTCGTCGGCGATGATGCCGATGCGGCGCTTCACGTCCGCGGCGGTGATGGTCTCGAGTCCGCGTCGCACCGCGGGCGACAGGGACTGTGACTGCCCGCCCAGCGTCAGGGCGGGAATGGCGGACAGGAATGCGATGAAGATGGTGCGCATGAACGACGACGATGGGCCAATGAGTGCCACCACGGCACTGCGCTGGAAGATACGCGACACGTCAGCCAGGCACCGACTATGGCCTGACCTCGATCGCTTCGCCGATCGTCATTCGAAGCGGAGTGCCCGCCGGCAGGCAGGTCTCGTACTTCGCCGTCGCCGCGGCCGCCGCCGCGCCAGCCGCTGCCCCGGCGGCTGCGCCGATGACGGTCCCCTTCGTACCGCCACCCGCTACGCGCCCGACGATGGCGCCGAGGATCGCGCCCGCGACCACCTTCTTCTTGTCGGCCCCCTTGGTCTCGATCCGATTCTTCTCGACCGGCCCGGTGGCCACAATGTCAGCCGTGATCGCTCGTGTTGTGTCGTTCGCCGTGATCGACTTCACGCGGAACGTGATCATCGAGGAATCGGGTGTACTGCCTTGGGCTACCGTCGCGACCTCGATTACGACCGGCGAGCCTGCCGGGAACACCGCGCCGTTCGTGGCAGTGACTGCCTCGGTCGTGCGAGCGACGAGCTTGTCACCCGGCCGGTTGGCGTCCGAGCACGCGCGCGTGTCCAGCGTCAGATGAACCGACGTGCCAGCGGGAATGACACCGCGCGGCCCGGCCGCGGGTGCGGGCGCAGGCGCCGCCTCCACGACAGGCGTCGGCGCGGGAGGATCCGGCTTTGGTTCCTCGCGGACCGGCGTCTTCGTTCGCGTCGTCGGCCGCGATGGGTTTCGCTCGACCTTGGGCTCGGGAAGGGAAGCTTCGACCGTCGGCGGTACCGAGTCCGGGGTGTCGCGTAGCTGCGGCGTTGGCGCGGACACAGCGCTGGCAAGCGTTATGTCGCGCGCCAGGGACGAGTCCGTCGCTGCAACGTCGTCCCGCGAATTGTCGCGGCATGCGGTTGTCATGAGGGCCACGGAGGTTGCGACCAGCGCGGACCAGCGAACGGTACGATGCACGGTTTGTCTCGAGCGTCGAATGATGGATCAGGGACCTGGCCCCGATAATTACACCTTATCCGCACGGAGGATTCTGTGCCGTTCCTGACCTCCGCCAATCCGCTCGAGCCGCAGCGCCGTATCGATTGCGGTCGAGCGCACGACCCGCTCGGCCAGCGGCTCCCGCCAGCATCGCGGCGGAGCGTGCCCTCGAGCGAGGCGGCACGGGCAGCTTCACTGACCTGCGTGCCGGTGGGGTCGTGTGGATCGACGGAGGAAGTTGCATGCGGTACCTGTTCTCCCGGCGACGTGGGATCGCGATCGTCGCCGCGATGGCGGTGGCGGGCGCGACACTCGCTTTAGCGCGGAGCTCTCGCGCCTCTGATCACCAGGACACACCCGAGGTAGAGCTGAGCCCGCGCATGGATATCAACGACGTCTATGCGTTTCCCGGTTCGGCGCCCGATCGTACGGTGCTGGTGATGACGACGTCGTCGCCCATCACCCCGGCCCAATCGTCAGCTGCGGTGTTCGACCCCAATCTCCTGTATCAGCTCAAGATCGACAACACCGGTGACGGTGTCGAAGACAAGGTCATCCAGATCACGTTCAGCGGCACTGGCGCGAGCCAGCAGGTGAACGTGCGCGGGCCGGTCGTGCCAGCCCAGGCGGGCACGATGAACACGCTTGTCACGAGCGGCCCCCTGACTACTGGCTCGATCAACACGAACCTCGGGACCGCGTCGGGAATGCAGGCGTTCGCGGGCATTCGCGACGACCCGTTCTTCCTCGACCTCGAGCAGTTCTTCCGCATCATCCCCGACCGCAAGCCGGTGAGCGGGTCGCTCTCCCAGCTTCCTGATCAGCCGAGCGCCTCGGCATTCCGCCCGGCGGGTCAGGCCGTTGACTACCTCCGCGGAGTCAACACGCTCGCGATCGTGCTCGAGATGCCCACGGCCATGCTCACCGATGGCGGCAACAAGAAGATTGGCGTGTGGGGCACCATCAGCCGCTGACTAGCGGACGCCTAACGAACAAACCGTGCGCGCACCGCGCGCACCCACGAATATGGATGGAGACGATAAACATGCGCATTCCTAGCCGCATGCTGGGCGCACTCGGCGCACTCGCGCTCGTTGCTGCCGCCACCGCATGCAATGACGACAACAATGGGAACGACATCACGGGCACGCGGAGTGACCGGGTCTACGTGCAGGTCGAGCGACTGGGCAATCCACTCGTGAGCGAAGTATTCCTGGCGAAGCGGAATCACGGCTTCCACAACGCGGGGAAGCCGAGCACCGACGTCGTGAACCACGCGGCGGAGGTCAGGGCGTTCGTCACGAACGTTGCCGGTCGCGACGCGTCGGTCGCAAACACGCTCGCAACGGTTCTGCTCCCGGACATGTTGATCGTGCAGACCGACAAGCCAGGGAGTAGCGCGGGCTGGCTCTCGTGGGCGCTCGCCAACGGCTACGGAGGCCGCAAGCTGACCGATGACGTCGTCGATGCCGGTCTCGCCGCGATCTTCGGCAGCTTGCTGAGCCCGAACAATGTTTCGCCCGGGCTGACGACGGATAACGTGAACGCGAACGACAAGCCGTTCAGCCCGACGTTCCCGTACCTGGCTGCAGCGAACTAGAGGTTCGTGGACGACAACTCGTTCTGCCGGGACGACGACGATCCCTCGCTACGGCTGACCGCAGAAGGACTGGTGGTCATCACCTCGGTGTGCAATCGTTATGCGATGGGTGCCAACGAATCGATTGGCACCCATCGTTTGTTGCTTCCGCCCTTCGTCAGCTGTGTCAACTCCGCCGACCATTCCACGCGGCGCGCGACGCGCGATCGCCCACCTCACGGACGCCGACCCGGTCCTCGGCGAAGTCATTCGTCGCGTCGGTCCATTTCGTCTGTCACTCCGAACGGAAGGGACGCATTTCGACGCCGTGTGCCGTTCGATCATTTACCAACAGCTTTCCGGCAAGGCTGCGGCGACGATCCACGGCCGCGTATTGGAGCTCTTCGGCGGACGCGCGCCGCTGCCCCAGGAGCTTGCCGAGACGGCCGACGAGCAACTCCGTGGCGTTGGTCTGTCACGCCAGAAGCTGTCCTACCTCAAGGAGCTCGCGTCACGGGTTGCGACGAGCGAGCTCCTCATCGACACCCTGCACGAGCTGGGCGACGACGATGTGATCGACACGCTGGTGCGCGTAAAGGGCGTCGGTCGCTGGACGGCACAGATGTTCCTGATGTTCCGGCTCGGCCGCCCGGACGTGCTTCCCGAGCTCGATCTCGGCATTCAGAACGCGATCCGACGTGTCTATCGCTTGCGCAAGCGCCCGATGCCTGAGCGCGTGCTGAGGATCGGCGCGGCGTGGGCGCCCTATCGCACGGTGGCGTCCTGGTACCTTTGGCGAAGTCTCGAGCTCGCGGAGTAAGGATCGTGACCACCGTGTCCACCGTCGCGATTGCAGGAGCGTCAGGCTTTCTTGGCAGCGCGTTCGCTCGACACCTAACGAGCGAAGGGCTAGCGGTCCGTCGCATCGGCCGGCGATCGAGTCGCGGTGTGGACTTTCACTGGGACCTGAACGCCGGCCTCCTCGATCCCGCGGCGCTCGACGGGGCCGACGCGGTGATCAATTTCGCCGGTGCGACGATTGCCCAGCGATGGACGCGCGAGCACAAGCAGGAGATCCTCACGAGTCGCGTGCGGAGTACCGAAGTGCTGGCGAAGACGATGGCGGCGGTTCAGACTCCGCCTGAGGTCTTCCTCGCCACGTCGGCGATTGGATTCTACGGTTCCCGGGGAGACGAGCTGCTGGACGAGTCGAGCTCTCCTGGAACGGGCTTCCTCGTGGAGGTCGTTCAGCAGTGGGAGCGTGCCGCGGCGCCCGCGCGCGACGCTGGCGTGCGCGTCGTCTACCCGCGCATGGGGCTCGTCATGCACCCCGACGGTGGCGCACTCGCGAAGCTGCTGCCGGTGTTCAACCTCGGTGGTGGTGGGAAGATCGGAAGCGGCCGCCAGTGGATGACCTGGATCGGAATGCATGACGCGCTGCGTGCGCTACAGTTCCTGATGGTGACCGACGCGCGGAGTGGACCAGTGAATGTGTGCGCGCCGAATCCGGTCACGAACGCGCAGTTCTCGCACACGTTAGGCGAGGTGCTTCATCGGCCGGCGCTTGCGACGGTTCCGGAATTCGCCGTGAAGCTGATGTTCGGCGAGATGGGCGAGGAGACACTGCTGTCGGGGCAGCGGGTAAGTCCTAAGTGCTTGCTGGGCGCAGGCTTCCGCTTCGACTTCCCCGAGCTTGGCCCGGCACTCCACCACGAGCTCGGCAAATAGCGCGCAAGCCCCGGCTCGCTTTGCTAACCCTGTGCAGCAGCGGCGGTTGGCGCTGTGCCGAAACGGGGTTCCGGAACCATACGTATACTTAGGGCGTGAGCGCCTACCGACTGGGAGTGATGCGGCGACCGCGTTGTGCGGTCCGGCTCACTCCCTTTTCGCTGTGAGACGCTCTCACACTCGACCATGGACCCCTACACGTTCAGCCTGACGCTCGGTGGAGTTGGCCTCGGCGTCATGGCCTTGAGCGGTTTCGCGCAGGCAGCGCACGCAGGTCACGGCCACGCGGCACACGGCACCGGACACGGCCATGCGCACGCCAACGGGCACGCACACACTGGCAGCCACGCCGGCGATGGGCACACGACGCATGTCCCGGCCGCGGCCGCGCGGCACGCCGCGCGCAGCTCGTCAGGCACATCACGTGTCCTCGCGCTCCTTCAGCCCCGGGTCCTGTTCAGCATCCTGGTGGGCTTCGGCGCGGCAGGCATGCTTCTGCGGCCTGTGCTGCCGGAGCCCGGGCTGCTGGCAGCGTCGTTAGGCGCCGGCGTCGCGTTCGAGTGGGGGCTGGTCGCGCCGCTCTGGCGCTTTTTGTTCCGGTTCGCATCCGAGCCGGCCGAAACGCTCGAGACCATTGTGAGCGATGAGGCTCGCGCCGTTACGAGCTTCGATACGAATGGCAATGGACTCGTCTCGGTGGAGCTCAACGGGCAGGTGGTGCAGCTGCTCGCGACGCTGAACGCGGCGGAGCGCGCCGCGGCGAGGAAGGTGCGGGCCGGCGACCGGCTGCGCATCGAGGCGGTCGACGACACACGCAATCGCTGCACGGTCACGTATCTCGGCGCATGAGCGCGCCGGGCGCGTCGGAGACTCGAGGGTCACCGTCCCGCCCAGAGCGCAATCGACGCGGCGCCGGGCGACAACCACAAGCAGAGCACCCACAATGACACAACTCTACCTGATAGCCGCGATCCTCATCGGTGTCTTCATCGTCATCCCGGGGATCGTCGCTTCGTTCCTTCGGAACGTCGAAGCGGGCACTATCCGCATCGTGAGCTGGCTCGCCGGTGGCTCCGTGATCTATCGCGGCCCCGGCAAGTCGAAGGAGATTCCGCTGCTCACGACCGGCACCACGATCTCGAGCAAGGTCATCAACGTCGATCTCGACATCACCGACCAGACAGCCGACATCGACGAGGGCGGCATCCCGCGCCCGATCAAGGTGCGCGTGCTGGCGAGCGCGATCGTGTCGGTGGGTGACAGCGACACGATGATCAAGACGGCCGCGAACCGCTTCTTCTCGAAGAGCGACGCGGACCAGGTCAACACCCTCACAGATCTCCTTTCGAGCTCGGGCCGGCGCGCCATCAACCTGCTCACGCACGATCAGCTCTACTCGGCGCGGTCCGCTCCGACGCCGCGCGCGTTGCTCGACGGTGGCACGTCGAGCGCGCTCGTGCCCGCCGAACGGGGCGCGAACCTGCCGGTGCATGCCGACGTGGTTGAGGACGAGGACGATCCGCTCGCGGTGATCATCCGCAAGGCGTGCTCGCGCGAGCTCACCGACCTCGGTCTCGTGTTCAATTCGCTGAACATCAAGGTCGTGCAGAGCGAGGTGGCCGAAGCGCGTCGCAGACAGAGCGCGGTGGAAGCTCAAGCCAACGCTGAGATCGCGACGGCGCAGCAAACGCGCCGTGCGCGTGAGGCGCAGCTCGACGCCGAGCGCGCGATCTCGGACAAGCAGCGCGAGCTCGAACAGACGCGCGCGTCCAACGCGGCGCTGATTGCGCAGGCCGAGGCGAAGAAGCAGGACGCGCTCGCGCTGCAGCGCGCGTCGGAGCTTGACGCCACGCAGATCGCGCAGGCCAACGCCGACGCCGCGCGCGTCAGAATCGAAGCACTCGCGGCGGCGGAGGCCGAGGCGATCCGGATTCGCACAATTGCCGATGCGACGGCGGAGAGCATTCGGAAGGTGAACGAGGCGATCGCGGCTGGCGGCGAGAGCTACTTCCGCTACAAGCAGATCGAGCTGTTGCCGCAGCTCGGTCCGGCGATCGCGGACGCGCTGGCGCAGGCGAAGCTGGTCACGATCTCGAGCGGCGGCGAAAGCGCGCCGGAGGCCACGACGAGCAGTATCACCGGTGTGATACAAACCGTGCTGGCCGCGCAGCTCGTCGGGAAGGCGGGCTTGCTGGATAGCAACGGTGTTTCGGAAGCAGTTCCACCCATATCCAAGCGATGAACGCGATCATCATCGAGGGCGTGCTGTTCGCTGGGCTGCTGTGCGTTGCCGTGACGCTCGTGGTGTTCGTCGTCCGGTACTACACGGCCGCCGGACGGGCGATCGAGCAGACCCGCAATCGCAAGCAGATCGACCGCGTGGTGAACCTAACGTGTGAGATTCACGGTCCGCACGAGGAGCGGCAGATGGTTCGCCTCGAGTCGGGGGAGCTGATGTGTCCTGAGTGTTACCGTGAGGCAATCGATGGTCGCGTGTGAGGTGATGCCGCGGATGCAGCAGCAGAAACAGCGTGTGGTCTGATGGCGTAGTACACCTAACGGCTCGGACGCCGCGTCCGCGGGAGGTCCGGAGTCGTCACCCAGGAGATGCGGCCGCCGCCGTCGTTAGGCCGGCGGCCGGTCAAGGAGACAACGGTGGAGAGCTCCCTCGGCGAACGCCTCGGCGCGATTCGCGGTGGAATGCGCGGTGATCGTTCGACCAGTGTCGGCGCCAAAATCGGTCGGCTGATATTTCTGGCGGCCGGACTCATCCTGCTGCTCGTGCTCCTGCCCTCGACGGTCACCTACATCAATCCCGGCCACGTCGGCATTCTGATTCACCGCGCCGGCGGGGGCGTGGACCCGAAGCCGATGGGCCCGGGTCTGCACCCGAGAAACCCGCTGCTCAGTCAGATCGAGGAATACCCGGTGTTCATGCAGACGCTCGTGTTGACCCGCGGGACCTCGGAGGGCGGGCGGAGCAACGACGAGATCAACGTCAACAGCGTGGAAGGTCAACCGATCTCGCTCGACGTCTCAATGTCGTTCGAGCTCGACCCCATGCGGGTCCCGGCGTTGTACCAGACCTTCCGCACCGACATCGAGACGATCCAGCACGGGTATGTGAAGCAGTCGATTCGTCAGGCGCTGCAGGAGGTTGTGGGGACCGAGCCAATCGCCGACGTCATCGGCCCGAAGAAGGCCGAGGTCGTGAACAAGACGCAGTCGAGGATCTCGGAGCGGCTCGCGCCGTACGGGATCATCGTCAAGCAGTTCACGATCAACGAGCTTCGCGCGCCGCAGGCGGTGATCGAGGCGATCAACACGAAGAACGTGATGCAGCAGCAGGCGCTGACCGCACAGAACGAGCTGCAGAAGAATCAGTTCCAGGCGCAGGGCGACTCGATAAAGGCGGCCGGACGCGCGAAGGCGATCCTTGCAGAGGCGGAAGCCCAGGCGAAGGCGAATCAATTGCTGTCGCAGAGCCTGACCACGGCGCTCGTACAGTACGAGATGGCGAAGCGATGGAATGGGCAAATGCCGCAGGTTTCGGGCAGTGCGATGCCAATGATCCAGCTCCCGGGGACGGGAAAGCCGTAGGCATCAGTTAGGTCGCGTTTCGAGCGTTAGATTCCGCTGCGCAATCGCGCCCGGAGGCCCGCGCTGGTGTCATCGCTCGTCGTACGTCTGTGTCTTCTCGTGGTCGCGGCCTTCGGGTCGCGACCACGTGGCGTACCTACGGTCGAGCAACCGCGGTCGGGCGTCGTGTCGCCCGCGCACGAGCGCACGGTCGACCACGATCCAGCGGGCGCCCGGATCCCTGCGCCGTCGCTCCGGTTGCCGGTGCGCGCAATGGCGGGGATTCGCGCTCCTGCCACGCCGGCCTCCGGCGGCGCGAATCCTTCGCCAGCGGAGCTTTCCGCCAGGACCAGGCGTCCGGGCGCGCTAGCTCGGAGCACCGCAAGAGTCGCTCGCCGCACGCCGTGTGCGGCGTGTGGCGATGGAAACCCTTACGACGCCACGGCTCCGCCCGCCTCGAGCGCCCGCGCCTGACTTCCGGCGCCTTCCAGGCACTCGACTCGTTCAACTCACTCGTTACCTAACGGCCGCGCGAATCCTTCGTGCGGCGAGGCGGAGCCATCATGTCCCATGATCTCAATCGTACCGTTTCCCGCGCCCCCAAGACCGAACGGTGGGTGCTTATCATGGCACTGGCGTTCGCGCCGGTGCTCGCCGCGCTCGTCCTACCTGAGGCGGCACGCATCGCGCTGTTGGCAATCGGAGGTGTGACGTTCCTCGGCGGGTTCGTTCTCATGGTCCGCGAATCTCGGGCGTCGCGTGACAACGAGAGCCTCCGACGACTCGTGCATTCGAGCTCGGAATAGGTGAGATGACATGGCCGGCACGGAGCCGCTCGCGACAGCGCTCTTTCTCACCACGTTCGGGCTGCTGCTCGCACTGAGCGTCATCTTCAGTCGCGCCGCGGAGCGGTTCGCGGTGCCGGTCGTGCTCGCATTTCTCATCATCGGCATGCTTGCCGGGTCGGAGGGCATTGGCAGGATCGCCTTCGAGAACTACGCGGTCGCCTTTCGACTCGGTACAGTCGCGCTCGTGCTCATTCTGTTCGACGGCGGGCTGCACACGCCGGCGGATGCGATCCGTCAGGTGGCGAAGCCGGCAGGCGTCCTGGCGACGATCGGTGTCTTTGCGACAACGGGGCTCGTCGCCGGAGCGGCACGCGCGCTCGGCTTCCGCTGGCCGGAAGCGCTCGTGTTAGGCGCCGTCGTCTCGTCGACGGACGCCGCGGCGGTGTTCTCCGTGCTCCGCGGGAGCGGCATGCAGCTGAAGCGGCGGGTCGGGCTGACGCTCGAAGTGGAGTCCGGCATCAACGATCCCGTGGCCGTGATCCTGACGACGGCGCTGACGGCGCAGCTCCTCGGTCGCGGCGGCACGACTGCGTGGCAGCTGCCCCTCGACGCGCTGCGTCAGATGGTCATCGGCGGTGCGTTAGGCATGGGATTCGGCTACGGCGGGCGGGCCCTGTTGCGCCGGGTCAAGCTGCCGGGCGGCGGACTCTATCCCGCGTTCACGCTCGCGATCGCCTTCCTCTCGTTCGGGGTGAGTACGCTGGTCGACGGCAGCGGGTTCCTGTCCGTCTACCTGACGGCGCTCGTTCTGGGCAACGGGCCGCTCCCGTACCGGACGGGGCTCATGCGCGTGCACCAGGCGCTCGCCTGGCTGGGACAGGTCGTGATGTTTCTCGTCCTCGGGCTACTGGTATTCCCGTCGCGGTTGATCGACGTCGCCTGGGTAGGCCTCCTGCTTGCGATCTTCCTCGCTGTCATCGCCCGCCCGGTCGTTGTTCTGGCGTGCCTGTTCCCCTTTGCATATCGCGCCCGCGAGATCGCCTACATCGGCTGGGTCGGCCTACGCGGAGCCGTGCCCATCGTTCTCGCGACGATCCCGGTGCTATCGGGCGCGCCCGGTGCGCTGCGGATATTCGACGTCGTGTTCTTCATCGTCGTCGCGAATGCGCTGATCCCGGGCGCCACGGTCGGCTGGGTGACGCGGAAACTCGGACTCGAGGCTCGTGAGGCGCCATCACCGCCGGCAGTGCTCGAGATCGAGTCCATGCAACCGCTCAACGGCGAGCTCATGTCGTTCTACATCGACGAGGCGCTGGCAGTGGCTGGCGTGTCGCTCGCAGAGCTGCCGTTTCCGGAGGGCGCATCGGTCGCGATGATCGTTCGAGGGCATGACGTCATTCCACCGAAAGGCAACACGGCGCTCTCGGTGGGCGATCATGTGTACGTGTTCGCCCGCCCGGAGGACCGCCCGCTGATACATCTCATGTTCGGGCGCGCCGAGGGGAACTGATTAGCCCACGGTGGGCGAAGCGTGCCGTATTCCCGCGGTCCGGGCAATGCCTCCGACCTGCGATACGTTAGGCTTCAGTGGTCATCTCGATGACGGCGCTGGAATCGGATGCGGCCGCTTGCGCCGCCGCAGTCGGTTTCGCGAGAAGGCGTCTGAGCAGCGGCGGCGCCATGAATGTCGTGACGAGCACCATGAGCATGATCGCGCTGTACTCGCCCGCGTCGATCACCGCCGCTGTGAGGCCAGTCTGTGCGAAGATCAGGCCGACTTCGCCACGGGGGATCATACCAACGCCGATGAGCGTCTTGCGCGCACGTAGCCAGACTGGCGCGTATCCCGCGGCGAACTTGCCGAGAATCGCGACGGTCGTAAGCGCGATTCCGATGAGTACCACGTCGCGAGATCCGAATGTCCGAACGTCGACGGCGGCGCCGACCGCGACGAAGAAGATCGGAACGAAGACGTTGGCGAGTCGCACGATCCCACGCTCGATGACCTGGGCGTGCTCCGTGGGCGCCAGGACGAGCCCTGCCGCGAATGCGCCGACGATGAGCGCGGAGCCCACCTGAGAGGCCAGCACCGCGAGCAGGAAGGCGAGTGCGAGCGCCATGGTCGCCACTGTGTGTTCCTTGCCCGCGCGCGCTATGAGGCCGAACAGCCACGGCACGACGAAGCGGCCGATCAGAATGGCGCCGACAAGAAACCCGAAGGCAACCGCCGTGGTACGCACGACGCCCAACACGCTCGGAGCGGTCCCGGTCACGACATCGCTCACGATCGCGAGGATGATCAGACCTATAACATCATCGATCACCGCGGCGCCGAGCACGATCTGGCCTTCGACGCTCCGGAGTTGTCCGAGATCGCTGAACACACGCGCGGTGATCCCAACGGACGTAGCCGTGAGGGCTGCGCCAGCAACGATCGACGGCAATAGCGCGAGCCCGAGGCCCCGAGATACCAGGTATCCGAGCACGAATGGCAGCAGCACACCGACAAGGGCCACCGTGAACGCGGCGCCCCCAACGCTCAGGAGGCGCTTGAGGTCGGTCTCGAGACCAATGCCGAAGAGCAGCAGCACGACGCCGATCTCGGCGAGGAGGTGAAGGGAAGGCAGCGTCGGATCGATGAGACCGATGACCGACGGACCAAGGACGACACCTGCCACGAGCTCGCCGACGACCGCCGGCTGCCCGATGTGCTCCGCAAGCTCGCCGAGCAGCTTGGCGGAGACGAGAATAACGGCGAGCAGCAGCAGAATCCGCTCGACCGAAACCCCGGCGTCGGGCGCGGCGATGACCACCAGGTTCGGGAGAACCGAATTGACGGTAGGCACGTCTCCTCGTCGGCTCGTTCACACTGCTTCGGCGAATGGTACGCCATCGGCACCGATCCCGGCACCAGCGGTGAGGTGGTAGCTGCGTTCGCGTGATGCGTTGCGACGGCGCATTACCTTTCCGCAACATGCCTCAGGTTTCCTTCGATTCCTTGCCGGACGACGCTCGCGTCTGGGTGTTCGGCGCGGCAAACGAGCTGACCGCGCCGGCGTCCGATCGATTGCTGGCGGCGGTCGACGAGTTCCTTGCGCAGTGGAACGCGCACGGCTCGCCGCTTCGGTGCGGGCGCGAGTGGCGGGAGGCCCGGTTTTTGGCGATCGGCGTGGATCAGTCGACCGCTGGAGCGTCGGGGTGTTCCATTGATGGCCTGTTTCGAACGCTCGGGAGACTCGAACCCGAGCTCGGAACGAGTCTGCTCGGCGGCGGTCGCTTGTACTACCGCGGGGATGACGGACGGGTGAATGCCGCGACACGCAAGCGGTTCACCGAGCTGGCGGGCGAAGGTCGGATCGGGCCGGACACGCCCACGTTCGACACATCCATCACGACGGCGTCCGCGTGGCGGCAGGAGTTCGAGCGACCTGTTCGGGAGTCCTGGCACGCGCAATTGATTGGCGTGTAATCCGGCATCCGAGCCGTCAGGCAGCGGTTGTCATCCCGAGCCCTCAGGCGAGGGATCGCGCTCGTCCCGACAGAGAGGCCCCTCGAGCGGGATGATCGCGATCCCTCGCTTCGCTCGGGATGACGGTTGCGCGTTAGGCGAGCCAGCGGTCGAGGTGTGTGGCGACGAAATCGTCGTCGGTAAGCTCCGGGTAACACCGAATCACTCGATCGATCTCGTCGACCTGACCGGGTGAGAGCCCCTCATGCGGGTCCAGGCACCAGATGCCGCGCATCAGCCCCTGTCGCCGCAGGACTTCGTGAATCCCGGCGATGCACCCGGCGAACGCGTGCCGCACATCGAACACGGCGGCGTTCGCATCGGTCAGCGCCGCGCCGATTCGCAGCAGCTCCGCCGGTACCTGGTCCGACTCGCTCGCGGCGCGCGCCTGGTCCAGCAGGTCGACCGCGCGACGCGTCCAGACGGCCCACTGGCCTAACAAGCCACCGATGATCCGGCGAGGCTCGACGGCGGAGGCGAGCGGGAACGGCGTGACGAGGTCGCTGACGATGTTGTCGTCATTGCCGGTGTAGAGCGCGATGTCGTCGCGGCCGGAGGCCCCGATCGCGCGCACGACGTCGATCGTCCGATAGCGGTCGAACGGCGCGATCTTCACGGCGACGGCGTTAGGGATCTCCGCGAAGGCCCGCCAGAACGCGTAGTCGAGCGGTATCCCGCCAACCGCCGGCTGCAGATAGAAGCCCACAAGCGGAATGACGTCGGCGACCGCCCGACAGTGTGCGATGAGACGGTCGTGCGATGCGTCGCCCATGGCGGCGAGGCTGAGCAGCCCCGCGTCATAGCCTAACGATGCGGCGAGCTCCGCCTCGCTCACGGCCTGCGTCGTGCCGCCACAGACACCCGCGACCAGCGCGAAGGGAGCGGTCAAGGACGCGCCGGGTGTGCCCAGCCGAGGTCGTGCCGCGCGGGCGGTTTCCGCTGCGAGCTCGAGCACCGGCCGCAGCAGCCCGTGGCTCGCATCGCGGATGGCGAACTGCGTCGTATGAACTCCGACGGCGATGCCACCCGCTCCGGCCGCGACGTAGTAGCGTGTGAGCGCACGCTGGTGTCGCTCATCGAGCCGTCGCGCGGACGTCAACGCGAGAGGGTGCGCCGGAATCACGCACCCGGACCGGATCGCGCGAAGGCCAGCGCTCTCCTGCCCGCGCACGTCAGAACCTGCCATCGCGAACCTCGAACTTTGTCGCCTTGCCGAGACGCGTTCCGCCGCGCGCTACCCAGCTCGCGACCCAGTCGATCAGGACGTCGCTCGAGACGGTCGGTAGGCCGAACAGCGATTGGGCGAGGCTCGTGTCGCTCAACAGCGCATCCCGCGCCTCGCTGCCCTCCAGCCGGGGTGCGGTGCCTAACAGGGTGCCCAGCCGTTTCGCGGTCTCACGCACGGACAGGCGTTCGGGCCCAGTGACGTTGATCGCGAGCGGGGGTGAGCTCGCGAGCGTGAGGGCGCGGATTGCCTGCGCGTTCGCGTCGCCCTGCCAGATCACGTTCACGTAGCCCATGTCCACCGGCACCGGTTCTCCCGCGGCTATGCGATGCGCGATGTCGACCAGCACGCCGTACCGAAGGTCCACGGCATAGTTGAGGCGAACGATTGCCATGAGCGTTCCGTGCGTTCGTGACACGTGCTCAAGGACGCGCTCGCGTCCGACGCACGAGTTCGCGTACTCACCGATCGGCGTGAGCGAGTCGCTCTCGCGCGATCCCGGGCTCGTGGCGGGCGAGAGCGGATAGACGTTGCCGGTCGAGAACGCGACAATGCGGGATTCTGCATAACGCTCCGCCACCATCGCCGGGACGAGTGTGTTCACCGCCCACGTCAGGGAAGGGAGGTCTTTTGTCCCGAACTTCTGCCCGGCCATATAGATCACATTCGGCGCGTCCGGCAGGCGTCCAATGCTATCGCGGTCACCCAGCTCGGCTCTCACGACGCGGATGCCGCTATTCTCGAGGCGCGCCGCGACCTCCGGCGACGAGAATCGGGAAACCGCCGTCACCGTTCGACCGTCGACAATTGCGTCGCATGCGCGACGCACCATCGTGGTGAGCGACGGCCCCATCTTTCCGCCAGCGCCGAGGACGATGACATCACCGGATGTGCGGCGAAGCGCGTCAACGACTTCGGGCGAGGGGCGCGAAAGGAATTCCTCCAGCTCGTCGTCGTTGCGGGGCGGCCGTTGGTTCACGAAGATCGGGTCCTCCAGGTAGGAATCGCTCGCCGATCGGACGAGCATGCGCGCTCCGTGCGCGACCTGATAAAGAATGATCGTCGTTTCGGCGAAGATGAAAGGGTCGGATCACCTGATCCGACCCTTCATCTCGCCTGCAGTCTGGCCCGCCCCGGTCTATCGATTCACGATGATGACCGATCGTGGCGGCGTCAGATCGTTAGGCTCGGCCGGTGTGGCGAGGGGGTCGCGGACCCACTGGGTGTCGTCCACGACGTAGGCGTAGTTGTGCCGGCCAGGCGCCAGGGCCAGCGTGACCACCCAGCGTCCCTCCTGGGAATCGCGGGTCATGGCGATGTCCCGCGGGTCCCACCCGTTGAAGTCGCCGGCCAGCGCGACGCGCGATGCCGTCGGCGCGGTGAGCATGAACTGGACGATCCGAAGCGTATCGCGAATCGCGGACGCGACCGACGCGACGCTGTCGCCAATCACCACGGCACGGCGGCGCTGCGCCGTTCCGGTATCGATGCGGTCCTGCATGCCGACCAGCATCACGAGCGCGATCCCGGCGGCGGTGGCGAGTGTGCTGCCGGACGCCGTTCGCGGAGCATCACCCCGCATCCGCCGAATCGCCGACAACGCGCGCGACCTGCTCGGCGTTAGGCGACCCGGGGTGCCAGCCATGGACACCGGTGGAGGTGCCTCGCGAACCAGCTCCATCAGTCGGCGCTTCGACGCCGGGTCGACCGCGACGGGCGCGCGAAGCGCGTTGACGAGCGCCGCGAGCGGGTCAGGTGCCGGCAGACGGTCAGACACGATTCACCCCCTGAAGGATCTCACGCAGTCGTTCGCACGACCGTTTCACCCGCATCTTGAGCGCCGAGATACCGGATCCGGTTACGGCGGACATCTCTTCGTAGCTCAGCCCTTCGACGTAGTGCAGCAGGAACGCCTCGCGTTGATCGCGCCCGAGCTGGTCGAGCGCTCGCGCCATCTCCTCCCGCAGCGCCGCCCGCTCTTCGGGATGTGCCTCGGCCACCTCGGGGAGGATTTCACCGACCTGGTCCGGGAACATCTTCTCGCGTCGCCGGCCGATCGCGCTCACGGTGCGGGCGCGGTTCACCAGGATGCGGAGGAGCCAGGCGCCGAAGCGCTCGCGTTCCTCGTAGCGTCCCAGCGCGCGGTACGCGCGCAGGAAAGTGTCCTGGACGACCTCTTCGGCGTCTTCGCGGTTTCCGACGAGGTGGACGGCGAAGCGGACGTAGTGGTCGAAGTAGCGCTCGACCAGGATCGAGTACGCTTCGACTTCTCCGTTCAGAACTCGTTTGACGACGGCCGCGTCGGATTCCACGAACAGTTAACTCGCCCGGTTGGTCCAGAGTCACAGCGATCGGCCGCCAGCTCGTTGCCGACGGCTACCAGCTCCCGTCTTCGCTGGCGCTTCTCAGCGCGGCGCCTGCTGCTGGCTTGGCTTCGAATCTAGCTTACAGCATACCCGCAGACACCCACGGAGCCTCCATGCACCCGAGCATAGGCACGGTAGCCGAGCAATTCCGGATCACGACGAACCTGTTCATCAAGGCAATGAGCGAGGTCGACAAGGACGAAGCCATGCGGCGGCCCGGTGAGTTGTCGAACCCGCTACTGTGGCTTGCGGGCCACGTGATTCATTTCCGGACGCGGTTGCTGTCTCTGATCGGGGTTCCGCGAGACTTTCCCTGGGGAAGCCGGTTCGACACAGGCTCAAAGGTCGGTACAGCCGAGAGTTACCCGGACCCGGAGGAGCTGGTGGCGATGTGGGAGGAGCTGTCCGAGCTGCTCGTGGACAGGCTTGGGACGTTGACGGAGTCCGACCTTCTTGCGCCACCGGCGGCCAGGGTACCGACTACGGACGCGACGCTGCGCGGGGCGATCGGGTACTTCTCGCTCCACGAGGCCTACCACGTCGGGCAGATGGGATACGTACGCAAGTGGTTGGGCATGACGCCGATCATCGACCCTCCGATCATCGGGAATCGGGAATAGGGAATCGGGAATCGAGGTACTCGCTCCCCGCAGCGCGCAGCAAAAGCCGCCGGCCGGCGGCTCCTGCTGCGAGCTCGGGCTGCTGCTATTACCGCCGCGGCAGGATATCGGTATTCTCGGACATTCCCGATTCCCGATTCCCGATTCCCGATTCCCGACACATGTCCGAGCATCGGTTTCGCTCCCTCGCCGAGACCCGGTGGCGCATCGCGGTCAGCCTCACGGCCCTGATGGTGGCCATCTACTTCGGGTTCATCCTCCTCATCGCGTATGACAAGCCGCTCATGGGCCGGCTCCTCACTCGCGGGCTGAGCGTGGGGGTGCTCCTTGGTGCGCTGGTGATCGTGCTGTCGTGGGTGCTGACGTGGGTGTACGTGCGGTGGGCGAACACGCACTACGACGCGGGGCTCGAGGAACTGCGACGCGGGGAGGCGGCCCGGTGACCATCCTTCAAGCAGCGGCACAGGCTCCGGCTGTGCCGGCGGTCTCTACCCGCATCGGCGAGCCTAACGCGATCGCGATGGTGTTCTTCTTCGCGTTCATCGCGATCACGCTCGGCATCACCTATTGGGCCGCGCGACGCACGCGGACCACCGAAGACTTCTACGCGGCGGCGCGATCGATCACGCCGGGACAAAACGGGTTTGCGCTCGCGGGCGACTACATGAGCGCGGCGTCGTTCCTCGGAATTGCCGGCCTCGTGTCCACGACGGGATTCGATGGCTTGATCTACTCGACCGGCTGGCTCGTCGGCTGGCCGGTGGTGCTGTTCCTGATCGCCGAGCCGCTCAGGAATCTCGGAAAGTACACGTTCGCCGACGTGGTGGCGGCTCGCCTGCGGCAGACGCCCGTCCGCATCGCGGCAGCGCTCGGGACGCTCGCGACTGTGGCGCTCTATCTCATCGCGCAGATGGTCGGCGCCGGCGGTTTGATCCGCCTCATGTTCGGGCTGTCGTACGAGACCGCGATCGTCATCGTGGGCGCGGCAATGCTCGCATACGTGCTCTTTGGCGGCATGATCGCGACGACGTGGGTCCAGATCGTCAAGGCGGGACTCCTGCTCGCCGGCGCGGCGCTGCTCGCGCTCCTGGTGCTGGCGAAGTTCGGAATGAATCCGGTCGCCCTGTTCGCCGCTGCGGCGGAGCGCTACGGTGACGGCGTGCTCGCGCCGGGCAAGCTCGTGGCAGCCCCACTGGACGCGATATCGTTAGGCATGGCGCTCATGTTCGGCACGGCCGGGCTTCCGCACATCCTGATGCGGTTCTACACCGTGCCCGACGCCCGCGCTGCCCGGACGTCGGTCTTCTATGCCACGGGGCTCATCGGCGTCTTCTACCTCATGACCTTCGTGCTCGGGTTCGGCGCGATGGTGCTCGTCGGGCCCGACGCGATCAAAGCGGTCGACAAGGGCGGCAACATGGCCGCCCCGCTCCTGGCCGAGGTGCTGGGCGGCACGCCATTTCTCGGCTTCATCGCCGCCGTGGCATTCGCGACGATTCTCGCGGTCGTGGCCGGACTCACGCTGTCGGGTGCCGCAGCGCTGTCCCACGACCTCTGGGTCAACGTGGTGCGGCATGGAGAGGCCGACTCCCGCGAACAGCTTCGGGTCGCGCGCGTCGCGACCGTCGCACTCGGCGTGGTTGCCGTCCTGCTCGGGATTCTGTTCAAGGGACAGAACGTGGCATACATGGTGTCGCTGGCGTTTGCGATCGCCGCGAGCGGGAATTTCCCGGCGCTCGTGCTCTCGATCTTCTGGCGACGGTGCACAACGGAGGGGATCGTCTCGAGCATGGTGCTCGGCACGCTGTCGACGCTCGTCCTGATCTGGCTCTCGCCGACGATCCAGGTCGACATTCTGAAGAACCCGAGCGCCTGGTTTCCGTTGAAGAATCCGGCGCTGGTGACGATCCCGCTGTCGTTCGCCGTGGGCGTGCTGGTGTCGCTCGCGACGCGAGACGACCTGGCGGTGGAGCGATTCGCGGCGGCGGAGAGGAGAATGCACGTGGGTGAAGCGTAGCGGAGCTGCGCAGCCGATGGCTGATAGCTTTCCTTATTATGCACCCGACCTCGCTGAGCGAGCTGAACGCGGCACTGCTCCAGGCGATCATCACGTTAGGAATCGCGGCGCTGTGCGCGTTTCTGTTCGTGCAGTTCCGCAAGCGCTACTTCCTCTGGTGGGCGATCGCGTGGGGGCTCTATGTGCTCCGCATCGGCGCGATCTGCGGGTTTCTCACGACTGCATACGAGCCGTGGCTCTACGCCCATCAGGTGCTCACCGGATGGACCGCGCTCGCGCTACTGGGTGCTGCGCTCGCGTTCTCGCAGCAGGTGACATGGCGGAGACGCTACCTCGCGCTCGTGCTGTTTCCGCCGCTGTGGTCCTACATCGCGATCTACAGGCTGGAGAATTTCCTTCTCGCGGCCGGGCCCGCAGTGCTCTTTCTCAGTGTGGCGACCCTGTGGACGGGCTGGGCGTTCTGGCGATACCAGCGCCGCGTGGGATCGCGCGCGGCCAGGTTCGTGGCCGGCGTGCTCGTGCTCTGGGGACTGCACCACCTCGACTATCCGCTGCTACGTGCCCGAGGCGCATGGAACCCGTGGGGCTACTACCTCGACATCGGGTTCGTCCTTGCGCTTGGTGCCGGCATTCTGCTTCTAGTCGTCGAGGAGCTTCGACGCGGGCTTGCGACGCTCTCCGCGCTGTCCGGTGATCTCGCGCTCGCGGGCGGGTCCGCCACCGACGATGTGCCCGACGTCATCGACTCGCTCCTCGCGCGGCCGCTCGCGCTCGGAGGTGTACGCGGCAGCGCGCTGTGCCTGACGACGGACACCACGGCGGCGAGCGCGAACGGAAACGGCAGCGTCGGCGAGTCGTCGAGCGTCGCCGAGTCATTCGTTCGCGGCATAGGCGCGTGTGCTCACTGGAGTGGTCGAGCACCCGTTGGCCGCGCGTGGGAGACGATGCGGCAGGCGGCTCGCTCGGGCTCACCAGCCATGGCGCGGGATTGGCCGGACCCGTTCGGCGAGTCCGCGCGCCCGTTCGCGTACCTCGCGGTCCTTCCGGTAGTGCGCGATGCAAAACCGGTCGGGTCGCTCGTGATCGTTGGCGATCACGGTGATCCGTTCACCGCGCTTGGCGAGGAGTTCCTGCGAACGCTCGGGCGACAGGTCGGTGCGGCACTGCAGAATGCCGACCTAACGACGCGACTCGCTGCCCGGACTCGCCAGCTCGAGCGACTCTCGGCGCGCATGGCGCGGCAGCACGAGGATGAACGGCGACGAATCTCGCTCGAGCTTCACGACGAGACCGCCCAGGCTTTTGCGGCGGTGAAGCTGCAGCTCGGCGTGTTGCGCGAGACCGCCGACCCCTCGCTGGCACCGCGGATGGATCGTGTGCTCGAGCTCGTCGATACCGGGATGCGGAGCATTCGCAACGTCGCTCGTGACCTTCGTCCACCGCTGCTCGACGAGCTCGGCCTTTTGCCGGCGCTGCACGCGCTCGTCGAGGGGTTTGGCGACCGGACGGGGATTCGGGTGTCGTTCGACGCGCCGGCCACGCTCCCACCCCTTTCGAAGGACGCCGAGCTAGCGTTGTTTCGTGCGTTGCAGGAGGCGTTGTCCAACGTGGCCCGCCACGCGAGCGCCGGTTCGGTCGGCATCACGCTGTCGACGGAGCCTGGAGAACTCCACCTCGAGGTGCGTGATGATGGTCGCGGCTTCCGCGGCGACCCCGGTCTCGGGCTCACGGGCATGGGGGAGCGTCTCGGCGCGTTAGGTGGAGGCGTACAGATCGCGAACGCGGCGGGCGGTGGTGCGCGGCTCGTCGTTCGCCTTCCTTTCGAGCAGGTGGCACGATGAGCAACGAACCGAACATTCGCGTCCTCGTGGCCGACGACCACGCGGTGGTGCGCGAGGGCATCCGGCACGTCCTGGCGGCGACGCACGGATTCAACGTCGCCGGCGAGGCGGCAAGCGGTACCGAGGCGGTCAAGCTGGCGGCCGAGTGCGAGCCGGATGTCGTGGTGCTCGACGTGTCGATGCCTAACGGCACGGGGCTGGAAGTGATCGGCGACGTCCGTCGCGCGGCGCCCCAGGCGCGCGTGCTCATCCTCAGCGTCCACGACGAGGCCGAGTACGTCCTTCAGGCCGTTCGGGCCGGCGCGAACGGCTACTTGCGAAAGGACTCGTCGCCGACCGAGCTGCGAGAAGCGGTGCGGGCGGTTGACCGCGGCGAATCGTTTTTCTCTCCGGCGATGGCCACCCGGCTCAGCGATGCCGTGCGCGTCGAATCGGATCGGCTCTCCCGCGTCTCGAAGCTCGCTCTCCTGACCGGTCGCGAGCGCGACGTCCTCGAGGGGATCGCGAACGGTGAGACCAACAAGGAGATCGCGGGGCGCTATGGAATCAGCCCGCGAACGGTGGAAACCCACCGCGAGAGCCTGATGCGCAAGCTCGAGATCCACAGCGTCGCCGGCCTGACGCGGCTGGCGGTCGAGGAGGGGCTCGTCGCCCCATGAGCTAATAGTAGCGATCGCGGGACGGGTCGGCGCCCGCTTCGCCCCTGCGCGACGCCTGGTCGCGCTTGCGCTGCTCCGCTTCGCGGAAGCCCTGGACGCTGACCTCTTCAGCCTCGTGGAGGATCAGTCGGAGCAGCGGCAGCGCGTCGCTCGGTGGGGATCCGGTGAGCAGTGAGGAGTCGAGCACTACGCGCTCGACTTCCGCCCCGAGGGTCGTGTGCTCCCGTCGCAGCTCCTCTTCGGTCCAGCCCAGTCGCTGGCGCTGTGCTCCGTGTCGCTCGGCGATGAGCCGCTGGATTGCGGCCCCATCCGCGATCAGCGGCACGCGTGTCGTGCCGCGCTCGTCGATGATCGCGAACAGCTGGCCGATGTCGCTGAGATACGTGGCGATGTGATCCTCGAGCTCGGTGCGCGTGACCCCGCGTGCTCTCGGGATGTCGGGGTCGCCTCGGAGCCGGTCCACCACGGTAGCGACGATGTCCGGGGCCGACATGACGAGCAACTCGCCTAACGCTATCCGGCCGGCCCTCGTGCCGGCAAGGCGCAGGTTCGGAACGGACAGCGGCGGAATGCGATCCACGTCGCGGTTCGGGTGGGTCGCGGTGGTGGCCGGCCGATCCCGCTCCCACGCCGGCAGCCACAGCGTGAAGGTAGTGCCCTGGCCGATGCGGCTGGCGACCGTGATGTCGCCACTCATGAGGCGCGCGAACCGGCGGCTGATGGCGAGGCCCAGCCCGGTCCCGCCGCGCGCGCGGGTATGGCTCGCGTCGAGCTGTACGAACGGCTCGAAGATTGTTTCGAGGTGCTCGGCTTCGATACCGATGCCCGTATCGGTGACGGCGAGGCGCATCCACGACCCGAGCGGCCCCGGAGCGAACGGCGCCTTGCCCTCGAACCGTTCGCAGCGGACCGTCACCCGACCTGGGGAGCGGGTGAACTTGACGGCGTTGGCGAGGAGGTTGAGGAGGATCTGCCTAACGCGGCGCTCGTCACCGGTCACTTCGCCGAACACGTTCGCGCATTGCGTCGCGTCGATCTCCACAGTGGCGCTGACCGCCTGCGGTCGGACGAGCGCGACGGCGGCGCTGACCACGCGGGATGCGCTGACCGGCCCGACCTCGACGCGCATCTGCCCGGCCTCGACCTTCGCGATGTCGAGCACCTCTTCGACGAGGCCCAGAAGATGACGGCCGCTCACGCGCGTGCGCTCCACGAAGTCGCGTTGTGCGGGCGCCAGCGGGCCGGCGAGGCCGTCGAGCAACAGGGCGGCGTAGCCGAGGATCGCGTTGAGCGGCGTTCTGAGCTCGTGGGACATCGTCGCGAGGAACGCGGACTTCGCGCGGTTCGCCGCTTCGGCGGCCACTTGTGCTCCGCGCGCCGCTTCGGCTGTGGCGGCGAGCTCCGCGTTCGCCCGGCGCAACGCAGCCACTGTCAGCTCGAGCTCGCTGGCCGTTGCCTCCAGCTCCGATGTCTGGGACTCGAGCTGCCGTCGATAGAGATCGAGCGCATCGGCGAGCCGGGTGCGCGAGATCGTGGGGCCGGCGCTTGCCGCGACGAGCTCCAACAGGTGGCGATCGTCGTCGTCGTATCGTCCACGCGTCTTCGATCCCGTGTACAGCACACCGATGAGGCGTCCCTGGTCGATCACCGGAACGCCGAGCAGCGATACGATCTGGTCGCTCCCGACCGCGCTCGAGACATCGCCGAGCCGTTTGACATCGTCGAGCAGTATCGACTCCCGTCGCTCGGCAATGCGGCCCAGGACACCGCGGCCGACAGGAATGCGTGCCGGAGCCATGTCCGGCGCGCGCCCGCGCCACGCGTGCATAACGAGTACGGGCTCGTCACTCGAGTCGTCGACGAGCAGGATCGCGACCGTGTCCGCGGCAAGCGCGTCACGGACGCCGACGACGAGGACGTCGAGCGCCGCCGCGACAGCGGTCTCGCGGCTGACGGCTTCCGTAATGCGGAGCGCAGTGGCGATTCGCGATGGGCTGCGTGCCGCGAGGCCGCGCGCCAACACCTCCGGCTCAACCGGAGCGCGAAATCGCTCGTCGTCGGGCTTCACCGAATCGTGTTTGACGCTCACCGGATCGGGACTGAGCGGCGTTGGCATTTGCGTACCTGTCGGGACCGCGGCGCCGGGCGGCGACCGCGGGCGCGATTCCAGGGCCGAAACCAGCCACAGTCGATCGCGCGCTGGCGAGGCAGCAAGACTTCTGCCGTCGCGTGATTTGGCCGTCCGTATTTGTACCGAGCGGTCGCTCCGTATGCTGCCGAATGTCCTGATGATGCCCCTTCCCACTATGGTAGGCGCGACAAGGGGGTGCGCTCGCGGAAGGACTGAACGAGGCGACCCGCACCCGCTGGCGGTCCCGTGTCGAAACCTGGAGACTCCCATGAAGGGCGGGTTGTTCGTGTGGTGCGCGGTGGCCGCAGCTGCCAGTGCGAGTGGGGTCGATGCACAATCGTCATCACGACAGGATTCGACTCGCGCGGATTCATCACGAAAGCGGATGACCTCGCTCAGCGAGGTCACCATTACGGCTACCCGAACGGCCAAGGACGTGTTCGATACGCCGTCGGCCGTGAGTGTCATCGACTCCACAACGCTACAGCGTCGCCTGCCAAACACACCCGTCGACGCTTTCCGCGACCTCCCCGGCCTCGACATTACGGGTGTGGGGACGAATCAAACGCCCGACCATCCGTGGGCTCGGCGGGCAGCGCATCCTCTTGCTCGAGGATGGACTTCGCCTCAACAACTCGCGACGCCAGCAGGATTTCGGTGAGCTGCCCGCCATCGCGGGGATCTCCGGAATCGATCGCGTAGACGTCGTGCGCGGACCGGCATCGGTGCTGTATGGAACCGACGCGATCGGCGGTGTCGTGAACATCATCACGCCGGGTCTTCCGTCAGGCGGTGACGTAATTCACGGCTGGGCGGGTTTCCGGTACTCGACAGCCGACAAGCAACAAACACCGAGTGGCGGGCTCGAAGGCCGGTTCGGCCGCTTTGGGTTCCGGGCGAGCGGCGCCTATCGCGATACGAAATCCTATGACGCGCCGTCGGGCCGCTTCGGGG
>Ga0075424_100000916_pt1 | contig 24695 bp, 20 predicted proteins | sample SoiMethybrSBSTD3_FD_75301 | JGI IMG/M metagenome (GOLD analysis project Ga0075424, IMG submission 75301) | Bulk soil microbial communities from a Populus tree surrounding site in Tennessee, USA - Soil MetaG P. TD hybrid SBSTD3 | ecosystem: Environmental > Terrestrial > Soil > Tree plantation... | reverse complement strand
CCATCTCGCTCGAAGCGGGTGCGTCGTGGCTGCTGCGTGCGGCGCGCAGTGCGCTGACGGCTCGCGCGTTGCACCTGTTCTCGGGCGACGGGATCAAAGTCGCCGATCGCACGATCACCGGAACGGCCGCGATTGAGGTGCGTGCCGATCAGCCGGTGACGATCGACGCCGTGAACGGCCCGGCCGAAATGCTGCTGCTGCAGGGACGCGCGATCGGCGAACCGGTGGTGCAGTACGGTCCGTTCGTCATGAACACGGAAGCGGAACTGCAGCAGGCGTTCACCGACTATCGCCGCACGCAGTTTGGCGGCTGGCCGTGGCCGGAAGAGGCGCCCGTGCATGGACGCGACGAGGGTCGGTTCGCCAAGCACGCGGATGGGCGTGTCGAACGGCCTCTGGAGCAGGTTGCGCCTGCGGGCAGTGGATCTCTATAATCTCGACGATCGCCTCGGTGGGCCTTCCCTCACGGAGGCGAGGATGGGAAGGAGTGCTCTCAAATGGCGTGGACCAAGCCTGAGTTCAAGGTCGTCGCCGTGACGCTCGAAGTCACGGCTTATTCCGGCAAGAAGTAGCTTCGTCTACAGCGGGGCTCCCTCGAGCCCCGCTGCTCCCTTCACGTGCACGTCGTCCTGCTCGGTACTGCCGCGGGCGGCGGCTTCCCGCAATGGAACTGCTGGTGCGTCGGTTGTCGCACGGCCCGTCGCGATCCTGACGCGGCCAAGCCACGTACGCAATCTTCCGCAGCGGTGAGCGCGGATGGCTGCCGTTGGTTCCTCCTCAATGCGTCGCCAGATGTGCGCGAACAGTTAGGCCGCGCGCCACTGTGCGCAGTCTCTGATTCGGCCGTTCGCCGTTCGCCTGTCGAGGGTGTGGTACTGACCGACGCCGAGCTCGATCACTCGCTCGGCATCGTTCTTCTGCGGGAGGCGGGGCAGTTGCCGGTCTATGCGACGAGCGCGGTTGCCGGCATCCTCGATCGCGACTCGCGGGTTCTCGAGACGACACGAGCGTTCAGCGACGTGCCGGTCACCACGCTGCCGCTGAATGAGTCGGTTCCGCTTCGATACCGCGATGGCTCGTCGAGTGGCATGTCGGTCGAGGCCTTTGCGGTGCCGGCCGGGCCTCCGCGATTTGCCACCCGCGACGAAGAAGGGCACACGGTCGGACTTCTCGTTCGCGACGAGACACGCCGCGATCGTCTGGCGTTCGTGCCGGGCTGTGGCGGTCTCGACGCCCTGCTGCTCGACCGGCTTGCCGGCGTCGACGCGCTGCTTTTCGACGGCACGTTCTGGACCGATGACGAGATGATCGCGCTCGGTGTCGGCACGAAGACCGCGCGCGAGATCGACCACGTGCCGATCAGCGGTCCAGGCGGAAGCCTCGAGCACCTGTCATCGCTGCCGTGCCGATACCGCGTGTACACGCACATCAACAATACCAACCCGATGCTGATCGAGTCCTCGCCCGAACGCGCAGAAGTGACGCGAGCGGGTATCATTGTCGGCTTCGACGGCCTTCAGCTGATTCTGTAGCGAGTAGGTGATGACGACCCTGCATGCATCGACGCTCGCCGCGCCTCCCGCTCCGTCGTTCCCGTCGCTGAACGAGCCGCTCGCGCCGGACGATCTCGTCGCGTCGCTGCGCGCGCTCAGCACGTCGTACTACGCGAACCATCCGTTCCATGCGTTGATGCACGAGGGGCGTCTCACGCGACGGCAGCTGCAGGGCTGGGTCGCCAATCGACTCGCCTATCAGCGCGCGATCCCGCGCAAGGACGCGGCCATTCTCTCCAACTGCCCGGACCCGGACGTGCGCCGCGAGTGGCTGCAGCGCATCATCGATCACGACGGCACGGAGCAGGGAAGCGGCGGCATCGAGATGTGGATCAAGCTCGGTGAAGCGATCGGCGTGCCGAGAGAAGAGATGGAAGACGAGCGTCACGTGCTGCCCGGTGTGCGATTTGCCGCCGAAGCCTACGTGACCTTCTGCAAGACGAAACCGTGGATCGATGGCGTCGCCTCGTCCTTGACCGAACTGTTTGCTCCGGACCTGATGCGGAAGCGTCTCGCGGCGTTTCCAGCGCACTACCCATGGGTGCGGCCCGATGCGCTCGCCTACTTCACGAGCCGCGTCACGCAAGCGCCGCGCGACAGCCAACAGGGATTGCGCCTCGTGGTGACGCACTGCACGACTGTCGAGACGCAGCGACGCGCATTCGAGGCGCTCGCGTTCAAGCTCGAGATGCTGTGGGCGATGATCGACACGATCCATCACGCCTATCTGGAGCCTTAGTGGAGCGCACTACCCAAATCAGGACCGGCCGCGCCGTTGTCGCGGCCGGCAGATCGCCGTCGAGGCTCGTTATGCGCGGTACTCTTCCAGTTGATACGGTCCACTAAATGGTCATCACGACGGCGACGATTCCGGCGATCTGGCGACTCGCCAGGCTCGACTTCGATCAGGTGCGGCAGCAGCGCGTGCTGCTCTATCCCGAAGGCGTGGTCCTGCTGAACGACACCGGCGCCGCGATCCTGGAGCTCTGTGACGGCCGCCGATCGATTGGCGACATCGCCGCGACGCTCAATGAACGGTATCAGTGCGATGTCACGGCGGATGTGATCGAATACCTGTCGCAACTGGTCGAGAGAGAGCTGGTCCGTGTCCATTGACATCGACGCCCGCCATCCGACAACGCTGCTCGCGGAGATCACGCATCGGTGTCCGCTTCACTGCCCCTACTGTTCCAATCCGCTGAAGATGAGCGGCGCGCGCGACGAGCTGACAACAGCGGAGTGGCTGCGTGTGCTGACCGAAGCGCGCGAGTTGGGGGTGCTGCAGTTGGGCCTGTCGGGCGGCGAGCCGCTCGTACGCGGCGACATCGAGGAGCTGGCCGCGCACGCGCGATCGCTCGGTCTCTACACGACGCTCGTCACCTCGGGCATCGGCCTCACGCCGGCGCGGGCGCGGAAACTTCATGACGCTGGTCTCGAGCACATTCAGATCTCGATTCAGGATTCGGTCGAGGAATCAGCCGACCTGATTGCCGGCATGAAAGGCGTGCGCCAGAAGATGGCTGCCGCCGCGCTGGTGAAAGAGCTCGGCTTCGCGTTCTCGATCAACGTCGTCCTGCATCGCGCGAACATCGATCGGGTTGGCGAGATCATCGAGCTGGCGGCCGACCTCGGAGCCGATCGGCTCGAATTGGCGAATACGCAGTATTACGGGTGGGCGCTCGAGAACCGGCGGGCGCTGATGCCGACCGCCGCGCAGGTGACTGCGGCGGCGGCCGTGGCAGAGAAGGCCGTGGCCGCGCACGCGGGACGAATGCAGATTCTTTACGTGCTGCCCGACTACTACGAGTCGTATCCCAAACCGTGCTACGCCGGATGGGGCAAACACTATCTCGTGGTCGCCCCCGACGGCCGCACGCTGCCGTGTCACGGCGCGACGGAGATCACCACGCTGCACTTCGACAGCGTTCGCGATCGCTCGCTGCGGTGGATCTGGAACGAGTCGAGTGCGTTTCAGGCGTTTCGCGGTGACGCGTGGATGCAGGAGCCGTGCAGGAGCTGCTCGCGAAAGGCGATCGACTTCGGCGGCTGCCGCTGTCAGGCGTTCGCCCTGATCGGCGATGCCACTGCAACCGATCCCGTCTGCACGCTAAGCCCGCGGCGCGCGATCATTGACGAGGCGATCCGCGAGGCAGAGGGGGTACCCGTCTACACGTACCGCTATCTCAGTGTTGAGAAGGTGTGAGGGATTCTGGCGCCGGCGCATAGGTCGTCGGTATAGGTTGGCCCCTCCGATTCAAGCGGAATCTGCTAGGCTTTTCGCACGAACCAGGGAGCGACACCCATGCGTACGGGACTGTGCGGCGGCCTATTCTTGAGTCTGGTCCTGGCGGCCGCCGTGGCGATGGCAGCCGCCACCGACCCGAGCCTCGCCGATGCGATCAAGCGCGAGGATCGCGCGGCGGTTCGGAAGCTGCTGCAACAAAAGGTCGACGTCAACGCGCCGCTGACCGACGGATCGACGGCGCTGCACTGGGCGGTCGAATCCGACGATCTCGAGACAGTTGGTCTTCTGCTTGGCGCCGGCGCCAACGTCAACGTCAAGAACCGCTACAACGTCACGCCGCTTCACCTCGCCGTGTCCAACGGCAACGCCACGATCGTCGGACGTCTGCTCAAGGCGGGGGCGAACGTCGATGCGGTCGACGCGAGCGGCGAGCCGTTGCTGACTGTTGCGGTGCGCAGCGGCGGCCTCGATTCGCTGCAGCTGCTGCTCGAACGCGGCGCGGTCGCCAACACCGGGGACACCGCGACGCGGGAAACACCGCTGATGTGGGCGGTGCGCGAGCATCGGCGCGATGCGGTCGATCTGTTGCTCTCGCATGGAGCCAGCGTCAATGCGGTCACGCGCACCGGCGCGACGCCGCCGTGGGTCGCGCCGAACGCCGGCGGCGGATCACATGGTCTCGGGATCATTCGTGGTGGCGTGCCCGAACGCGGCTCACGGGCGCCGATTCCCGGCGCGATGACCGCACTGCTCTACGCCGCGCGCGACGGCGGTGCCGATCTCGCGCGTGTGCTGCTCGACGCGAAGGCCGATGTCAATCAAGCCGAGGCGAACGGCATCACGCCGCTGCTGATGGCGATCACCAACGATCACATGGACGTGGCGCGCGTGCTGATCGATCGCGGCGCCGACGTCAACGCGATGGATTTCTGGGGGCGCACACCGTTGTTTGCAGCGGTAGAGATCCGCAACCGCGACTACACACGCAACAACGAACACGGCATCGATCGCGGCGCGGCGCTCGAGATGATCACCGCGCTGCTCGATCGCGGTGCCAACCCGAACGCGCGCACCAAGGAGATTCCACCGCTGCGCCGATGGGTGACGCCGCTTGGCGACCTGACCTGGATCAACATGACCGGCCAGACGCCGTTCATCCGCGCCGCGCAGTCGGGCGACATCACGACCATGCGTCTGCTGCTGGCACATGGCGCCGATCCGAAGATCACGACTGTGGGTGGGACGACCGCCCTCGTCACCGCGGCCGGCGGCAACGTGGCCGTGCAGCAGTCGTTCGTGGAGTCGCGCGAATCCTCGATGGCAGCCGTGAAGCTCTGTCTCGAGCTCGGTCTCGATGTGAACGCGAAGAACGAAACCGGCTTCACCGCGGTGATGGGCGCCGCCAACAAGGGTTGGGACGACATTCTGGAACTGTTGGTGACATCGGGCGCGCGGCTCGACGTTGCCGACAAGGACGGCCGCACGCCATTGCGATGGGCGAAGGGCGAGTTCATCGCGCTGCATCCGCCGGAAGAGAAGCCGTCGACCGTCGCGCTGATCGAGAAGCTGTCGAAATGAAGAAGGTGATCGCCGCGGCGACGCTCTGGCTCGTAGCGCTCGGGGGCGTTGCGGGCGAGGCCCAGGTCGTCGCGCCGAAGCCGCAAAGCGGCGAAGGCGAAAGCCGGCCCTCGAGCGATCGCTCGCTCGTCGATCAGTACTGTCTCACCTGCCACAACGACCGCGCCAAGACCGGCAATCTCTCGCTGACCGGTCTCGACGTCTCGCAGCCCGACCAGGCGGAGATCTGGGAAAAGGTCGTTCGCAAGGTGCGCGCGGGGCTGATGCCGCCGAGCGGCATGCCGCGACCCGATCGCGCCGCGCTTGACGCGTTTGCGGGTCGGCTCGAAACGGGACTCGATCGCGCCGCGATCGCGCATCCCAATCCAGGCAGCAGCGCGCTGCACCGACTCAATCGCACCGAGTACGCGAACGCCATCCGCGATCTGCTGTCGCTGGACATCGACGAAGCGACTCTGTTGCCCGCAGACGATTCGAGTGAGGGGTTCGACAACATCGCCGACGCGCTTCGCGTCTCGCCGGCACTGATCGAGCGATACACCGCCGCGGCGGTCAAAGTGAGCCGGCTCGCGGTCGGCAACCTGCTGCTCAGCGCATCGACGGTGACCTATCGCGTGCCTGGCGATCTGCAACAGGGCGAACACCTCGACGGCCTCCCGCTCGGCACGCGCGGCGGCACGGTGGTGCAGCACACGTTCCCGCTCGATGCTGAATACTCGCTTCGCATCCGGGTCAGAGGCGCCGCGATTGGATTGGCGGCGGCGAATCTCCAGGGCGAGGAGATCGAAGTCACCATCGACGGCGAGCGCATCAAACTCCTGCCGGCCACCGCGCAGATCGACCTCAAGCTGCCCGTGACGGGGGGACCGCACGCGCTCGGTGTTGCCTTCGTGCGCAAGCCGCCACCGGGAGCCGACGACATCTGGGCGACCTATGCCGCGAACTCCGGCGTGCAAAGTCTTGCGATCACGGGACCGCTGACGCCAACAGGCCTGGGTGACACTCCAAGCCGCCGACGCATCTTCACCTGCCATCCTTCCGTACGGAGAGGCGGGTCTTTAGACCCGTCGGACGAAACCGCGTCCGCCTCCGCCAAGGCTACGGCGGGATCTCGTCGTAGCTCGCCAGAGAGCACCGCGAGCGAAGACGGATGCGCCCGACAGATCCTTGGCACGCTCGCCAGACGCGCGTTTCGGCAAAGCGTGACCGAGGCAGACGTCGACGCGCTAATCGCCTTCTACCAGACCGGACGCAAGAGCGGCTCATTCGACGCCGGCATCGAGCAGGCGCTGGCGCGCGTGCTGATCGATCCGCGTTTCATCTTCCGTCTCGAGAAGGAACCGGCAACCGTCGCCGCCGGACGCCCCTATCGAGTCTCGGACGTCGAGCTCGCCTCGCGCCTGTCGTTCTTCTTGTGGAGCAGCATCCCCGACGATGAGCTGCTCGATCTGGCGATCACAGGACGACTGCACGAGCCCGCCGTGCTCGAGGCGCAGACCAAGCGCATGCTCGCCGATCCGAAGGCCGATGCGCTCGTCACCAACTTCGGCGGCCAGTGGTTGTTCCTGCGCGAGTTGAAGAACGCGAAGCCAGAGACGCGATTCAGCGAGAACCTGCGGCAGTCGTTCCGCCGCGAGACCGAGCTGCTGCTCAACAGCATCGTTCGCGAAGATCGCAGCGTGCTCGATTTGCTGAACGCCGACTACACCTTCGTGGACGAAACACTCGCAGAGCATTACGGCATCCCGAACGTGCGCGGGAGCCGCTTCCGTCGCGTCGCGATCACTGACGATGCCCGTCGCGGTCTGCTCGGTCAGGGAAGCTTCCTGCTGGTCACGTCGGTGGCGAACCGGACCTCGCCAGTCTCAAGAGGGAAGTGGGTGCTCGAGAATCTGCTCGGCGTGCCGGCGCCGCTGCCGCCACCGAACGTTCCGTCGATCGACGAAGGCTCCGACATCGTCGCGATCAAGTCGCTGCGTCAACGCATGGAGAAGCATCGGCAGCAGCCGACGTGCGCCGCGTGCCACACGATCATGGACCCGATCGGCTTCTCGCTCGAGAATTTCGATCTCATCGGCCGCTGGCGCACGACCGATGGCGGCACGCCGATCGATGCCACGAGTCAACTGGTCGACGGCACGCGGCTCGATGGCCCGGCGAGTCTCCGCCGCGCGCTTCTCGCCCGCTCCGATGTCTTCGTGCGGACGATGACGAACAAGCTGCTGACGTACGCCACCGGCCGGGCGTTGAAGTATTACGACATGCCAGCGGTACGCGCGATCGCGAACGACGCCGCGAAGAACAACAACCGTTTCTCGTCGCTCGTGTTGGGGATCGTGAAGAGCGACGCGTTTCAGAAACGAATGAAGTCGAACGACGTAGAGCGCGGGCTTCAGCCCGCGCGGAGCCAATGATGTCTTTCATCACCAAAAAACATCTGCCCCGAAGAACGGTGCTGCGAGGCATCGGCGCGACGATCGCGCTGCCGTTCCTCGACTCGATGGCCGCGGCGCAGACGCCGATCCGCAAGACGGCCGCGGCCGCGAAGAGCCGACTGGCCTGCATCTACGTGCCGCACGGCGCGACGATGGACAAATGGACGCCGGCGGCGCAGGGCAAGACCTTCGAGTTCACCGAGACGCTGCAGCCGCTCGACAAGTTCCGCGATCGGATCACCGTGGTCTCGAACCTCGCGCACGCCAACGCCGGCGCCGTGGGATCGGATGCCGGCGCCGATCACGCGCGCTCCGCCGCTGTCTTCCTCAGCGGCGCCAAGCCCGCCCGCGACGCCATCGTCGTTGGCCCGACGATCGATCAGATCGCCGCGCAGCACATCGGCCAGGACACGCCGCTGCCATCGATCGAGCTGTCGATCGAGGACGTGGCGCTCAGCTGCGGATCCGGCTACGCGTGCGCCTACTCGAACACGATCTCGTGGAAGAACCCGACCACGCCGCTGCCGATGGAGAACAACCCGCAGGTGGTGTTCGAGAAACTGTTCGGCGACGGCGGCAACGACGCCGACCGCGCGGCGCGCCGCGCGCAGAGCCGCAGCCTGCTCGACTCGGTGCTGTCGCAGATCGCCTCGCTGCGCAACGATCTTCCGGCGTCAGATCGGGTGCGCCTCTCCGAGTACCTCGACGACGTCCGCGAGATCGAGCGGCGCATCCAGAAGGCCGACACGCAGTTCCCGAGCGATCTGAAGCTGCCGGATGCGCCGGTGGGCGTGCCCGAGTCGTTCGACGATCACTTCAAGATCATGTACGACCTGCAGGCGCTGGCCTTCCGCGCCGAGATCACCCGCATCGCGACGATGATGTACGCGCGCGATACCAGCCTGGCGGTGTACCCGCAGAGCGGCGTGCGCGAGAGCTTCCACGTCGCCTCGCACCACTCGAACGCGCGAGCGCAGATGGATCGCTTCGCGATCATCAATCGCTATCACGTGCAGATGCTCGCCTACTTCCTCGACAAGCTGAAGTCGACGCCCGACGGCGACGGTACGCTGCTCGATCACTCGCTGGTGCTCTACGGCAGCAGCATGAGCAACGGCAACCAGCACGATCACGATCCGCTGCCGATCATCGTCGCCGGCGGTGCGTCGGGCCAGATGGAGGGTGGTCGGCACATGCAGTACGCACCGCACACGCCGATGTCCAACCTCTTGCTCTCGGTCCTCGACAAACTGGGGATCGATCAACAAGCTCACGGGGACAGCACGGGCAAGCTCGAGATCTAAGCAGGCCTCAGGGCCCAGGCCTCAGGCCTCAATGCTGGGCCAGGAATTAGTTCGTAGAGGCGGGTCTTCAGACCCGCCGTATCAGATACAGAATCAGCGCGCCCGAGACCAGCGTCGATGGGCCTTCGACAGCTGTCCAGTACCACGGTAACGGTGCGTACAGATCAATCACGATGGCGAAGACGCCAGCCAGGATGTACATCCAACCGAGATACAAGACGATGCTGCGGTAACGAACCGGGTCGCGCGCGACGAGCAGCACGAGCACACCGTGGAACCCGTACAGCGACGACACCGATCGCGCGAGGTAGTCGACGATCGGCGCACGCGGAAACTCACCCAGCCCGAGCCAGCGGTGGGTCGCTGCCATCCACTCGACGGGCAGCAGCATGGCGAGAAACGCCAACACCGTCACTCCGCCGAAGAGCCGCAGAAAGATGACGAGGATGCGTTGATGGCTAGGCATAGACGCGACTTGGAATCAGGGCGCCGAACCCTTTTCGAGTGCTGCAATACGGAGCTCGTGTTCGGTGGCCACTCGCTTGACGAAATCGGGGAGCACCTTCAGCGGTTCGAGATCGTTCACGATTTGGTTGAGAAGTCGCCCGTGATGCTCCAGGATCCGTCCGTGACGCTCCTTCACCTCGCCAAGCTCTTGATTCGTGAACTTCACCGCTTGCTCGATTCGCTCCAGTCGTTCATCGATGTCGGCCATGCGCAGTCCTCCACCTCTCTGTTGGTGCAACGAGTGTGCTCAGCCGCTTTTGCTCGATAATCGCCGCGAGGCCCTCTCCCGCGTAGCAGATTGTGCGCGCGTCCTCGCCTCGAGGTGTTTCAGTTTCTTCACGCGTTGCTGGAACGACATCGTCCTGGCCTCCCAGGAACAACGACGATGCCATCGTCGACCAAGGAATGCAATACGCCTCAGGAACTTTGGAACTTCGGAACTTTGGAACTTCGGAACTTCGGAACTTCGGAACTACTAATTCCGCTTGATCACCACCAGCGACACATCATCGGTGGGATCGGCGAAGGCGACGACGTCGGTCATGATGGCGTCGTAGATCTCACGCGCACCGAGATGCTTCACGCTGCGCAGCATCTGTTCGAGCCGAGCCGGGAAGTAGTTGACGTCGCCGCTGTGATGATCGCTGAATCCGTCGGTGTGCAGCAACAGGATGTCGCCCGTGCCCATGAGCGTCCACTCGTTCATCTCGTAGCGCTCTTTGAACGGCAGCAGGCTGTTGCCGGTGGTGCTGCGATCGATGACGTTGAACGACGGCAGCATCCCGAGCGGCGGGAACGACGCCTTCAGGTGCGAGCTGACCTCCATGAAGCGATCGTGCTTGTTCGAGAAGACCGCGGGAAACGGCTGACCCGCCGACAGGAAGCGAAACGTGGAGTCCTCGGCGATCTCGCCGTAGATCACCGAGACGAACTTGTGTGTGCCCGATGACTGGTAGAACCGCGTGTTGAGGTTCTCGAACAGACGCCGCGTGATCTGACCGGAGCGATCGAGCTCGTAGGTGGCGCCGAGCAGAAACGCCTGGTGCAGCATGGCGGCGAGCAGCGCATCGGTCATCCGGTGGCCGGCGACATCGATGACCGCGATGCCGGCTTTGCGCTTGCAGTGCTCCAGGTTGTCGACGACCTCGGTGCGGCCGTCGGCGCGTGCGCGCTCGATGCGGGCGTTGAGATCGAAGCGCTGCTTGAAATCGACGTAGGTGATGTGATCGCCGCCGACGTCGCCGCGAAGCGGACGCGTGCCGCCCCACACGTCGATGCCGTCGAGACGCGGCACCTCGCCGGGGAGCGGCACCAGGAACTTGGCGATGTTCTGAAAGTTATCGAGCTCCCGGGTCAGGCGTTGGAGCTCTTCGGTGGCTTCAGACTCCGTCATCAAAATGCGGTTCCTGCGTTCGATGTTCGACGTTCGAGGTTCGAGGGCTCCGCGTTCGCGATTCCACGTTCCCTCGAACCCGGAACAAGGAACACGGAACGCCGAACCTCGAACCTCGAACGTCGAACCCGGAACGACAGCACTCTCAAGCTACTGAGACGCCGATCCGCCCGTTCTGGGTGCAGCGGTAGCGTAGACCTCGATCTGCGCGACGTCCACCCAGCCGCCCTGCCCGTGTCCGCTGCCCGGCATCAGATCGACGAAGCCGATCTCGTCCACCTTGCTCAGATCGACCTTGTCGAGCACTGTGCCGGTCGTGACCGCGCGGTTGATATCGAGCTTCATCCAGCGCACGTCGCCGAACGAGAACTCGGTGAACAGCCAGTCGCGCACGGTGCCGTCGGTGCGATCGCCGACCAGCCAGGTGCCGTCGGCCAGCTTCACGATCGGACGGATCTGATGGAAGCCCGAGACCTTCGTGTTCCAGCGCATGCGCGCGAGACCCGAGAGGTCGGCCATCTGCGTCTTGTGCCGGAGCGCAACGGCGCACGGCGTGGTGCACATGCCGGTCCACAGGTGAATCGGATTGAGCTCGTCGTTGGCGGCGCCGGTCATCAACAGCTCTTTCGCGGTCGGTCCGTAGACCTTCAGCTCGAGATTCGAATTCGAGAGCGCCGAGGCGAATTCAATGGGATGCTCGCCGCCTTTCTCGGTCTGCTTCCATTCTTCCTTGAAGAAGAGCGGCGGACGAGTGACCCGCGCCGCAGCGCCGCGGCCGCCGCCACGGCCTTCCTGCGCGGCGGGTGCCTGCGCCAGCGCGGTGGTGGTGACGAGAAGGACGAATGCGCCAAGAGCAATGAGCTTTTTCATAGGTTCCTCACGCCGGGTCCGAAGGACCCGGCCTACACGACTCGGGCAACAGCATAAGGCATTTCATCCTATACTCCGGCCCTCACCACATTCGAAAGGCGGCAATGTGACTCTCACCTCACGTTTTGCGTCGACGATCGTGGCGATCACCGCGGCCGCAGGTTGCAGTGCGCCGCCCGTCGAGGCGCCAGGGGCGCCCGCGGCTCCAGCCGCGAAGACGACCCGCAACAGTCATCAGGATTGGCCGACCGGCGACTACAAAGTCGTCGAGGGATGGCCGAAGCCGCTGCCCGACACGCGCCATTCGCACGCCGGATGGACGTGGGGATCGTTTGGCGGTGTCTACGCCGAGAATCCGGATCGGATCTGGGTCGCGATGCGAGGCGAGCTGCCGCTGCCAAAGGATGCGGCGCCGTGGACGCCGTACGCGGCGTTGCAACCGCCGCGCGGCAACGCCACCGGCAACTCGGACGGCCTCACCGCCACCTGTCAGCCGGAACCCAAGCGCGGATGGGAGCGCCGGTTCCAGCATTCGATCATCGTCTTCAACCAGCAAGGCGATCTGGTCGACGAGTGGCCGCATCTCGACGAGATGTTCTCGAAGAATCCCTGCGGTCGTGGTCCGCATCAGATCAAGATCAGCCCGTACGACAAAGAGAAGCACGTGTGGATCATCGACGATCAGCTCCACATGATTTACCGCTTCACGCATGATGGAAAGCTGGTGCACAGCAAGGGTCAGCTCGGCGTGCGCGGACGCGGGCCGAACACGTTCGATCGGCCGACGGACATCGCCTGGCTGCCCGATGGGACGTACTTCATCACCGACGGCTACGGCGGCACGCGCGTCGTGAAGTACGACGCCAACGACAACTTCGTGATGGATTGGGGAGGGCCGCCGAAGGATCCGAAGAACCCCGGGCCGAACGAATGGAACACGGTGCACAGCATCGCCATCAGCGCCGATCGTCGGCTGTTCGTTGTCGACCGCGGCCACTCGCGCATGCAGGTCTTCGACGAGAACGGGAAGTTCCTCGACATGTGGCCGCTCAAATCGCCCGAGTGGCCCGCGACTCAGAACACGCTCATGGTGAATCACTTCATCGACGACAAGGGATTCATCTGGGTCGGCGACTCGCCGACGAGTCGCATTCTGAAATTCGATCTGAATGGAAACTTCCTCTACAGCTGGGGCGCGCCAGGGCCGCAGGCCGGTCGGCTGAACTGCTCGCACGGAATCACGACCGATCAACTCGGCAACTTGTATCTTGCCGATTGCTTCGCCGGCCGCCTGCAGAAGTTCGCGCCGATCCCCAGCGCGAATCCCGATCGGATCGCAGGACAGATTCTGCGAACGTGGGATACGTGGAAGAAGTCGTAATACGTGGGGGCCGGCTTTAGCCGGCCCTTATCTGTGTTCGACTAAGGCAACGCGAACACGAACACGTTCGCGGCGTTGCCTGGCTTCAACTCCGACGTGATGCGATTGTCGGATCCCGCGACGAGCGATGGTCCCGTCGTCACCGCAACATACTGCTTGCCGTTCACAGCGAAGGTCACAGGGAATCCGCTGACCGGCGATCCGAGGTTGATCTCCCACAGCACCTTGCCGCTGCGATCGTCGAACGCGCGGAAGCGACCGTTCGCATCGCCGCCGAACACCAGCCCGCCACCGGTGGCGACGAGCGACAATGCGCCGGCGCGCTCTTCGTGCTTCCACAGCGTCTTGCCGGTCTCCGCAGAGATCGCCCACACCGTGCCGACGTTCTTGGCGTTTGGCGCGATGACGCCCGGCATGTCGAGCCCGTAGACCTTCGACGGATCGCGCGTGTCCACGGTGGACGTGGCGTTCATGCACATGTTCTGCAGCGGGTAATACATGGTGTTGGTCACCGGGTTGTACGCGCCCGCCGGCCAGTTCTTGCCGCCGTTGCTGCCCGGGCACACCATGCGCGTCTGTCCCTTCGCTGTGAAGAGCACCTCGGGATTCACCGTGACCTTGCCGGTCGCGCCGTCGATCGTGCTGACGACGTTCTGATACACGGTCGGCCGCGCCCACAGGAACTCGCCGGTCTGCCGATCGAGGGTGTAGACGATCCCGGTCTTGCCGGGAATGCCGGTGATCACCTTCCGCTTCTCGCCCGGTTTGATCTTCGGATTGATCCACGCCACTTCCTTGGCATCGGGCGCAATCGCCGTCTCGACGAGCAGCCGCTCGAACGGATGATCGAGGTCCCAGTGATCGACGATGTGCTGGTAGTGCCAGACGATCTTGCCGGTGTCGGCATTCAGCGCCAGCGTGGAGTTGTGATACAGGTAGGTCTTGTCGTTGCCGGCCAGCGTGAACTTCGGCGCCGGAATCGTCACCGACGTGCCGACGAAGATCATGTTCGTCGCCGGGTCGTAGCTCGGCACCATCCACGTTCCGACGTGCCACCGCTCGTTCATCGGCACGTCGCCCCACGTTTCGTATCCCGGTTCGCCAGGCCTCGGAATCGTGCGCGTGCGCCAGATCTCCTTGCCGGTCATCGCGTCGTGCGCGGTGATGACGCACGAATCGTTGCCGGCATCGGGCTGGCACTGGCGGCCGGTGATCACTTTGCCGTTGGCGATGATCGGACCCGAGCTGGCGCTGGCGCGCTTCTTCGGATCGAGCACCTGTGTCTCCCACACCAGGTTGCCGGTGCGCGCGTCGACCGCGTAGATCGTGTTGTCGGATCCGGCGTCGATGATCGTCGTGCCCCACATCGCCATGTTGCGATTGGTGCCGCCGTTCACCCCCTCGGGATATTTGCGGCGATACTCCCACTTCAGATCGCCGGTCTTGGCATCCATCGCCATGATGATGTCGCCGGGGTTCGGGATGTAGATCGTGCCGTTGTAGACGAGGGGCGTGGCTTCCTGCGTGCGGCCGCTGACGATGCCGCGCGTCCACATCATCTTCAGCTTCGACACATTATTGCGATTCACTTCATCGAGTGGGCTGTAGCCCCAGCTGTCGAGCGTGCGCCGCCACATCAACCAGTCGGCGGGGTTCGGCTTCCACAGCATCTCGTCGGTGATCGGGACGAACGGCTTCTCCTTCTCCTGCGCCGAGATCGTGAGACCGGCGGCGAGGGTCAGGGCGATGAGAGCACCTGCGACAGAAAGACGGATCATGGCGGTTCCTTTCGTGGCGTGGCGTACTCTACAACGGATCCCTGCCGGCGGGTCTAAAGACCCGCCGCTACGAGAGCCGCTAAGCAACGGCGTAGAGGCGGGCCTTCAGATCCGCCGCGCACTGTTCAGAGCCGCCTGTCATAAGATCTTCGCCATGAGAAAGCTGCTCGTTCTGTTGGCCACGTTCGCGACGGCGCAATCGGTCTACGCCCAGGGCGCGTACGTGAGCGCATCGCTGACCGGTGATCTGGTGCGTCAGAACCGCGTCAAGAGTACGGTGACCGATCAGTCGACCGACGGTGAGGCGATCGGTTTTGCGCTGCGCGTCGGAAGCGAGATCGGCACGCGGTGGGGCGTCGAGCTCGAGTTCGCGCGGCCGCAGGAGATCGAGAACGACTTCGCGCCGGGCATCGTGCCGCTTCCGGCAGTGGTCCCTGGGGTCGTTGAAGGCAGCATCTTCCCCAATGACCCGGCGCTGACGTTTCCATCGTTTTCGTATCGCATCCGCACGAGTCAGCGGAACACGATGCTCTCATCGGCGGTGTGGGCCCGGCATGAGATCTCGAGGCGCATGTCGCTGGTGTACCTCGGCGGGATCGGCTTCCATCGCACCACATCGGAAGTGACGCTGACCTTCGAGCCGAGGCCACTTGGTTTCCCGATCGTACTGCCGCCATCGGTCACCAACGCGACCGCCTACGACGTCGGTCCGTTTGCCGGCGTCGAGGGGCGGATCGGATTGACCGACCACGCGCATCTCGTCACGGGCGTGCGACTGCACGGCATCAACGGAGGCTGGTTGTTCAGACCGAGCGTGGGACTGGGGTGGAACTTCTGACGGAAGTGGAAAAGGGGAAAAGTGGAAAGTGGAAAAGTGAAAGTACGGAAGTTACTAAGTCTGGCAAGTAGAGTCGCTGTACTTCGGCCACTTCCGACTTCTGTGACTTCGTCACTTTCCTTTTCCACTTTTCTACTTTTCCCCTTTTCCACTTCGCGCGATGCCGCTCCGCCTAAACGCATCGCGCGTCGTCACGGGTTCGATCAACAAGAACGCCACCACCGCGCCGATCGCGACCGACGGCAGGACCATCGTCAGCGGTGAGCGCTCGTCGCGAATCAGGATGCCGCCAACGGCGAGCGTCAGCGCGAACACCCAGTCGGCGATCCGAATCCAGAGGCTCGATCGGCGATGGACCCATGCGAGCTCGCCCGGATAGAAGCGTGACGTGAACCAGAGATGCAGTCGCGCGGTCGTGGCGACGATGATGGTGCCGAGCAACACGATGAAGAACGCGCGCCCCTGCCAGCCGCCGATGTGCCCGCGCGCGTACCAGCCGGGAACTCCCATCGCCGCGTACACGATCGCGGCCATCGCCTGATGGAACTCCCACCAGAACCGACCGCCGCTGTCGGTGTGTCCGGCTGTCTCGACCGGCGCCACGTCGAAGCCAGCGGGACGCTCTGCGACGGCTTCCAACGCCTGCTGTAAGTCGCTCGCGCTTGCGTATCGCACCGCAGGATCGGCCTGCAGGCATCGCGCGATGACGCTCGCTAGCGGGCTGGTGGGCAGGGGGATCGCACCGCCGCGAAGCGGATGGTGGCCTGTGAGCATCTCGCTCAGGACCACGCCGACGGCGTAGATGTCGGCACGTGCGTCGACGGATCCGCCGAGCAGCTGTTCGGGCGCCATGTAGGCGGGCGTGCCGAGCATCGCACCGGCGCGGGTGAGACGGGTGGCTTCAGGCCCTTCGATCTGTGCGATCCCGAAGTCGACGATCTTGATGCGGCCGTCGGTCGCGATGAGCACGTTCTCGGGTTTGAGATCGCGATGAATCACGCCGGCCTGATGTGCGGCCGCGAGCGCGCTGACGATCTCGAGCGCCATCGCCTGCGCGCGTGCCGGCACGATCGGCCCGTGCGCAATCACGGCGCGCAGCGTATCGCCGCGCACGTATTCCGAGGCGATGAACAGATGATCGTCGATCTCCTCGAGCGCGTAGACGACGGCCACGCCGGGATGGGAGATGGTCGCGGCGGCACGTGCCTCGCGGCGAAGCCGCTGCCGCAGCTCGGGTGAGCTGGCGACCGACGCCGGCAGCGCCTTCAGCGCCACCCGCCTGCCGAGACGTTGATCTTCAGCCAAGTACACGACGCCCATCCCGCCGCGGCCCAGTTCCTCGATCACGACGTAGTTGCCGACGCGCGTACCTGGCGCCAGCGTGTCGAGATCGGAGGGGTCCACCTGCGCCGGCTGCTCGAGAAACGCGCCGGCGGTCTCGTGCGCGTCCAGCAGCGCTTCGGCCTCACGCACGATCGAGAGATCGTCGGGACACTGCTGCCGAAGCCAGTCGCGGCGCGCGGGAGGCGGCTGATCGAGTGCGGCTTGAAAGAGATCCTTGAGCCGCTCCCACTGCGCCTGATTCATCCGGCACGCTCGTCGAGCGACGGCACCGGCGCGCCGTCGAGTGCCCGCTTCAACCACGCGCGCGCGAGCGCCCAGTGCCGCTTCACGGTTGCCGGCGAGACGCCGACGGCCTCGGCGGTCTCCTCGACCGTCAATCCGCCGAAGTACCGCAGCTCGACGATCTTCGCGAGATCGGCATCGGAGGCGGCGAGTCGAGTGAGCGCTTCGTCGAGCGCGAGCACGTCGATGTCGTCGGCGCGCGGCGGCAGGGCGGCGCCGGGAAAGCCTGCTTCGGGATGTGCCGCGTTGACATCATCGAGCTCGACGCGTTGCGGAGCGCCACCGCGCTTGGCGGCGCGGCGCGCACGTGCGCGCTGGACGAGAATCTGGCGCATCGAGAGCGCGGCGATCGCGAGAAAGTGCGTACGGCTGTTGAAGTGCCGCGCCCGTTCGGCGGCGAGACGGACGAACGCTTCGTTGACGAGCGCCGTCGCCTGGAGCGTTTGTCCCGGACGCTCGTGGCTGACGTATCGCGCGGCGATGCGCCGCAGCTCGTCGTAGACGAGCGGCATCAGGTCGCGAATCTGATCAGCGCCCATGTCAGGAATCGGGATGCATCCTGATTCCTTTCACCGTCAGCGTCTTTCGATCTTCACCGTCTGTATCACGACGTCTTTGACCGGACGATCGTTGGCGCCGGTCTTCGTGCTGCCGATCTTGCGCACGACGTCCATCCCGCTTTCCACTTCGCCGAACACGGCGTGCCGGTTGTTCAGATGCGGCGTCGGCGCGAGCGTGATGAAGAACTGACCGCCGTTGGTGTTCGGCCCGCGGTTGGCCATCGACAGCATGCCTTCTTTGCTGTGGCGCAGGTTCGGATGGAACTCGTCGGCGAATTCATAGCCTGGTCCGCCAATGCCTTTGCCCAGCGGATCGCCGCCCTGGATCATGAAGCCGTCGATCACGCGATGGAAGATGATGCCGTCGTAGTACGGCTGCTTGACCTTCTTCCCCGTGCGCGGGTCGGTCCACTCCTTGGTGCCTTCGGCGAGCCCGACGAAGTTGGCGACCGTGTTGGGCGCCTCTGCGTCGAAGAGATGAATCGTGAAATTGCCTTCGCTGGTGATGAACTCTGCGTAAACGGCCAAAGTTGTGCTCCTCAGTTGAGTCAGCCTGAGGATATCACCCGGCCTGCCCCGAGCGAGCGCACGCGAGTCGAGGGGCGCGATACAATTTTCGAGTGAGCGGGGCCCTTCAGACGCGCGACGACGAGCTCATCGCTGCTGTGGCTACGGGCCGCAGCGGTGATCCGTTTGCCGTGCTCGGCCGGCATCCGGTGATCATCGACGGCCGTCCCGCCGTGATTCTCCGCACCATGCAGCCGGCCGCGGTGAGCGTGGAGCTGATCACGCCCGATCACGTCACGCCCATGTCGCGGCGTCATCCCGACGGTCTCTTCGAGGCGCGCATCCCGCTCGACGGGGCAGCCGACGATCTCGCGTATCACTTCCGCGTGCACGAGCGCGATCGCACCTACGAGGTCATCGATCCGTATCAGTTCGGCCAGGTGCTGTCGGACTTCGATCTGCATCTGTTCAGTGAGGGCACCCATCACCGCGCGTGGGAGAAGCTCGGATCGCACGTGACGTCGATCGGCGGCATCGCCGGCGTGCACTTCGCCGTGTGGGCGCCGAACGCGCAGCGCGTCAGCGTGGTCGGCGACTTCAATGGCTGGGACGGGCGCGTGCATCCCATGCGCAAGCTCGTGCCGTCCGGTGTGTGGGAGATCTTCCTGCCGGACGTCGCCGAAGGCGCCTGCTACAAGTACGAGGTTCGCACCGACGCTGGTCATTTGCTGGAGAAGGCCGACCCCTACGCGCGTCGATTCGAGGTACCGCCGCGATCGGCGTCGATCATCTGGCAGGACTACGACTACCGGTGGTTCGACGATGCCTGGATGCACGATCGACCGGCGTGGAACGGCTGGCACGACCGCCCGATGTCGGTGTACGAAGTGCATCTCGGATCGTGGCGGCGCGTTCCCGAAGAGGGAAATCGCTATCTGACCTACCGCGAGCTGGCGGAGACGCTGGCGCCGTACGTGCGCGAGCTGGGCTACACCCACATCGAGCTGATGCCGGTGATGGAGCATCCGTATTCGGGCTCATGGGGCTATCAGGTGCTCGGGTTCTTCGCTCCGACGAGTCGCTTCGGAACCCCCAACGACTTCCGCTACTTCGTCGATCGCTGTCATCAGCTCGGGATCGGTGTGATCCTCGACTGGGTGCCGGGCCATTTTCCGAAAGATCGTCACGGCCTCGCGGAGTTCGACGGCACGTCGCTCTATGAGCACGCCGATCCGCGGAAGGGTGAGCACCGCGAGTGGGGAACGCTGGTGTTCAACTACGGCCGCAACGAAGTGCGGACGTTTCTTCTCAGTAGCGCGCTGTGCTGGCTCGAGGACTTCCACGTCGACGGCCTTCGCGTCGATGCGGTGGCGTCGATGCTGTACCTCGACTACTCGCGCGAGCACGGCGACTGGATTCCGAACCAGTACGGTGGCCGCGAGAACCTCGAGGCGGTATCGTTTCTCCAGCAGCTCAATACGCTCACGCACGGCCGCGTCGCTGGATCGATCACGCTCGCGGAGGAATCGACGGCATGGCCGGCGGTCAGTCGTCCGACGTATGTCGGTGGTCTCGGGTTCACCTACAAGTGGAACATGGGCTGGATGCACGACATGCTCGAGTACATGCGGCAGGACCCCATTCATCGCCGCTGGCACCACGGGCAGATCACGTTCTCGATGCTGTACGCGTTCACCGAGAACTTCGTGCTGCCGTTCTCGCACGACGAGATCGTCTACGGCAAACGGTCGATGCTCGACAAGATGCCGGGCGATCTGTGGCAGAAGCACGCCAACCTGCGGACGCTGTACGGCTACATGTTCGGGCATCCCGGCAAGAAGCTGCTGTTCATGGGCGGCGAGATTGGGCAGTGGGGCGAGTGGAACGCCGAAGAGAGCCTCGACTGGCATCTGCTCGAGCGCCCTGAGCACGCCGGTCTGCAGCGCTGGGTGCAGGATCTCAATCACGCCTACCAGCAGGATCGCGCGCTGCACGAAGTGGACTTCGAGTACACCGGCTTCAGCTGGATCGATTGCAACGACAACGAGAACAGCGTGGTGTCGTTCATGCGCAAGGCCCGTGATCCGCGCGACTTCACTGTGCTGGCGGCCAACTTCACGCCGGTGCCGCGTCCGAGCTATCGCATCGGCGTGCCCGAGGCCGGCTGGTACCGCGAAGTCCTCAACAGCGACGCCGCCATCTACGGCGGCAGCAACATGGGCAACGGCGGCGGCGTCCACACCGAGCCGATCCCATCGCACGGCTACGAGCACTCGATCAACCTGGTGCTCCCGCCCCTCGCCTTCGTGATGCTCAAGAAATAGCGTTCGTAGGGCGGGTCTACAGAGCAAGACCCGCCCTACGGTCGCTCTCCGCTCCGTGACGATCTGGTTCACTTGACAGGCCAGTGGACCGTGTGTCATCGTCCACTGGTCTGCCAAGTGAAGTGAACCATGAGCGAAAAAGTTGAACTCCTCCAAGGCACACTGGATCTCATCGTGCTGCGCGCACTGGCGTCGATGGGGCCGCAGCATGCGTACGGGCTGGCGGCGCGGCTCGAGCAGGTGGCCGAGCATCCGCTGATGCTGAATCAGGGGACGCTGTATCCGGCGCTGGTCCGCCTCGAGCAGAAGGGGTGGATCAAGGGCGCGTGGCAGCGCACCGAGAGCAACCGCGACGCGAAGTACTACAGCATCACCAAGTCGGGCACGCGCGCGCTCGAGAAACAGGCGGAGCGTTGGCGTCGCCTTGCCGGCCTGGTCGACAAGCTGCTCATCAACGAAACGTAAAGTTCGAGGTTCGAGGTTCGAGGTTCGAGGTTCGAGGTTCGAACGACGAGTGACCGCGATGCGACGTCTTCTATTGCGTCTGATCAACGTGTTTCGCCCCGAGAGGGCTGAGGACGATCTGGAACGCGAGATGGCTGCGCATCTCGCGCTGCTCGAGGACGAATACCGCCGCCGCGGCATGAGCGAGGAGGACGCGCGCTTCGCGGCGCGGCGCGCGCTCGGCAGCAGCGCGCAGGCGAAAGACCTGCATCGCGATGCCCGCTCGTTCATCTGGCTCGACGATCTCCGCCGCGACCTCTCGCACGGCGCGCGATCGCTGACGCGCACTCCCGGGTTCGCCGCCGTCGCCGTGATCACGCTGGCGCTCGGCATTGGCGCCAACACCGCGATCTTCAGCGTCATCAGCGCGGTGCTGCTTCGCCCGCTGCCGTATCCCGATGCCGATCGTCTCGTGCAGGTGTTCGCGCCACCCTCGAGCAATCCGATTGTGGCGATGCGCAGGCGCGAGCCGTCGTTGTATCCGCAGACCTTCGATCGGCTGCGCCGCAACACCAGCGGCCTGTCGCACGTCGCTGGCTACATCCTCACCAGCGCGACGTTGACCGGGCAGGGCGACGCCGTACGGCTCACCGGTGTGAACGCATCGGCCTCATTGTTCCCGACGCTCCGAGCGACGCCGCTCCTTGGACGCACGTTCACCGAAGCCGAAGAGACCAACGGGTCCGATGCGGTTGTCGTGCTGAGCCACGCGGCCTGGCAGGCCTACTTCAACAGCGATCGCGCGTCGATCGGAAAAGTGATTGCCCTCGATGGCCGCGGGCGAACCATCGTCGGCGTGATGCCCGAAGACTTCGCGTTTCCCGATCGCACCACACAGTTCTGGACGCCATATGTCCTGCCCTCACCCAAAGCCGGTTCGTTCATCAGCCCTGTCGTCATTGCGCGTCTGCGCGACGGCGTCTCGCGCGAAGCCGCTGAAACCGATGTCAATCGCGTGCTGCAGGAAGGGCAATCGCCTCGCCGATACGAGCTTTCCGGACTCCAAGACGAGCTCGTCGCGCCCGTGAGGCCTGCGCTGCAAATCCTCGCAGGTGCGGTCGGCCTGGTGCTGTTGATCGCCTGCGTCAACGTCGCCAATCTGCTGCTCGTCCGCACCGGTGCGCGCGAGCTCGAGATCGCGCTTCGCCGCGCGATCGGCGCCTCGCCGGGACGACTGGTTCGACAGCTGCTCACTGAAAGTGGGCTGCTGGCGATCGCTGGCGCTGCGGCCGGCGCAGGCCTGGCGTTCGGCGGCGTCGCGCTGCTGCAGATGCTGGCGTCGACGCTTCCGCGCCGCGATCTCGGTGGCGGTGTGGCGGTGCCGCGAATCGACGAAATCGCCATCGATGCACGGGTGTTGCTCTTCACGATTGGATTGGCGCTGATCACCGGCCTGTTGTGTGGTCTGCTTCCGGCGCTTCGACATGCACGTCCTCGAGATGCCGACGTCCTGCGCGAGCGCGCGGCCAGTCCGCGCGTCGGTGGATGGCTCGTTGCCGTCGAGATCGCCATGGCCATGGTGCTCCTCGTCGGCGGCGGCCTGCTGATCCATAGCTTCTTCAAACTGGCGACCGCGGACCGCGGATACGACTCGGCTCACGTCCTGACGTTTCAAGCGCAAGGACGGCCTTCGCCAAGTCCGCAAGCGCAAGCCTTCGCGGAGTCGCTTGTAGAACGAATGGCGGCGATACCAGGCGTCGTGGCCGCCGGGTACGCCAACAATCTTCCGCTCGTGCTGCAGGGCTTTGGCCGCGACGTCTACGCCGAGCCGCCAGGACCCGGTCGAACGGTACGTCCGCAACCTGGAATGCACGCCATCAGCCCGCGATTCATCGCCGCGCTCGGCTTGCGGATCGTGGAAGGGCGCGGCTTCAGCCAGGGCGAGGTTGCCCGCCAGGAAGCACTCGTGACCCGTGCGTTCGCGAGGAGCGCGTTCTTCGACGGCCCCGCGCTCGGTTCGCGCATCTACGGCGGTCGTTCGCGATCGCACCCGCAGGGAGAGGAATGGCAGGTTGTCGGCGTGCTCGAAGACATGAATCAGTTCTCGCTGCAGCAGCGCCCCAATCCCGAGATGTTCATCGTCGACTTCGTGCCGCCGCCGCCTGGTCTTGGCGGGTCGTACTTTGCCGTGCGGACGTCACTCGATGCGTCATCGCTGACAGCGAGCGTGCGGGGCATCGTGCGCGAGCTCGATCCCGCAGCGACCGTCGATAACATCGCGACGATGGATCAGATCGTGTCGAATGCGATGTCGCAGCCACGGCTGTATGCGGTGCTGGTCGGGCTGTTCGCAGCGGTCGCGGTCGCGCTTGCGGCGATCGGGATCTACGGCGTGCTGGGATTCATCGTTACTCAGCGCACGCGCGAGATCGGGATTCGTGTGGCGCTGGGCGCTCGTCCCGGTCAGGTGATGACGCTGATTCTGCGACAGACCGCTCTCCTCACGACCGCCGGTGTGACAGCGGGCGTCATCGGTGCGGCGTTATTCAGCCGCTACCTGGAGGGATTGCTGTTTGGTGTGACACCACTCGATGCAGCGACATTTGCTGCGGTGATCGCCCTGTTCGTCGCGATCGCGGCGCTGGCCTCGTATCTGCCCGCGCGACGTGCGACGCAGATCGAGCCGCAGGTTGCGCTAAGGGCGGAGTAGAGCGGAGGCTTCAGCCTCCGCGTGGGTCCGCGCAGGCTAAAGCCTGCGCTCGACGAGCGTATGAAGAGATCGATTCAACGGTTGTTCGCGATGGTCCGACGGGCACGCGACGAACGCGATCTGGCTCGCGAGATGGACGCGCATCTGGCGTTGGCCGAAGACGAGTATCGCCGTCGTGGCATGAGCGCCGACGATGCTCGCCGTGCGGCACGTCGGGCGATGGGCAGCGTCGCGCTGGCCAAGGATCGGCACCGCGACGCGCGATCGTTCGTGTGGATCGACGATCTCGTGCGCGACTTCCGCTACGCGCTCAGGAACCTTCGCCGCGCGCCCGGCTTCAGCGTCGTCGCCGTCGTCGCGCTCGGGCTGGGCATCGGCGTCAACACGACGTTCTTCACCATCGTCAACGCCATCTGCCTGCGCGGGCTTCCGATCGACGAGCCCGATCGCGTCATGTATGTGTCGACGCGCGACGCGGCCAATCGCCCGGGCAACCTGTCGTACGCGGAGTTCGATGAACTGCGATCCCGATCGACCGCGTTTGCGCGCGTGGCGGGGTACACCATCACCATCGGCGCACTGGCCGACAACGACCAGCCGCCAGCACGGGTGCCGGGCGCGTACATCTCGGCAGGTGCGTTC